>JACCDH011523630.1_pt1 | contig 11599 bp, 11 predicted proteins | sample 7442481 | NCBI WGS metagenome assembly JACCDH01 (sample SAMN15323433, study PRJNA562643) | freshwater metagenome | isolation source: river surface water | place: USA:Blue River Watershed | collected 2017-08-15 | reverse complement strand
TGCCTAACCAGAACCATAGGTCATCAGTCATTTTTTGGCTCTGCCCATGTCTACGATTAGCCGTGCAATGATCAAGACAATCATTTCATTTCCTGCCAAATGTTGTCATTGCATTGATTCGGTAGCCCTGAGGCGAATCTGGCTCGGCGCTTCCATTGTTGACGATCCGGTCCGACACCAAGACGCCCTTGTCAATCTTGAGAAACAAGTCCATCTCATATCTACTTGCGTACCCTCCGTGAACGTACTCGAGGAGTCCGCCCATTGGGCAACGAAGTTCTCCTGTGTACCAATGAGCAAATACTCCGTCTGGATAGTCCGGAAATACATCCCCAAGCGCAATTTCTGCGGTCCCAGAATCCGTTGATATATAGCCTTTGAGTTTGACGAGGTACAGACGATCATCTTCAATCGTCCATGTACCGACATAGCCCCTCCAGAGAGCAGTGGAAGGAGCTTCAAGCTTTAGATCTTTGGCGATTGTTTGCAAGTAGTAATGCAATGGCTCGTCACACAAAGACAGCTCTTCACCCTTGTAAATCATCGTTTCTGCAATCTGTGCGGTCATCTTTGCCCCGGTTTTTGTTTTGGATGCTGTCAGTGTTTCAGATTCAAGGCTCAACACATGAGCCTGTTAGATAGGTCTTTGAGCCACTTACTGTATAAAAACCCTCCCCCGCAGGCTCACGCGATTAGCCCCAGGCTCACCACACTGTGAGCCTGACTAAATTCCTAAGTGAGCCTATATGACCAAGTACACCAACCGCGAATCCTGGCTGCTCGCCGCCGTTGACCTACTGCGCCCCGTTTTTTTAGCGAAAAACCATGTCATACCCACAGATGTCATGGTTTCCTGTGGGTTTGCCAGCACTGGCACCCGAAGCCATCACATCGGGCAATGTTGGTCGAAGCGAAGCAGCACCAATGGTCAGAATCAAATCTTCATTTCCCCCGCGCTGCATGAGCCCGTCGAAGTCCTTGACACGCTTGTTCATGAGCTTGTCCATGCCGTTGATGACTGCGAACACAAGCACGGCAAAGAGTTCAAGAAGATCGCCTTGAGCCTGGGGATGAAAGGACCGATGCGCAGTGCAGGTGCTGGGCCCGAACTGAAAGAGAAGCTGAAAGATCTGGCGCAAAAGCTCGGCACCTATCCCCATGGAAAGCTACAGGTTACCCACCGCAAAGCCGTTTCTCGAGCCCGAGCCCGTGCCAAATGTCCAGAGTGCGGCTTTCAGGTCCCGATGTATCGAAAGTTCTTGGCATATGGACCGCCTCTTTGTCCGAAAGACAAGATTGAGATGACACCCGTTGGGGATTGGGAGGAATCATGATCCTAGCCCTGAGCTACTTTTTGACACTGCTTTTTAACCAACTAAGCCTTGTTTCCTTCGAAATCGGGAGCATCCATCAATTACATAGCGCGAAGCAGACTGAGGTCCTCAGAACCATGTCGGAGACTAATTACATACTTTCTGATTATGGGGTGCTGATCGAGCCAAGAAAGTTGGGACGAAAAGAACGGTTCGCATTAGCACTTACCAACCTGGCTGAATCTGGCCAATAATTGTCAAAATTGGACGCATATGAGTGAAATTGACCGGCTCTACAGTTACAGAACCCTTCTAACTGGGCGACGGGCCGTACCACGGCATGAAATCCTATCGAAACTTGAAATCTCATTGGCGACATTTAAAAGAGATCTAGCCAAGCTCCGAGACCGAATGAATATTCCGATCGTGTTCGATAGGGATTTGGGTGGCTACAAGTTGGAGGCTGCAGACTCACGCGAGGAGTTACCAGGCCTTTGGTTTAGCCAGGAGGAAATACTCGCGTTGCTGACCATCCAAAACATGATCGGACAGCTCGAGCCGGGAATCTTGGGACCGAAACTCAAGCCACTGCAAAAGCGACTGGATGAGATGTTGACCAGCCAAGGATTGAGCTCGCAAACATTGGCTCAACGCGTGAGATTGGTTCATGCAGGGAAACGCCGTCTCCAACTCAAATGCTTCGAAATCGTGGCGAAAGCTACTCTAGAGCGGCTCCAGTTGAAGATCACACATTACAACCGCCAAAGTGGCGAGACATTGCAGCGCACCATCTCTCCTCAGCAACTCATTAATTATCGAGATAACTGGTACGTCGACGCTTGGTGCCATTTACGCAAAGGACTAAGAAGTTTTGCAGTAGACGCGATTGTCGAGTGTGAGCTTCTCGATGGCGAGGCCAAAGAATTCGATCCTGAAATGGTTCGCGAGAGCATGCAAGAGGGTTACGGAATTTTTGGTGGTGAGGTGAAAGATTGGGCGAAACTGAAGTTCTCTCCAGAGAGATCAAGGTGGGTTCAGTTCGAAGAATGGCACCCAGATCAACGCAAGGTCATCAACAGTGATGGTTCCGTTGTGATGGAAATTCCATACTCCGACGAGAGAGAAATACTTGGGGACATTTTGAGATACGGCTCAGATGTAGAGGTTCTCTCACCCCCGAATCTCAGAACCAGCGTTCTATTGGCTGTGGAAAAAATGAAGACTCAATACGAGTCATACAAATAAGAAAACGGACTCGCGATGATTGAAAATTTGATCCCATACCTCCAAAGCTGGGGGCACCATGCTCTTACATTGGTGCTGGTATCCGTACTTGTCTACTTCGCATACACATTTGGAAGAGATTTTTTTACACCTGGCAAAAAAGTCTCTGCTGATTTGGCATTAGCGCTAGAAAAGCTTCGAGAGATTAAGGCTGCAGGCGTTTACACAGATCTTGATGGCATTCGAGAGAATGCGATGGTCAGTGCAACGTTGAAATCCTGTTGGGATGAATTCAGTGATACCTTGCACGGTCAGAAAAAGGCCGACTCGCAAGGAGTCATGCAGGTCAATCGCTATCGAGCAACCGCTCTAGCAAATAGCTTTTTCACTGAGCAGATCGTAATCTCAACGCCACTTAAAGCTGAGTTCTTCAAGCACCTGCCCGGCATTCTCACAGGCATCGGCATCATCGGAACATTCCTTGGCTTGATTCTTGGGCTGTTCACATTCGATGTGTCAAAGGATGCCGAACAAGTCCGTACAAGCCTGCGCAATCTTCTCTCAAGTGTCGGCAATGCTTTCATCGTGTCTTTGACGGCAATCGGAATGGCTATGTGGATCACATGGCTTGAGAAAAAAACAATCAATAGGCTCTATACAGAATTAGATGAGTTGTGTGGGCTGATTGACAGTCTCTTCGAGGCTGGCGCAGGCGAAGAGTATCTTCAGCGCCTTGTCGATGCCTCTGAAACATCGGCTACCCAAGCGATGCAGATGAAAGAGTCGATAGTTACCGACTTGAAGCAAGTCCTGACAGAGCTAACAAATCAACAGATTGCGACGATGACTGCAAATAGTCAACAACTGTCGCAATCGATTGGTGAAAGCATCACTCAAGGGTTGGTTGATCCACTGACCAAAATTTCCGAAGCGGTTCAGACGGTTGGTAATAGTCAAGGCGAAGGTGTCACCAAGCTTTTGACCGATGTCATGAGTCGATTCGTGACTGAAATGGACGGAATGTTCGGGTCCCAAATGCGAGGAATGAATGAAATGCTGGTGCAGACAGCTAGCACCATTCAGGATGCATCACAGCGCTTTGAGCAACTTGCCAACCAAATTCAACGAGCAGGCAGCGGCGCAGCTGATGCAATGTCCAAGAGATTGGAAGAGGCATTGCTCAACATGCAAAATGCGCAAGCGAGTTCTAACGAGCAAATGCGAATGTTTGTGGAGCAGCTCAAGCAAAACATTACTCAAGGTCAATCCGAGTCCACTGAACTCACCAAGAATCTTGTAAAGGAATTGAGTGAGTCCACGACTGCGCTGGTACGCAGCCTCCAAGATCAGTCCAACAATGCTCAACTGGCGCACAACGACAGACAAAAAGAACGCGATGAGCAGATGAATCACCTGCTTGAGCACCTTAAAGAAAACATTGCGAACACACAGGCAGAGTCCGCAAACGCAACAGCACAACTACTTGGGAAGTTAGGTGAATCTACTGAGAAATTGGTCAAGCAACTTGAAGACCAGACAGAGAAGGCCCGACAAGAGCAAGTTCAACGAAGTGCCCAACAAGATGCAAGCACCGCTGAATTGCTTGACAACCTTAAGAAGCACTTCCAAAGCGCACAAAGCGAGACAGCATCTTCCACGAGTGCACTGCTTACCCAACTGGGTGAGGCGACTCAGAATCTGGTCAAAAGCCTCCAAGATCAGGGAAATCAAGCTCAACTTGATCACACTCAGCGCATGGCCGACCTCGTGGACAAAATCACCACAGTCCTTGGGCAAAATCACGCGCAAGTATCACGACTCACTGAGGTTGTTGCCGAGTCCAGCAACGCCATGCGTGACTCCATCAGTCGACTGCAAACGAGTACCAATTCGAACATTGAAAAGATGGGCACGGGAGCCGAGATGTTGCACGGAGCATCGGTCAGACTCACTGAAAACTTGTCTGCTGTTAAAGCGTCAACTGATGGTCTGGGCACTAACGCAAAGCAATTGGTCGATGCTTCGAGCAACTTGTCCAGCGCACTGTCGGCAATGCAGCACGCCCTGAGTGATCAAAAGTCTGTACGTGATGCCATCGGAATGATGGTGGCAGACCTGAAAAATACAGTCGAGAACGCGAAGAAGGACGCCAAACTCACCACGGAGCTGGTCGCCAACCTTGAGCGCGCCAGCGGACAACTGCAAAAAGCACAGACAGATGCAGGCAAGTATTTGAGCGGCATCTCAGAAGTCCTGGCAAAAGCTCACTCAGAGTTTGCAACACAACTCAAAGCCACATTGACTGATAGCAATAAAGCATATCAAACAGAGCTGGCACAGGCGACAAACTATCTAAAGGGCGCAATTCAAGATCTAGGCGATGTTCTGGATTCATTGCCCTCAAGCTCAAAGTAAGCGCTAGAGAATGTTCGGAATTACTAAAAATGCTAACGCGCAGAAGAAGCGCGAAGACGGAGAGAAGCCCTTTTGGATCTCGTTCTCCGATCTGATGTCATCGCTGATGGTCTTGTTTTTGATTTCAATGACCGTTGCTTTACTTGCTGTGACAAATGAGCCAGATGTAGCCGCAAAAGAGGAGGCGGTGCGTTCAAAAGCAATCAAGGACTTCATGGTTGAGATCGAGCAGATCTTGACTGCCCAAGAGTTCAGTGGCGTTCGAGTAGACGGAACCACGATTGACTTTGGTGTCCGTGGGACATTCGAAAAAGAGGGGCAAAACACCCTTTCACAGCAACAAAGTCAAATGCTCAGAAGCTTCACCCCCAAATTACTGGAAAAGCTTCGCACGACTGATGCCGGAAAGATTTGGTTCAAGCGGGCAGTGGTTGAGGGCTATGCCAGTAAAACTGGGACTTACCTGTTCAACCTAAATCTGAGTCTCGAGCGCAGCCAGCGAGTTTTATGCGAGCTCCTTCGTGAACCCTCCAATCCAACAGAACGGCCCTTCTCATCAGAGGACAGAAAACTCATCGCAACGAAGTTCTTTGTTGGGGGAGCATCTTTTAACTCTCTTAGATCCGGTGGTGGAGCCCAGAGCCGAAGAATTGAGTTCAAGCTGGAATTCAGAACGCGGCAGGAAAAGCTAACCGAAGAAAGTACACCTGCACCCAAGTTAGACGATGCAGAATTGTCCAATGCCTTGAATCCGAAAGAGAAATGTCCGATTTTCGATCGCTCAATGAGCTCGAACATCTCTTAAAAGAGCAGTTCGATCCTCGCTTGATTCTCCATGGGGTGACCTTTGGAGACTCTCGAGTCATGTCCAAAGTTCTCAAAGAGATCAAGCGTGACCTGGGTGGAAGTGAGGGCCGACCGTCAGAAGACGTTCTCATCAAGGCCATTAAGAAATTCGAAACCAAGGGCGACACAGATACATTCACCGAGCTGAAGTACGTTTGCTACGGAGCGGAGACCCCAGTTGGCCCTCAGAAGTACAGGCTCATTGAAGACAAAGAAACCTTCGAGCTCTTGCTCAAGGCTGTAGATAAACGAAACAGCAAGCAACTTCGGCGTTGCTTTCAAGGACTTCTATCCAGCTACTTCAGATTTGATCCAAAGGAGACGGCAAACCAAAGAGGATCCGAGAATTGGGCGCAACTCAAAGGCTTTTTGAAGAAGAAGCTTTCCCCGATTTATCAGTCTTCTAAGGAGCGCGGCGTCATTCCCGATTGGCTAACGACTCTGTATGAGCACAAGAATTTGCTGGACGAGAACCCATGCAAACGATATGCGGACTCACTAACAAGAGGCAGCACACAGGAGTTGAAAGAGGTCTGCGAAGGCCTAGGAATTGAATCTTCTTCATGGGTTTGGAATGAGGCCTTCCTAGCCTATGTACAGACGGTTTGTGCCATGCGTGACGCGCCATTCGTTGACCACCTCAATGGCGTACTTGAGCTTGTTAATGGGAAGGGGCAAATCCATCTTCCTGAGGCAATGGCAATTGAAGCCACGGCTCATTGCGTGATCCGTTACTCAAAATCCGCAAACACCATAGAGCATCCGTATCTACGTGATACGTGCGTCAGAAGAATCGGCAATCCGATGCTCGAGCAGACTAAATGGGATGCCTTTGTCGACCATGAGCCTGCACGTCAAATGGTCACCAGCTGGCTCAAGCAACAGCTGATCAAAGACTTTTTTGAGCTCTTGGCCCAAGACGGAGCTGCAGATATTCGAAGGCTCAACTATTGGCTGAAATGGGAAAAGTACATCACAGAGATGTGGTTCTACTTGGGAGAGATGGCCTTTAGGGACCAAAGGACTGCATTTAAAGACGTCCGCGAACGGATGGGTGGATCAATTCGCCAACTTGAAGAGCCGAGCAGGCCTGAGAACAACGCATTTGTCATGCGCATCGGCGAGTATTTGGTCATCGAATTTTCTACCAAGAACAATGCAATGTTCATCTATCAGGCAGATCAAGCGTCCCCTGATATGAAGTACACCTATCGCACAACCCCTCGACTTAAAAATCTTAAGGGATCACTTGGAAAGCACTCTCACATGGGCAGTTGGGAGAGCTCGTTTGATCATGTACTTAGACGCAGGCTTAGCCAATCTGTACCTGCGGCGTCCAGCCAAACCCCTATCTACCGATCTACCGCATCGCAACCCACACCGCCTCCACCCCCATCGTCTGGGGTATTGCCACTCAACATGAGCGAGCTCAGAACTGTGGTTGATGTTTCCAAGGCAAGAATAGAAGATTACAGAGCCAAGCAGGGCAATCTTTGGGTGACATTGACAGATAGATCACAGGACCCAGGCTTGGCAACTTACTTGGAACGTCGTGGCTTCAAGTACGTGGCTGGTAGAGGCTACTGGATTAAATAAACAATGAGCCTCTTTAATAAAATTTTCAGCCCAAAAAGCGTCAAGGAAGCGACTCCTGTTGAATCGAATGCGGTTCGGTTGCATTTTGGACATGAGGGGATCAAGTACGAATTCACCACAAATCCTGTTGCGATTTCAAACGGCTCTGAATCCGCCAATGAGACTGTTACCGATCAAGCTCGACGCCTTTCACAGCTGGCAACAGAGGGGCTTGCCAGCCAAGGAGAGAATGAATTCTTGATCAGCTGGGACTCTGTGTATCAACTACTTTCCGATGAAGACTTTGCAAGTTATGTCACCCCTCTGGGGATACCGGGGTATACGTCTGCTGTCCCAAAGTTGAAAAATTCAGGGGCACTCCTCGACCCCTCATTTTCAATTCTTCTGGAGGAATGGGTGGACTCGGATGGCATTCCACTCACATCGCAACCGAAATTGGAAGGCAAAGTGCTCCGATCGCGTGATGGAGCGTATCTACTCAAACCTCTAGTCGCAGAACTCTTAGACGAGTTGCAAGCATTTCATGCTGTCCCCGCTGAGAAACGCGATCAAAAACTCAAGGAAATTCAGTACGGGAAAATCAGACGACTCGCTTTTGATACCTCCACCCCGGTTTCTGACTATGTCTCCAAAACGATCGTTCTTACCCCTGAGAAACTGAAATTGGAGATTGAAAAGCGTGGCGACGCAGACGATCGTGTGATTGAAATTTTTCCTACTTTTGAAGATGCGCCGCCTGACTGGATCTCTATTTTTGACAGATTCCCTCTAAGCGACTCCTATGAGGTCCCAGACGGCTTGTCTGTTACACGAATCGTGCTCACACCAGAGGTAAAGACCGTCTTAGATGAAGTCAAGAAAATGCCCGCGCGAAGGGTTTCTGGTGCTCGTGCGGAAGCTTTCGTGCGCAACCCATTTTCTTTGCTTGGGGAAGAAGCTGGAAAAGTATTGAGCCCTGAGGACGTTGAGTCGCAGCTAACAAAGGCGGGGATCAGCTTTGCGCAATTCACCTCGCACGCTGAATCCGGCGAGTTCGGTGAAATTACACGCGTTGGCATCCTCATCAATGATCTTTCCAGACCTGATGTATCTGCTTCTATTTATTGGTTTGACTCTCCAAGTGAGTTGAATCGCTTCATCCATAAGGCCACCACAAGTTATCAATCAAATGCCCATTCGTTTGCCTGGATGAGGTACGACTTGGAGGTCATTGGGGACACGCTGGACCACATAGATCAGTTGAACACATGGCTTGATGCATGGAGCTCTCCAGAACTGTGGACTGCATCGGAAGTCCTTGATCTTAGTCATTACTCCGATCGAATCGAGTCTATTGGCTTCGAGAAGCCATTCATCGTTCCCGTCATCTCCAAGAAGAATAATGAAAACGGCTGGTTCGATGAGAACATCACAACTGGACTGGCTTCTGTAGATGAAAAAACGGGGCAGGTCACGATAGTTTCCTTTCCATTCAAAAACATTCTTCCACTGCATCAAGCCGTTGAAGAAGCAATCCGAAGCAACAAAACACACGTACAGGTTGTTGGATTCAAGGATCCCGTCCCGCTTTACGACGCACAGTTGGCGCTGAAAGATCTCAAGGCAGCTCGCGAGGACTTGAAGGAAAAGAAGTTCAAACCTCCATCCAAGAACATTAAGAAGCCAAGCTCACCCAAGAAACGCTTGATCATCAAGCGCAACCTTGAGGACATTGATTACACAGAGAACAGAGCTGACGCCCTGACCATGGCTGAGGGCACGAAACCAGTGCTCCCTTCCGCTTTGCTGCCTACGGTTCAACTTAAGGAACACCAGCATACCGGGGTAGCTTGGCTTCAACATCTGTGGAAGCTATCCCCTCAGCAGTGTCGGGGGACTGTTCTTGCTGATGATATGGGCCTCGGCAAGACCTTGCAGTTGCTTACGTTCATTGCTTCAGCGTTTGAGGCAGATCCAGATCTACCCCCCGCGCTTGTTGTTGCTCCTGTCGCGCTACTTGAAAACTGGCAAAACGAGCTAGAACGCTTCTTCCAGCCGGGCACACTTCCAACCCTTCTGTTGTACGGTTCCACCTTGAAGCAACTGCGTGTTGCCAAAAATGAGATCGATGCAACGTTAAAGGCTGAGGGCGTTACACGGCTACTGAAGAAAGGGTGGATTGGCAACAACAAGCTGGTGCTGACCACCTATGAGACGATGCGCGATCTTGAGTTCGCTCTTGCCAGCCAACCCTGGTCGGTCATGGTCTGTGATGAGGCGCAGAAGATCAAAACGCCTGCAGCTTTAGTTACCCGCTCCGCCAAAAAACAGAAGGTCCGATTCCGCATCGCTTGCACCGGGACGCCTGTTGAGAACACTTTGGCTGATCTCTGGTGTCTATTTGATTTTGTTCAGCCAGGGATGCTTGGTGCACTCAATTTCTTCTCTCGAACATACAGGCAGCCCATCGAAGCGAAGACACATGAGCAACAACTTAAGGTGGAAGAGCTTCGCGAGTTGATTCGTCCGCAGATACTTCATCGGAAAAAAACTGACGTTGCCAAGGATCTCCCCGCACCAAACGAAGATCAAGCCTGCAAACTCTTGGCAATGTCAGAGTATCAGCATCGACTCTATGAGCGTGCATTGGCAAATCTTCATGAGCAGCGGCAAGTCAATCCGTCTGCCCAGCTCCAGGCTTTACAAGCGATTCGGAAAATATGCTCCGATCCGCATGGACACGCCGAATCCAACACAAGTAGTGTGTCAATCGATCGCTTACTTAGTGAATCTCCCAAGATGGGTTGGCTAATCAATCTACTCAAGGACCTTGGTGCCGATCAGAGCGGCAATCACAAAGCAATCATCTTTTGTGAATTCCGTGAGCTCCAGCTAATGCTTCAACGTGTGATCGCAGCCATATTCGGTTTTGCTCCGGCAATCGTGAATGGCGACACTTCTGCCGATCCACGTGCAAATGAAAATCGCCAGCAATTGATTGATGCGTTCCAAAGAAAATCAGGATTCAATGTCATCATCCTCTCTCCCTTAGCTGTGGGTTTTGGAGTGAACATTCAGGCGGCAAATCACGTCATTCATTTCACTAGAACCTGGAATCCAGCCAAAGAAGATCAGGCCACGGCCAGAGCCTATCGGATTGGACAAACTCGGACCGTCCAGGTCTACTACCCCGGTGTGGTCAGCCCGAAATTCCCTAGCTTCGATGTCCGTCTTGATGCATTGCTGAGCAAAAAACGTGAGCTTGCGTCCGACATGCTGAACGGATGCAGTGACTTAAAGATTGATGACTTCTCTGAGCTGTTGTAGCTACGCATATCTCAGCTGCACCTTTTGATCAGTCCAGTCCACGGAGATTACCTGATCTCGACTACGATCCTGATGCAGATTTTTTATTTCAGAGCTTCGCGCACCTTCACAGCGAGTTCTATAAATTTGGCGTCGTTGCCAGATTTCGTGTCTACCATTTCCAACACAGACTCAATTGCCGTTTTCATAGTGGGACTGTATGCGACGTCCTTAAACTTGGCCACTCGTGCGCACTCGTCTCTTGCCAGCTTAATGAGTCCGTTGATTATTGTTGTCGTGGTCACGAATTTCCTTTCGGCGTTAATTTCGTTATTTCAGAAGACCACGGTTTCGCCCTGGTCGTCAACTTCTGATCTGCTCCTGCCAGCCACACCTACCTGATGCGGGTAAAGCGCATTCCTTTCAAGATTCATAATCTCTCTCCTCTTAAGCAGATTGTCCTATTGGCGTGGGGCCTGCAATTCGGATGAACTCGCCCCTGATGTCGAAGTTAGAACTTAGCGCCTCTGAGGCTCGCTGGATGAGCCTGTGGACTCTATGAATTGGTTGATCGCGGATCCCAGCAAAACGAGCTGCGCCCGCTCAATGCAGCATTGAGCCTTAACCCGCTTCTCTTGCGGGTACTTGGCGGTCAGGAGTTGGGTCTTGATGACGATCTCGGTCAGCCAAGGCTGGGCAGGTATCGGTTTGATGGTGAGCGTTTCGACGTAGGAGTCGGATGCAGACAGAATGCACTCGACCTCGGTCACCAGCTCGGTCGTGGCAAGGGTTGCAGCGATAGACATGTTGGATCTCCTCTTTAGCCGCTTTGACGGTGTGTCGGGGGCGGCAATTTGGATCAAATCCCCCCAGCCCTTGAGGTGGGCCACCCCGAAAATCGTCAGCGCAACAGGATCAGT
>JACCDH010901042.1_pt1 | contig 11599 bp, 11 predicted proteins | sample 7442481 | NCBI WGS metagenome assembly JACCDH01 (sample SAMN15323433, study PRJNA562643) | freshwater metagenome | isolation source: river surface water | place: USA:Blue River Watershed | collected 2017-08-15 | reverse complement strand
TTCTTAGTATGGTTCCTTGATTAAAAATTGGTGCTGTTCGTATATTCGAAAACCTTTGTTCTTCTAATCCCAATTGACATGTTAACCGGCTTTTTTTCCAACCATATCTAATTTTAACGCCGTAACTGGGGTTCAGGCCATCATTTACCCTTTTGTAATCCTGCAAATCATCCCAAAAGTTTACCACATGACCTCCATAAAATCCATATTGAAGTGTTGGCGGTATTTGAGCATTTAGCACATGAATACACGCAAAGAAACCAAGGATTACCGGTACTTTCATTCTTTAATGTAAATTAATTGTGACTTTTTCCAACTAAAATCCGAGTTACTCATAACCAATACATATGTTCCAGATTTATACCTATCACTGAGTTCGCCAATGTTTTCCCATTCGTATAGGTTAAATGATTGTATTTTTCTACCCCCAATATCATATAATACAACTTGTATTTGTTCTTTATTTAAGGTACTGAATTCCGATTCATTCGTTATTTGCCACTGTTTATTATAGACATAATATGGGACATCCATTTCCGTTTCAATTAGGGGTATTGAAGTTTCTGATGGCGGAGTAAAGTCACTTTCACAGACATTATCAACATGTTCAATACGAAACTCGCCCATTGGATCTACTCTCAACTGATTAACTTCTACATGTTCCTCACAAATAATCTTAACACACTCCCCAGAACCTAGGTGCGGCATATTTTGAACAGGAAAATCAATTATAGCTTTTTTTGCTGTAACGACATTATAAACCCCATCTCTTAGCATGAAATCAGATATCTCATTATAAGTTGTTACGCTTTCGACTGGGCATTTAATTTGTTTGTACACTTTAACATATTCAACCTCATATTTTGCAGATAAATTTTCTGAAATAGTAGATTTATTTGGCGGGTGTACCGCAGTATTGAAATTTATCCGCATTGGATTTGTACAATACTGCTTTCGACGTCTATACCATTCATTTTCATCTATTTCCTTCTGACAGCGAAAGCTCCCAACTCTATTGTTTCTTGCAAATTGATGGCGCATGTAAAGTTTGTCAAATTTTTTGTTATCAAGCGAAACATAAACTGCAATGTGATGCCGATTCCAAATAAAATAGTAAAAACAAAATTTATCTTGTAATTTTTCAACTTTAAAATCTTCAAGGCATCTAAATTCTCGGACATCGGAACCAGTTTTATACAAGGAAACCGACATTTTATCAAATTCATTATCAAAGAACTCGAAAATGTCGAATTCGTCATATTCACCTACATAATAACCCATCATCCAAAATGCTGGAAATGTTCCATCTACTGTTGGATATTTTAATTTTGCCTCAACGACAATCCCACCTTCATCATCCGAAACAACTCCCTGATCTATTGTAAAGTCTCCGTCAAATGCCCAACGAGATTGTGCTCGAGCTGAAGTATATGGGATTGTTTTCTGAGGAGTGGGTGTCACGTTATCGGGCAGATATTGCCATGGAAAATACTTGTGATTCCACCAACCAACTGTAATATTCTCTTCTTTTGTTTCTAAAATTAATTTATCATTATCTACACTTATATTCCTATCCAAGTATAGAGCCTGATTATGTGAATCAAAATCGACATCAAGAAGTCCAGTTGTTACATAATTCCAATGGGTAGCTTCATTCACCCACATCTTTTTATCTAATTGATTAAACTCATCTTTGTATATTTCAAAATAGGGATAACCTGTAACAAGTGTTATTTTACTCGTGGCTTGCTCACGGAAATGCTTCTTACACAATTTAGCATCAGTTCCACCACCGGGTTCAGATGAGATAGAATCTTCAATAAAAAAGTCTTCCAAATCTGAGGTATCTTCATATCCAATTTGTAATAGTCTATTTATTATTTGCCGTGTAGAGTCAGTCATTTGAGCTGATACTAAATTGTATTTACATGTTGCAATTACAATCACAAACAAGAACGTTAATTTAAGTTTCATAATTGATTCTATTTAGATATCGAAATTTGTTTTTTTAATTCAGTCACCTCTCCTTTTAATTGCAATATATATAACATTAATTCTTCAATCTTCTCTTGTTGTAATTGCTGCATTTGCATCATATCTTGTCCATTCGTTACTATTTCAGTTTCAGATGGCATACCTGGAAGGTGTTTGTTTAAAGCTATGTATTTAGCCACACTATCTAATGAAATCAAACGATAATCACTTCCAAATACATAATCCGGCCACCATTTAGGCTTTGATACAACACCATTACATGTGATTTGACCGCGAACTTCCATGTCTCCATCAATGACACCAGATAATTTCACCTTAGGTATTTCAACTGTACCATTTTTATCTATTCTTATACCGCCAGAGGTTGCTGCGCTATTTAAAGGAGCAATGACCAAGCCTCCATCCAAATTAAACCCATTACTGTTGCGCCCATCGGTAAATCCAATCATTTGGTCATGCGCCTGTGTAAGTAAATTACCAAAACCCGCAGTTATTTGTGAGTAAATGTCTATATGTTTAGAATAAAATTCATCAAGCTGCAAATTACCAAGTGGCTTGGTGGCTTTAAATTGAGACCGGACGCCAAAAATTGCTACAGGTTTGTTTGGTAGCGTACCTACTACATCCAGTGCAGCACGTGGAGTTACCGTATTAATCCCAGTATTACCGTTAGGCCAAACAATAAATCTGGGTATTTCCTGCCCGATGATATTTGTTGTCCCAAATGTTGTAAACGGACTTTGGGTGCGAGCAATAAAAAGCGGATCTTGACTACTGCCATTAATTGAATGATAGCCTGTACCAGGAGGAAATTGTATCGGAACATATTGGGTAATACCCAAAAGACTAGAGGATACAACTTCGTTAGCACCAGCCAGCCCATCTGTAATACCTATGCCTGGCCCTCCAATTCCGGTTCCTCCACCCATGCATGCATCTGTTGATGTTACAATTAAGCCGGGAAATGGATTAGGTAATGATTGTGGACAATACAATACTTCAGCCCATGCTTTTGGAGAAGCAGTACCAACACCTAAAGTATTGCCTAAAGTATAGGTTTTATTTCCGCTGGCACTACCTAAAGAGTTGGGCCAATCGCCTGTTGTTTGGGAAAAGGATTTGCCTTGAAGAAAAAGTGTAAAGGCAACAGCTACAATTGTTTTGATTTTTTGATTTGATATTACTGTCAGTGCATCATCTAGTTTCGGCCTGTATGATACAACATCTTTTCCAGCTAAATTATCAACAATGAATAACATAGCCCTTTTTACTAAGCCTGCCACTAGATATACAGGAAGTCCAACAACTTTACTATCACAAACAGGCGATGCCGATTTTGATAGCGAAAATTGAGCCGTATCTGCAATTTTAATCACTGGAGCGAGGGATGTTGCAGCTTTTCCAAAAAAACTATTCGCAATATTTGCAGATAATTGAACTGGGAAAATTGCAGCAACTTTATAATAGCAACTTGCTCCTGCAGGTGGATGAGATTTATAGGGAGTCTTGATTTTGGATAAATCCATCGATAAAGGAAGATACACATTCGCCACAAAACTAGAAGTTTGAGGTGAATTACAATCTAAAACTGGTGGATTTTGAATTTCACTCAAATCCATCATGGCCTTGTTGTTAATGCACGAAGAATGTTCAGTCATAATTATGTTTTTGTAAATGCAATTGTAACAATTGTTTTTTGCTACTTCGTGATACAATTATATCATGCGTTGTTACAAATTATCCCAAAATCGATATCGCCTCAACAATTCTTCAAAATTTTCACATTCATTAATTTCTCTGGCTCTTGCTATATGGTTATTAATTGTAGCTTTCTTTATTTTAAGAATTTTAGCTGCCTCTACCCTATTGTGGCCTTTTGACAAAACTTCAACAACTGCTTTTTGTCCATTTGAGAGAAACAACCTTTCCGTTTGTTTAAATTCTTCCTTTGATTCAATAGTTGACATAACCAAATGACAATTGAATTTTTGTCCATTCAACAACATTTCTATTCCACGTTTTAAAGAATCAACGCCAGACGTTTTCGACACATAACAATTAACATTGATTTTCATTAGTTCAGAGACAATCACTTTATTTACATGCGAGCTATATACCATATAGGCAATATTTCTATCGAAGCACATTTCTGGAATCGATAAATTTGAGCCCGAATTAATCTCAAGGTCACAAATTGCAAAATCTATACCCGGTGGCGTTGTAATTACAGATATTGCGCTTTCCAAAGTGGAACATCGTAATATTTCAGCATTAGGAATTATATTCTCTATTTGCTGTTTTACAAAATATTGAATTGCTTCGTGATCGTCAAATATTAGAATTCTCATTTTTTAATATAATTGAATGAGTGACAACACCATCTATTATTTCAATTTTCACTTTTGCATCTACAATAGATAATCTATCCAAAATTATTATAGTTCCCATTCCTGGTTTTAATTTTGAATTTGATTCTATCCATTTTTTCGCCTCTTCAGTTGCCCTGTAATGAATTGATAAAATAAATTCTCCATCTTCATCTATGGCTGTTATTTGCACGTTCTGAATATTTGCATGTCGTATTGCATTTGTTATTAATTCTTGAATTGCCCAATAAGTATGGTATAACCAGTCGCCCGCGGGTGAAGAATCTGCATGTGACTCAAATGTTACCTTTATTTTACCGATTGATAGTTGACTAGCCAAGAGTTCTAGACTGGATTCCCAATTCAATTCGACGAGAACTTTGGGATACATATATTCAACTATCTGATGCGTTTTGTATCTAAATATACTGAAATCATTTTCAAGTCGCTCAATAATTCTCAAATCTTGTCCTTGCAATCTATTTTTCAATTCATTCAAATCTTCCGAAAAGGATATGGAATGAATAGCAAGATGGTCATGCAGCTCAGAGGCTATTCTTTTTCTTTCTGTATCTACTCCACGGAAACTACTGCGAAACAATCTTCCCAATACCATTTTATACCTTTTAATTACAAAGTAACTGTATAGCAAAGTTCCAATTAGAGCAATGATTGCTGGCAGCAGAATTAGAGACAAGCTAATTATTAAAGAATCTCCTGATATAGACATGTGCTAAAATTAGATTGATTAAATAGAAAAACAACACAACAAAACCAACATATCCAACATATTTTGAATCTACCCAATTGACCTTACGCCCATACAATTGTTGAAGAATTGTCGTGATTAAAAAATCTAATGCAAATAATAGATACATCGGAGACTTTTTTAAATCTTTACCAGAGCCTAATGTTAGTATTATCGAATAAATATATAAAATCATCATACACAATACGTATAGTAAATACCTAATTTTATCATTCGTTGGTATCAGTGCAAAATAGGAAACAGGGACAAATAACAGCAATAACAATTTGTGTGATTTACCTTTTTGTCTTGCTAATATTGGAATTATTATCGTCAATGGGAAAACAACGTCAAATATTATCGTAATCGAATTGTTTTCACCAAAAATAATGGACACTAAACTATCTATAAAAACAGCGAATATATAAAGTAAAATCTCAAAATTGGATTTTACAACATTGAAATGAACACGCGAATAACAGCAAACTCTAATATTAAGAATTGCTATTAGGAAAATTTCTAAATACGAATAGATAATCATTTCATAAGTGGAGAGTTTTTATTGCACAAAATTGGGCATCGATGAGCTCTTTCCATAATTATACCGCTTGAAATGTCATTCCCCTGTGCATCAACGCCAACAACAACAATGGTTAAATTATTCAGATCATCAAGAGCAAAATACGTTCTAACACTAGTACAACCTGGTTGAGTCATTACTTGTTGATAAGCATTATTGTCCATCATACAAGCTACGGTCATTCCTTGAAATTGAGTAGCATTTTGAAAAGCGTGAGTCATTTCGGCAGCTTCCGCCAATGAAATCAGATGTGGGTTGGTTGTCATATTTATTGTTTTTAAATCTAAATACAAAGAAAATATAAAAAAAACAACGTTCATGATATAAATGTATCACGAGTGTTATGTTAATCACATTAGTTTTGCAATAAATTCAATCATAAATAATAAAACCAACAATAATAACACACAGGAGAAAATCATTTTAATTCATCAAATAAAAATTTCGCAAATGGAATTAATCTTACGCATCATTACCATTGCGTTAAAACCGTCGTAAATAAGACAAACACAACTTAACAATTGAATACAAGTTGTTTCAGGTTGAATTTCCTGACCCTTGAAAACTCTGAAATAAAATCCGAGTCTTCATTGTATCAAACCCAACTTGAAATTCAATTTTCACTGTTGTTTTGAAAATCCAATTTACGATTTATTGTCTGGCCAGACAAATTAAAAAGTTCACCTTTGGGGTGAGCGCTTTCCTCTGCAAGCGAACGTTAGAGGCATGTGAAAGGCCATGTGCAAAAAGCCTTGAAATTTAAAAATCAATTATATATTATGAAAAAACCCATTTTATTACTAGTTATTATCGCTTCATTTTTGTCAGCAAACGCAACACCTGTACCTCTTTTGTACACCACAAGATCAAATAAATGTTTTTTGGGATGTGGCAGCATTAAAGACGATATAGTCAGACATGAGCAATTATTGTCAGATGGTTCGTTGTATACATACTACTCAAGACAAATTTCATGCAAAGGCATTGGATTCCAAGCATGTCCTTCTCAAGCTTACCAATCAACAGGAGATGCAATGGATGCGTTCGACATTGCCAATACTGATCAACTTCTTAATTATGCCATAAATAAAATTGAAAGTGACAACGTATATAATGGTACACATTCCATACAAGTATACAACACAACAACTTTAAAAACTTACGTGTACAATGTCACTTGGACTTCTACAAACAATGGAGAAGAACAGTCATTTCAAATTAACAAAGGTGAAATTTAACAATTTCCTATTAGTGAAAAAAATAAGTAGTCTCAGTTTCGTGGGACTACTTATTTTATCGAGCTCCTCCGTTATAGGACAGATAACACCAATTTCCGTCCATTACCTAAATGACAGCCTCAATTTAAGTAGTAATAGTTTCAATCCAATTATACTAAGCAATGATAGCCAAGGCATTTTTTATTTGGAAAATATTTACAATAATAGTTTAAAATTCAAGAGCCAATCCGAGTCGAAATCTCAAAGTTATATCTTAACTTTAAATAACTTCAATTTAAATGATGGCCTCAAACATAGCATAGTAAAGATTAAAGACAAAATAATTATATTAAATCGTTCAAACAATTCAATTCAATGTATAGATATTAATCGGAGTATTAAAAAATTTGATACCACAAATTTACATGAATTTCAATTAGAACAAAATGAAAAAATAATTAGAATTGAAACAGACAATCAAAACGTTTACCTAGTTTCCTATGATTTCAAAATTCGTAATCAAAAGTTTTACATATTCAAACCTGAAAACAATTCCTTAGAATTGATCTTTTCGAACTTTAATCCATTTTTAGAAATTTTCTATTCAGACGACAACATTTCGAACTATTCTTTTTGTAACAACAAACTTATTGTTAGCGACTTTTACTCTGGCCAATCAGTAATCATTGATATTAAAAATTCACATATTGACACAATTAATTTGCCACTTATTCTAAATGAAAAGAGACCATCTTTGGGCACATTTATTAGATTGAAAAATAATTATGACAAATCCCCAACTATGTCCAATTACGACTCGCTCTTCAACCTAGTTAATAATTACAATCACGTTGTAAATTCATTCTTATTGGATGATAGCACTATTTTAATTAGTGTGCGATTCATCAATCAAAACTCAGCCTCTTTCGATATAATTTGTCTTGATTTACTTTCTCAAAAAACTATCTTTAAACAACGCAGAATAACTATAAAATCCATTTCAGAATCTGTCAATCTTTACAATTTGCCAATTTACATTGGAAACGAGGAATTAAATTACATTGGAGACGGTGTTATCTATGTTTATAAAGAAATGCCGAGATTGAATAAATATGATTGGCGCGAATTCCTAAATCAGATGAATGATTTGAATAGTGCTAAAATTGGAACATTTATAATGTATAAATATTTACCAGAACTTAAATAGAATTAAAAAGTTGTAAACTATTTAGCCTTCACCCAAATTCACAGCCGATGAATTTCATACATGTTATTTCCCCAGAACAAAAACTCACCATCAACTCATATGAAAAAAATCACATCAGTTAAAAGAACAATAAATTATTTTGAACTGAAGCCAATTATAAATGAAGGAAAATCGTTTGAGGATTTCAACGAAGTTTTTAATCAAATAATTCATCTGTCCCGCACAAAGTCAGAGAAAAGATTTGTTATAAACAATGAGAAACAGCTATATTTAACAGAAATTCTATTTAATAACACTCAACAGCGCATTTCAGGTAAATTACTCAACATTAGGATGGAGGATTTCCCAGAATTAATGAACACAACAGATGATGCAATTCGCGACATAGAAGCAACAGATGAAGAAGGAATAATTGAAACGAGTCATTTCATCCTATCTTATAGTAAATCATCATTAGTATTATCTTTAGAGTTTAATCAATATGGACCCAGAATCAATGACTTTGTTCACTACTTAGAACACTTTTTAGTTAATGCATCGGTTATATCAAGATTAGAATCAAACGCATATGTAAGGGATGATTTGGAAAATTACAAAAAACGCATTAATAGAGTTTCTTCTATTGTAGCCAAAGTCCACAAGGACAACATAAAAAGAATACATGAATTTGACAGAGATTTATTTGACGCAATTTATTCTGCCGCAAATATATCCGAAGCAGAATATGTAACTTTAAAATTAAAATATGAATACAGACAACCAACCGGTACGCCAAGAATTCGCGAAAAAATAATAAATGTAATAAACAAACTGATATTAAATTCAAATTCACATTCAGTGTTTAGCAAATTCACCGTTGTTGCTGAAGATAATGATTCGGGAAACAAACTAAAAGACTTTGATTTATTGAATATATGGATTAAAACACATATAACCGTTGAAAAGAAACCTAAATCACGAGTTATTATTTCAGCTGATATTTTCAACAAAATGGGAATTGAATTATCTAAAGAATTTAACGGAAGATGAAAAAAATTCTTAACATTTATATCAAAAGACCTTTATTATGGGATATAATAATTATTATATTAGTATGTTATTCTATACACATTGCTTCTATTCAACTAAATTTCAACGCATTAATTGATATAGAATTAACGAAATCTATTTTTTCAGATTTGCTAAACTCTTCTATTTCACTTGCTGGCTTTGTTTTGGCCTCACTAACAATTATCGTAACTTTTAAAGCCAATTTGGGCCATAATAAAAACGAACAAAAAGAGAATGGAATCAGTTTACTATTTTCTAGTAAACATTACACTTCTATAGTAGGCGTTTTCACATGGGCTGTGTTGATCTTTTTATCTCTATTTGTTTTACTTTCAGTAGGAAAAATTTTTGTTTCAAAGTTTCCTTCATTTTTTAACTTGTACTTCTGTATTATTCCAATTTCTTTAACAGCTTTGACCATTTTTAGAACCATTTTATTACTCTATAGTATAATTAAGTTACAACTGGTTAAATAAAACGAAAACAATACAATTAATATCATTTTTAAATCTCCAAACTTCCCCCAGCATTAAACCTGCCTGTTGACGTCGCTTTTCCTTTGTCAACCTGAACGATCACATCCACTTCATGGGCGTGTTCGTTTACACCTTTGAATTTCCCTTCTTTGGTGGTGTGATAAATAAAAATGAATGATGTATCAGGGTGCAATTTGCGCAATTGGCCAATTGCATTTACATCCAATCCAGCCTTTGAGACACTATCAATGAATACAAATTCAAAGTCTGATAGATTTTCGGGAACGCGGTCTGTGATGTATAAATTCGAGTGATGCGCCTTCAAGCGTTCGATCTTTTCCTTGAGAGTATAACCAAACCCTTCCTCAATGGCGCAGTACAATACCTTTCCGTGGTGAGATGCAAGGTAGTTCGCAAAATCCAAACACATGGTTGATTTACCCGACTTTGGAAGTCCATAAACCATGGCGGTAAATCCAATACTTGGATCACCTATCAAATCTCTGTACTTCCCCTTAAGCCCAATCGTTTGAAAATCCATGGCAAGTAATTCGCCGGAGCTCACTATCATTCCATTTCCCTCATCTTGGCCACCTAGGCTTTTTTTTTGAGCAAATAAGTCTTCTCCCAAAAGTCCCATTAATCCGTTGAGCTGCGCTTTGTTGATATTTAACATCGCAGAATCACCGTCGATGTAGTTTTTAAGTGTTTGGTAGGCTTCATTCAACTTGTCGGCATACTTATCGGACTTAGTTATTTTTCCTTGCTCAACGGCTTTCTTGATGCGACGGAAAAGCCTCTCCGCCTTATCCTTCACATTTCTTTTGCCATTTAGTGCGATGTAAGCTTTCAAAAGCACCACCGATAGCATGCCTTCCTGACTGTGTGCGATTTCCAGGTACCGTTTTAAGTTCTTACTGTCAATCTTGATTTCAGCCATATCCCCCATTTTCTCATAACAAGAAATAAGCTGTTGTTGCATCATTTCAACTTCCTTGGCATATTGTGAGTCTTTTCCAATCCAGCGCTCAACGATGGCCTTTTGAAGACTGTGTAACAAGGTCAAAATTTGCGCCTGACTTTTGACTTTGCCATGCATGGCTGCATAGCGTTTGATAAACTGTACATCTGTATCTATGTGCTCTACTTGCTCAGAATCAAATTCTTCATCCTTTTCACTTCCAACCACACGAACCAATATCATTTCGTTGACGTCAACAAATTGTTTTGCCTTTGCTACAGTATCGAACTTTTCATTGGCAAAGATTTGGTCCATTTTCAGATCCCAAACAATAAACTTCTTTGATGCTTTAGATGCTGGCCTAATTTCCACCCTTAAACCCTTGTAACGCGCGGTCTTTAATGACTTTACTACCGAAGCCTTTGGCGCCGATTTATTGGTCTTGCTTGGCAATGACTTTGGCTTTGACGGCACTGAACCAGGCGTCTTTTCCAGATAATCCTTGAGCTTCTCAAAATATGCATCCACCACCCTTTTGATGTTTTCATTTGATTGATATGCCGCCCAATTATTCTGAGAGGCTCCTTCAACCAACTTATGTCCTTTAGCAAGGGCTTCAGGTAAAGAATCCCAATTGATATTGGCGACTTTTGAGAAGTAGTTATTTGTATTTAGCATGGTTTAAAAATTTATGAGTTCGAGTTCTATTTCAAGGGCTAAGGCTTCTAGTTCTAGCTCACTAGTATTGATTGTTTCTGATGGTGCGGAAGGAGCAAGATTTGTACGGTATTCCAGTAAATAATTCAACCGCTGAAACTCCTGAGCTCTACTTTGAGCACTTCTACCTTCTACCTGCAATGTTGATTTCTTGGCTTGGATCTCAAGCTTGAGCTCCGCCCATTTCGCAGAGTTCTGATCGCCCTTGTAACTATCCGCTTGTGCAAGGATGTTTTGCTTATCAGCTTCATACTGCGCCATAACCGGACTCAAGTCACTGGC
>JACCDH010159358.1_pt1 | contig 11599 bp, 5 predicted proteins | sample 7442481 | NCBI WGS metagenome assembly JACCDH01 (sample SAMN15323433, study PRJNA562643) | freshwater metagenome | isolation source: river surface water | place: USA:Blue River Watershed | collected 2017-08-15 | reverse complement strand
GCTCCGATCACGTCAACGACGGTCGGAACGGGTCGTGGAACGATTACCTACCGTTGGGAAGCTTCGACCAACAACGGTCAGACGTGGACGACGATTTCAGGTGCGACCGCTGCGAGCTACCAGCCAGGCGTACTTCAGACGACGACCGACTTCCGCCGCATCACGGTTTCGACGGTGAACAATGTGGCGTGTGAGTCAACGAGCCCGACTAACGTGGTGCGCATTACGGTGGATCAGTTGCCAGTTGCCACGATCGCAACCACGGGCACGACCAGCTGTGTCAATGCTCCGGTAACGGTTCCGGGTGTGACTATTAACTACGGCACCGCCGTGTGGACCCACAACGGACAGGGTAGCATTTCAGGTACCCTGGGCGCTCCGGTGTACACGCCAGTGGCTGCTGACGCAGGCACCAATGTGACCCTGACGCTTACCGTAACAGGTACGGCGATTTGCTTGAGCACAACGGCCGTTGACACGTATGTAATCACGGTAGACCGCTTGCCAGTTGCCACCGCTGGAGGCTCCGCGACAATTTGCCAAAACGCGACCCATACCGTGAGCGGTGCTGTGGCCCAGAACGGTACGATTCTTTGGACCCACAACGGTGCAGGTACGATTTCAGGCGCGACCACGGTGACGCCTACGTACACGGCGGCTGCGGGCGACGCCGGCAACACGGTAACCTTGACGATGACGGTTTCGTCGAACAACACGTGTTCGCCAGCTACTGCTACGGCAACCTACGCGGTGACGGTAAATCAACTGCCGGCTGCCACGGCGGGCGGAACCCAAACGATTTGTAGCCTTGGTTCGGCCACGGTCTCTGGCGCTACGGCCGCTCGCGGTACCATTTTGTGGACCCACAACGGCACAGGCACGATTACGGGCGCAACGACGACGACCCCGACCTACACGGCGGGTGCCGGCGACGCAGGCACAACGGTAACCTTGACGATGACCGTAACGTCGACGAATGCGTGTGCGCCCCAAACGGCGACGGCTACCTACACGGTAGTGGTGCGTCCGACCTTTGTTCCGGCAACGTTCGTGGCTCAAGATCAGGATCTTTGCTACAACACGTCTGCAACACAGATCACCGCAACCGCGGCAACTGGCGGAACGGGCCCGTACGCCTACCAGTGGCAAGTTTCCACTAACGGGACTTCGTGGACGAACATCAACGGCGCAACCGGCTTGACGTTCACCCCGACCGGCACCTTCACGAGCACGCGCTACTACCGCATTCTTTCTACGGACCTCGGTACGCCGAACTGCGGCACGACCCTGCCGGGTGCATCCAATATGACGCTTCTGGTGCGCGCGCCGTTGACTCCGCCAGTGCTTCAGGCAGTGACGATTTGTAACGGTGGAACGGCAACGTTGAATCCGTCGCCAGCTACGGGTGGCCGCGGCAACTTCACGTACCAGTGGCAACAAAGCGCCAACGGTTCTACGGGTTGGAGCAACGTAGGCACCTCGTCGACAAGCATTGCCTTCACGACGCCGACCTTGACGGGATCAACCTACTACCGCGTTATTGCGCGCGACGAAGACGTGGTGAGCAACGGAACGACCTACATTTCGTGTGGTTCTACGTTCAGCCAGCCGATCAATGTGATCGTTGGCCAGGCGCCTACTGCCGGATCGATTTCTGGTGACCAAACGACCTGTGTCGGTACTGCGACTACGGCCATTGCCTCTGGCGCAGCGGGTAGTGGAAGCGGTACGATCAGCTACCGTTGGGAGCAATCGGTAAACAACGGCACTACCTGGACTACTATTTCGGGAGCTACTTCAGCGACGTACACACCGGGCAACCTTTCGCAAACCACCTTGTTCCGCCGCTACACGGTTTCAACGTTGAACGGAACGGTGTGTGAAAGCGCACCAACCGCGAACGTAACCAAGACGGTTCAGCAACTTGCGGTATTCACGGCAGCTGGTTCAAACGTAAACACGAATACTGACGCAGGCTTGCCGACGGCAGTGGTGAACTACACGGTGACGGCAACGGCGGTAACACCGGTTACCCTCACGTACGCACTTACGGGTGCTACCACCGCTACGGGCAGTGGAACGGGTTCCGGTACGGCCTTCGGAATTGGTACGACGAACGTTACGGTGACCGCGACCACGAGCTGCGGTGCAACGACCACGTCGTTCACAGTTCTTGTGGTAGATAACGAGAATCCGGTGATCACTGCGGGAGCAGATCAGACGTTTGCAACAACCACAGCTACGACTGGATGTGCACGTCCTGTTACGTTGGTAAGCCCAGGGGCCACCGACAATGCCCCTGGCGTTCAAGTAAGTTATGTTCTTACCGGAGCGACGACAGGAACCGGAACGGCTATTTCAAATGTTTCGTTCAACGTAGGGTCTACGACCGTTACGTGGACGGCCACGGACGGTTCTGCGAACACGGCGACCGATGTACAGGTGGTTACGGTTACCGACGGGGTTCTTCCCGCGATCGCCGGTACGCCGAGCAACATTTCGCTTAATGCGACGTCAGGACTATGTACGGCTCCGGCAACATGGACTGCTCCAACCGCAAGCGATGAGTGTGGAGTACAGACTTTCACCGGTTCACACACTTCAGGCGCACTCTTCGCGGTTGGCGTGACTACGGTAACCTACACGGCGACAGACATTCACGGCAACGTGGCTACTTCGACGTTCACGGTAACGGTGGCAGACAGCCAGAAGCCAGTGATCACAGGAGTTCCTTCGAACATCACCGTGACCAGCGACGCCAATGCTTGTGGCAAGGTGGTGGCATGGACGGCCCCAACTGCCGCGGACAACTGTGCGATGACCTCATTCAACCCGAATGTGGCTTCAGGTAGCTTCTTTGCGGTAGGCCGCACCAGAGTGCGCTACACGGCGGTTGACGTGAACGGAAACACCGACACGGCAGGGTTCTGGGTTACGGTTCAAGATCGTGCGCCGGTGCTTAGCAACATGCCAGCCAACATTACCGGTGCCAACGACGCAGGCCTTTGCACTCGCGTGGTAACCTGGACTGCGCCTACGTTCACCGACAACTGTACCGGAACGGTGCTGACGTCAACCCACACTCCAGGAAGCGCATTCCCCGTGGGAACGACGACGGTGACCTACACGGCTACCGACAACAACGGAAATGCCACTTCGGCCAGCTTCACGGTGACAGTAACCGATACGGAGCTCCCGACGTGGACCAACGTACCGGCCAACATCACGGTAGCGTCAAGTGCAACGTCGTGCAATGCGGTAGTCACTTGGACTGCGCCAACGGCGGCAGACAACTGTACGGCCCAACCGACCGTGACTGTAAGCAAGGCTTCTGGAAGCACCTTCGCGCTCGGCACCACTACAGTGACCTACACGGCAACTGATGCGGCAGGTAACGCGCGCCAAGCGTCGTTCACCGTAACGGTAGTGGACCAAACCGCACCTGTTATTGCGGCGCCCGTCAACATTACGAAGTCGGTGGACGCTAATTCATGCGCGTCGTCGACGGTCGTGATCACAGCACCTGTGGTAACCGATCAGTGTAACCAGTTGGTGGCTTCGGGCGTACGTTCAGACAACCTCGCCCTGACGGCTGCATACCCCTTGGGCGTGACGACCATCACGTGGACGTCATCAGACCTTGCGGGCAATGCCGCGGTGGCGAAGACTCAGTCGGTAACGATTGTCGATACGATTGCACCTAAAGTGACGACGCAGCTCGACTCACTCGTGTATGTTGACGAGAACTCATGTGTGTTCTACTGGGAAGATTGGCGTTCTGACCTCGTCATCACTGACAACTGCGGTGATACGGCGGTGCTGACCTCTGCACGTCCTCAGAACCTCTTCTTGAACAAGGGAGTACACATTATCAACTACACGATTACCGACTCACACGGCAATTCAAATGTCTACAACCAGCGAGTGCGTGTGGTGGATACGATTAGTCCGAAGTTGACCAACATGCCGGCCAACATCACTGCGTATGCTGGGGCTAATTGCCAGACCATCGTAACGTGGGTAGATCCGACCCCTTCAGACAACTGTGTGAACTTTGTCATGACCAGCTCACACAATGCGGGTGACGTGTTCCCGATAGGTGTTACGCCGGTGAACTTCCTGGTTACCGATGCCTCAGGGCGCACGGTTTCTGGTGGATTTACTGTCACTATTCTTGACACCGCTAAGCCGGCCATTCCGGTGCAGGCAGCGACCATCGCGCTGAACGCTTCAGGTCAGGCGACCTTGACGTTGGCTCAGGTGCTCACTTCGGCGGGTATTACCGACAACTGTGGTGTGGCGAGCTCGAGCTTGAGCAAGTCGGCCTTCACGTGTGCGGACCTTGGTGCGAACACGGTGACGGTGACGGCTACGGACGTCAACGGCAACACCCGCACCCGCACGGTAACGGTGACGGTTGTCGACAACACGGCCCCGGCAGTGGTGACGAAGGCTGCGACCTTGTACCTCAACGCAAGCGGAACAGCTACCCTAGCGGCCGCTGCGGTGAACAACAGCACGACAGACAATTGTGGTGGTTTGACCTACAGCTTGAGCAAGTCGACGTTTAACTGCTCGAACATCGGAGCCAACACGGTTACGCTAACGGCAACTGACGCGAGCGGCAACGCTGGCTCAGCCACCGCTGTAGTGACGGTACTTGACACGGTGAAGCCGGTGCTTACGGTAGCTTCTGATACTATTGTGAGCTACGTTTCGGGCAATCAGTGCTCGAAAGTGGTGAACGTAACGGGTGTTTCCGCAACCGATAACTGCGCCGCCAGCCTTACCTACAGTCCTGCGAACGGATCAGTGTTCACCGTCGGCACCACGCCGGTGTTGGTAACGGCATCAGACGCCAGCGGCAATAGCCGCGCTAAGACCATGTATGTGGTGGTACGCGATACGATTAAGCCAGTGATCGCGGGTGTTCCGGTAACGGCAACCATTACGCCGGTCGCTGGGGCTTGTTCGGCCAACGTAAGCTGGGCTTCCCCTGCGGCGTTTGACAACTGTACTGCTGTCTTGACATCGTCCGCCCAAAGCGGTTCCGTATTCGCTGTTGGCACCCACACGGTAACGTGGACGGCAACCGACGCGAGCGGCAACGTGCGTACTGCGTCGTTGACCTTTACGGTGGCCGACGTTCAGGCGCCTCAGTTTACTGCGGTTCCGTCGACGATCACGCGCTACGCTACGGCCTCGCAGTGTACCGCGACGGTGAGCTGGCCTGCGATTACGGCTACAGATAACTGCAGCACGGCGCCTACGATTACGACCAGTATCGCAAGCGGTAGCGTATTTGGATTGGGCACGACGGCGGTGACGGCAACGGCCATGGACGCAGCGGGTAACACAACCACCGCAAGCTTCAATGTGGTAGTTCTGGATACGATCAAGCCCGTATGGACTTCGGTTCCCCAGAATGTGGTCTCTGGATCGTGTGCGGCGACGGTATCGTTTGTGGCGCCGACCGCAACCGACAACTGTTCCGGAGTGACGGTGGTACAGACTGCTGGTCTGCCGACCGGTAGCGTATTCCCGATCGGCGTAACGACCAACACGTTTGTCGCTACGGACGCGAGCGGTAATTCACGCACTACCTCGTTCACGGTGACGGTTCAGGGTTCAACCTTTACCTACACGCCGGCTCAATCGACCTACTGTGCGGTTGACATGGTGGTTGACTTGATGCCGGTTGGCGCAACCAACCTCAGCTTCAGTGGACCGGGTGTTTCGGGTGTAAGCTCGTTCAATCCGATCAACGCCGGAGTGGGTAACCACGTGATCACCTACACCTACGTAGACGCGTTAGGTTGCCAAACGGTGGGAACTTTTGTTCTGACCGTGTACGCCACGCCGACGAAGCCGGTGATCCAGCGCATGACCTCGACTACCCTCAAGGTAGTAGACACCTACGCCAGCTACCAGTGGCGCCGCAACGGAATTAACATTGCCGGTGCAACCCAGCAGACCTACACCGTGACGTCTTCGGGCGTGTACAGTGTGGTGGTTGGCAACGGCAACTGTACGAGCGTCAGTGATCCGTACGGATTCGGCGTGACGATTGGCGAAGAGGAATTGGAGCTCAACGACCTCCGCGTGCAGCCAAACCCGAACAACGGTCACTTCACGTTGATCCACTCGCTTCCGCTGGAGCAAGTGCAGTCGGTGCAGATCGTCGATATGCTTGGTCGCGTGGTGTACAGTGCGCCACTTAACGATGCACGTATGATTTTTGACCTAAGCGGAGTAGCCCAAGGCCAGTACCTTGTCGTGGTGCGCTCGACGACTAACGTAGTAACTAAACCGATTGTAATTCAGTACTAAGATGCGTTCATCTCTTTTAACTCTTGCGTTCTTGGCGCTGGGCGGACCCTCGGTGTTCGCTCAGGCCGAGGAGGCCCCTACCGCGAACCGTTGGTCGCTCGGCATCTTTGGTCAGCACCTGTACGACGTGCGCTACACGTCTCAAGATGACTTGGCTAATGGCTTCAGCGGCGAGGATCCCTTTGGTATGAACGGAAGCAAAACCTTGTTTGACCAGGGCCTGGGCTTGCGCGCCAAGTACAGCGCCACCCCGATGCTGTCGCTAGATGCTTCGTGGACCATGGGCAGCATGTCGGGCGCAAACAAAGTGGAGTACTACCGTTCTAAGGTGGACTTTTTCATGCTGGGAGCGAACTACGCACTGCGTCCGTCGAACCAGGTGGGATTATACCGCTGGGTTCCGTATGCTCGCTTTGCCATTGGCGCTTCGGCCTACCAGTCTACCCGGTACTTCTTGACCGACGACATCGCTTTTGCGTCGACGGATGGATTGACCTTGACGTCTGATCTAGGCCTGGGCCTTCGTCACTATATCAGCGATCGCTGGAGCTTGAACGGAGAGGTCGTATGGACCACGGTGGCGACGGATGCTTGGGACGGCTACAACTACGGAACCGGTCGCGACGAAATGATTCGCACTTCACTTGGCGTGAGCTACACCTTTGGTAAAGGAGTGAACGTTGACCGTATGCCGGGCTTTAAGGACGGACGAGTAGACGGAATCACGGCGGAACTCGCAGACATGGAAACGGCAATTTCTTTGTTGAAGTCTGAATTGACTGCAGTGAAGGCGAGCAACGCTGCGTTGGTCAAGTCGGAGCGCCAGAAGCAAGACTCACTGGCCTCAGCCTTAATGGCCGCCATGGAAAAGCGCTTTATGGACGCCCAGAAGACCAAAGAAGTGACTCAGAATTTGATTACCGTGTACTTCGGGTTCAACAGGGCTGAAATCAGCGCTGACGACCAAGCGATGCTCACCGCTATTGCGGCCGAGCTTGTTCAGGATCCTGCCCGCGGTGTAACGGTACAAGCATTCTCTGATGAAGTCGGAGACGCGGCCTCCAACGAGAAAATTCGCCGGGGCCGTGAACGCGCGGTCGTTGGTTTCTTGATCAAGCGCGGAGTGCGCAAGAACCAACTTGAAATCCTCCCGTGGAACGGCAGCTATACAGGCATTGACCACTACGACCGCCGCGTCGAAGTCAAGCGCAAGTACTAAAAGCAAAAGGGGGCCAGCGGCCCCCTTTTTTACTTAAATTGAGGCACTTAATCTAAAACTACCCTTCTCATTCCGTGAAAACGATCCAAACCGTGCTGGCCCTTGGTGCCACGTTACTCGGCACTGCTGCTCCTCTTTTTGGCCAGTGTACCCCGAGTGTTCAGTTCAAGCTATCTCCGCCGAATGTGACCACGTCTGCGATTCAAGGACAAGTGGGATCGCTCACTGAAAATTTTAACGGCATTGCCACCGGCAACCTTCCCACCTCGGGAACGATGGCTAATGGAACGTTCACGAAAACGGGTACGGCACAAATCAAGCCAGATGACATTTGGGGAGGTTCAGGAAGCCAGTACCTGCAAGTGAACGGCGCTTCGAGTATCGTTAACATCACCTTGACTAATCCGTCGCGCTATGTAGGCTTTTGGTGGGGCGCAGGGGATGCGGCCAACAAGCTTAAAATGTATGCGATGTGCAATGGCCAAGAGGTAAAGTTGGCGGAGTTTTCTACAGCCGATGTTTTGGCGTTACTAAATGGTGCGACCATTGTGGCCAACGATGCCAACACGTATGCTACTAGCCTTTACCGCCATCCGAATACGGGCACAGAGCCGTTTGCCTACATCAACGTTCAGCTTAACGATTCGAACTTCTTTTTCACGCGAATCGAAGTAGGTGGCGGAGGTTTTGAATTAGATAACCTCACAACATCAGCCGTGTACGGCGCTGGAACAGGAACTGTTGCTACGGCACCCACCTTGGTAGCCGCAACGGCCAATGGATCTCAGGTGAGTTTGGACTTTACTCCGCCCACGTTTAATGGCGGCACTCCGATTACCAACTACCAATACTCCATTGATAGTGGAACAACATGGATCACCTTCGTGCCCGCAGACACGTCGAGTCCCTTGTCGTTCAATACCATTTTTGGCGGACTATTTCAAATGACCATTCGTGCAGAAAATGGCATTGGCGTCAGTCCGAAGTCCAACGTGGTGGCGCTGGCCATGGGCGAAGAAGAACTAGCACTGCTCCGGTTTACGGTGCTTCCCAACCCTGCTTCTGACGAGGTTCGTTTGGACTTCGCCATGGACACGGAGGACATTCAAAGCGTAGCCCTTGTGGACGAACTGGGCCGAACGGTAATGGTACTTGATCACCAAACCGAAGCCAAAATTTCGCTAGCCGGAATTCCGAAGGGACTGTATTGGGCCGTAGCCGTCACCAAATACGGCATGGTGAAGCAGCCCTTGGTAGTCCAATAGGCTTAGATTCGGTACACGCAGCTCAATCCGATTGATTGTCCTGATAAGGTAAACTGTGTAGCGGGCGCTTGCCACGTACCATTGGATTTATTGTACCAAATGGAAGCGGTGGGCGCCAGCTCCGCGGCGAGGGTCCAGCGGGGCTTGATTCGAGCCCGCAGACCATAAATGATGCTGGCACTCGGTCCGCCGTAGAAGTAACTGCCCGTGGAGCTGGTGTAGCTGCCCAGATTGCCGCCAAGTTCCGCCCCCCAGTATCCAGAAATGGTCTTTTTGGGACGGTTAACGCGCTCAAAACCGAGCATGCCGTTAGTATTCATCCAAAAGTTGGAATTGGGTTCGCTGTGGGTGTAATTCATGGAATTTTGCCAGGTGCGGAAGCGCAGGGCGTAGCGGCCGCTACCGGGTTCTGCCGTCGCGCGGCGCGGACTGGCTTTCACGAAGACTTGGTAGTTCATGAAGGTCCCGAACATACCCCCTTGGGGTGGAGGGGTGCGGAGTCCGATTTGGGTTTCCCAGCGAGATTGGGCGGTAGCGGTAAGGCTTGCGAAGAGCAAGGCGGCGGTCAGGGTGCGTAGCATGAAGGTAATGTTTGACGTAAAGATGCGCCCTAACGGCTAAAGGTTGCACCCTGAGGCTACCTTTGCGGCGTGAAATCGGCGATTTTCCCAAACCTCGTGGTCGGCGGGGCCCCTAAGTGTGGCACAAGCAGTGTGTTTTTTTGGTTGGCGGCCCACCCAGAGGTGGCGTCGAGCCGCGAAAAAGAAACGTTTTTTTGGGCTCCCGAAGTCAACCGTTTCAACGCCAAGTGCAACGTGGTGGAGCACGGTCCAGAGGCCTATCCTCGTCTTTTTGAGCATACGAACGATGCCAAAGTGCGCTTTGAGGCGACCGCTGCCTACATCTACTATTCGACGGCCTGGGAGGGGCTGGCTTCGCTGCCGGTAAAACCTACCGTTCTGTTCCTGCTTCGTGAGCCGGCTGCCCGTACCCAGAGTCAATTTCTGTTTGAAACCCACCGAACCGGACGCGTTAACGGGAGTTTTGCCGACTACATACGCGAACCGCATATTTTGGACCACGGCCACTACGTGCGCTACCTAACCCATTGGGAGGCTGCGTTGGGGCGTGAAAACCTCGTGATTTGGCAGTTTGAACAGGTGATGCGGGATCCGCGCGCGGCCATGATGTCGCTGGCGGAACGCCTGGGCATTGACCCGACGTTTTATGAGCGGTTTGATTTCGCGGTGCGCAACGAGACAGTGGCAATTCGCAGCAAGGGCCTTCATCGCCTGGGGCTCCGGCTGCAGTCAATGATTCCGCTGGCCGTTCAGGACGCGCTACTTCCGCTGTACCTTAAACTGAACGGCGCGGGCCGTCCTAAGGCAGATGACCGTCTGAAGGCTGAAACCAAGGCCCTCAAGCCCCTTTTTGCTGCGTCCAACGCCGAATTAGCTGCACGCTTTCCAGATTCCATTGATTTGGCACTTTGGGCGTGAGCGCTTCTGAACCTTTGGGCCCCACCGAGGTTAGACCTAACGTGCGCCTTCACCACCTCATTCAGCAGCTACCGGGCTACGCGGGCATGCTGCGCGTCAACGGCCAAACGATCCCGCATTCGTTTGTGTCGCTGCACCGGCCTACCGGTAAGTACGTGCACCGCGTTCTGCTTCAGCTCGCTTCGCGGCTCCTCGAACGCGGCGGGGTTCGCAACCTGGGCCACGCGGGGGCGCCTGGCCTGGTCCTAGCGGAACTCGACCCTGTAAAAGGCGCGGCCCAAATCCCCATTTGGCCCCGTGGCTACTCGGCCGTGGCCGCGAACGTGCTTGGAAGCCCAAGCGTCCGCGATGCCGTAACCGTACCCGCCGAGCCCTTCATGGTGCTGGAACTGGACCCGGCCTGGACCTCGTTTGACGACTACCTCGGCGCCATGAAGACCAAGTACCGCACGCGCGCCAAACGGGCCATGACCCTGTCGGCGCATTGCGAACACTGCGCCTGCACAAGCTGGCCTGACGAAGATTGGTTGAGCTGGGCCGCAGACCTTCTCGGCAAGACCCTGGCCGACAAAGTAATTGCACTCCCAGAAAACCTGCGGGAGCTCTTGGCTACGTTTAAACGCGTGTACGGCGAGGATTTTCACGTTTTTGGCTACCGAACCAACGGCCAATGGGTTGGCTTCATCACCGCGCTCCATGAAGGCGACACCCTTTACGCGCTTCACATGGGATTTGAGCCGGAATTTGCGCGCGAGGCGCAATTTTACCAGCGAAGCATGATGGACGTGGTCGACTTGGGCATTCGATTGGGCGCTGCACGCGTCAATATGGGCCGCACCGCCACCGAAATCAAGAGCACCTTGGGTGCACGCCCCGTGGAAAACAGCTTCGTATTCATCACCACCTGCACGTGGATGCGCTGGCTCGTAGCCGGCTACCGCAAGTGGGTCCTGAAGCTGCCCACTTACGAACTGCGCTCGCCGTTTAAGGGCGACGGCGCCGACTAGATTCGGCGCGGACTAGATTCGGCGCGGATAGCGGCCACGCCGCACCGCCTAAAATTCGAGAATAAATCCAATCGTCGGCAGCGTGCGTCCCGTATCGCTCCGCAGTTGCTGCATTTTGTAGCGGCTGGGGTCGTTGGGGTCAATGACGGGCTGCTTGCTCTGGGCGTCGCGCTCCACCGTCAGGTAGGGCATCAGCGGGTAGTCGTTGGAGCCTAGGTTTTGCAGGTCGAGGTACCACGTGATGCTGTGGTTCTTGCGTGCGGTGACCTTATCGATCCG
>JACCDH011611658.1_pt1 | contig 11600 bp, 14 predicted proteins | sample 7442481 | NCBI WGS metagenome assembly JACCDH01 (sample SAMN15323433, study PRJNA562643) | freshwater metagenome | isolation source: river surface water | place: USA:Blue River Watershed | collected 2017-08-15 | reverse complement strand
TTTTGACCTCATTTGGGCTATTTCGTTTTAGGGCTTCGGTATGCTTCATGTTTCTATTCTAGCTATTATTAGGGTATGTTTACATACACATCCAATCAGTTTCAAGAAATCATCGATTTCATGCTTAAAGAGGCCAAAAGAAGGGGTGCCTCAGATGCTGTTGCTGAGGTGTCAGAAGGCCAGGGCCTCTCTGTAACCGTTCGCAAGGGCGAGGTTGAGACCATTGAGCAAAGTCTAGATAAGCAAGTGGGCGTGACATTATTTTTGGGCCACCATCGTGGCAATGCTAGTACGAGTGACTTTTCTAAAGAGTCCCTGAAAGCAACGGTGGATGCTGCATTCCATATTGCTCAACACACGGCAGAAGATGTCTGCGCTGGTCCTGCAGAAGCTGAGCTCCTAGAAAAAAACCCATTAGATTTAGATTTGTTTCATCCATGGAAAATTGATGCAGCTGCGGCTGTTGAGATCGCGCGTTCTGCAGAAGGTGCGGCATTCGCTGTCAGTAAGCAAATACAAAATAGTGATGGCGCATCTGTATCTGCCCATCATGCGCATTTTATGATGGGTACGTCTCACGGTTTTATGGGTGGTTACCCATTCTCACGCCACTACATTTCTTGTGCGCCCATAGCAAGTGAGGGCGGCAAGAAAGCGCATATGCAGCGGGATGATTGGTATTCCAGTTCACGCATTCCTGAGGAGTTAGCTGATCCTGCTGCGATTGGTAAATATGCAGCGCAGCGAGCCCTATCACGCCTCAAGGCAAGATCATTGACTACTCGACGTTGTCCGGTAATCTTCGAAGCCCCATTAGCTGCAGGATTATTGGGGGGCTTGGTGCAAGCAGTTTCGGGTGGCGCTTTATATCGTCGCTCCAGCTTTTTGCTTGATAGCCTTGGTAAACAAGTCCTTCCAAAACATGTCAGCTTATTTGAAGACCCGCACTTAATGTCCATGACGGGTAGCGCTCCATTTGATGAAGAGGGTGTCAAAACATCCGCTCGTACTGTAGTAGACAAAGGGATACTGGAAGGTTATTTCTTGTCAACCTATTCGGCCCGCAAATTAGGCATGAAGACTACCGGCAATGCCGGCGGCTCTCATCATCTGACTTTGCAGAGTAAAAAAACACCAAAGGGTGGTTTGCCTGCTTTGTTAAAAGAGATGGGTACTGGCTTGTTAGTCACTGAGCTAATGGGTCAGGGCGTCAATTATGTGACGGGTGATTATTCGCGCGGCGCATTTGGTTATTGGGTAGAAAATGGCGAGATTCAATACCCTGTTGAGGAAGTGACGATTGCCGGTAATTTGCGCGATATGCTGATGGATATTCAACTTATCGGTAGCGATACACTGATTCGTGGCACCAAGGAAACGGGGTCGATATTGCTAGGATCTATGACGGTTGGTGGAAAGTAAACTGAGTAAGCGTACGCAGTAGCTGGATAAATTAATACAGACTGATGATTTTTAAGAGGGAGACGAAGATGCAAAGACGTTCATTTTTAAAGAAAGCCACAATTGGTGCTGGTGCCGCAGCACTTGCAGCGCCATCGATCGCGCAAAGCTTGCCAACCTTGAATTGGCGCCTAGTATCGAGTTTTCCTAAATCATTAGATACTTTGTTTGGTACTCCTGAAGTGTTTGCGAATGCTTTGCGTAAAGCAACAGATGGCAAATTTAATGTCAAAGTATTTGCAGCTGGCGAAGTAGTACCTGCACTTCAAGTGTTAGATGCGGTACAAAACGGCACAGTTGAATGCGGACATACAGCGAGTTATTACTATCTTGGTAAGAATAGTGCGTTTATCTTTGATACAGCGGCTCCTTTTGGCATGACAGCTAGACAGCAGACGGCTTGGATGCTGCATGGCAATGGGATGAAGTTAATGCGTGAACTCTATGCTAGCTACAACATTGTCAATTTCCTCGGTGGTCAAACCGGAACACAAATGGGCGGTTGGTTTCGTAAAGAAATTAAATCTACAGAAGACTTAAAGGGTCTGAAATTCCGCATCGCAGGCTTTGCCGGGCAAGTACTCGCAAAACTGGGGGTTGTTCCACAGCAGTTGCCTGCTGGTGAGATTTATTCTGCTCTAGAAAAAGGAACCATTGATGCTGCAGAGTTTGTTGGTCCATACGACGATGAGAAGTTGGGCCTAGCCAAAGTGGCTAAAAATTATTATTACCCTGCTTTTTGGGAAGGTGCTGCCGGATTATCTTTCCTGGTGAATAAGAAGCAGTGGGATTCATTGCCACCGTCTTATCAAGCGGCATGGGAAGCAGCCTGTTTTGAGGCGCACACTGATATGTGCGCAAAGTATGATGCGCTCAATCCACCAGCATTACAACGTCTACTACAGAATGGGGCAGTACTCCGTAAGTTCAATACTTCGATCTTGGACGCCTGCTTTAAAGCGAGTCAAGAAACCTATGCGGAAGAGTCCGCAAAGAATCCACAATTCAAAAAGATTTTTGAAGACTATCGCGCCTTCAGAAACATGGAAGCTCAATGGTTTAATGTGGCTGAACAAGCATTTTCACAATACAGTTTTAATAAGAAACTTTGAAAAGAGTATCTTGCCGCGATGGGGCTCCTAGTGAGCCCTGTTTCTTTTTAAGGCGCCTACGTTTGTTGGTATCAAGCCATGTTTGATGTGATCCTACCTTCGATAATTCAATCGTTTCATGCACATTCATTCACATTTTTTGTGTTTGCAGTCATGAGCGTGATTATTGTTGGGGTATCAAAGAGTGGCTTTGGAGCTGGGCTTGGTATTCTGTCGCTACCCTTGATGGCAAGTCAATCCAGTATTAATGAAGCACTGGCTATTTTGCTACCACTGCTGATTGCAATCGATTTAGTTGGTATGCGCAGATTTATTCGCAATGCTAATTGGCGGATTTTGAAAATTATTTCTCCACCAGCGATTGTGGGACTTTTATTGGGAATGGTTTTCTTTACTGCTATTACTCCGCAGGTTCTGACGCTCTCAATCGGTATTTTTACCTTACTCTTTTTAATTCAGAACCTAGCTATGTCGCGCATGGATATGCAAGAGACCAAGCCTTATCCCTGGCTTGGGCGCGCAATGGGGTTGATCTCTGGCTTTACTTCTTTTGTTGCGCATATCGGTGGGCCACCAATTACGGTCTACATGTTGAGAGAGAAGCTATTGCCAATGGCGTACACATCAACCTTGGGAATCTTTTTCACCATTATTAATTTTGGGAAGTTGGGGCCATATGCATATTTGGATCTGCTGAACTACCCGCAGCTAGCAACTTCCATCATCTTATTGCCTTGCGTGCCTATTGGTGTCTACTTTGGCTTCTATTTAGCAAAAAAAATCTCCATGAAATGGTATTACCGAACTGTGAGATTCTTTTTGCTGATTGCTAGTATTAAGTTGATTGCTGATGGGCTTATGTAGTTTTCAGAACTTGCTGTAAAAAGCGCGAGATATCCATGAGTTCTTCATGATTGACGGAGTGCTCCATTGGATATTCGTTCCAGTCAACTTGATATCCCATTGTTTCAAGCAGAGCATGAGATGCTTGTGCCCGATCCAGGGTCACTACTGGGTCATAAGTCCCGTGCGCCATAAAAATAGAGGTATTGGAATTGGCTGAATGCTTTTCTATATTGGCACTCATTGCAAGAGGCAAGTAACCTGACAAAGCGATGATGCCTGCCAACTTATGTGGAAAACGTAAACCAATATGTAAAGCCATCGCACAGCCTTGTGAAAAGCCCGCAATCACAATTTTGTCGTATGCAATGCCTCGGCTCGCTTCTTTATCAATGAGCTCGACAATGGATGCTGCTGATTTTTGAATACCTGCTGCATCTTCTTGATCCATGAGATTTCTGCCGATGATGTCGTACCAAGCTGGCATCACATAGCCACCATTGACGGTGACGGGCATACTGGGTGCACTAGGAAATACAAAGCGAATCCCTGGGCATCCGGTGAGTTTTAATTCAGGAATGATAGGAACGAAATCATTGCCATCGGCACCAAGGCCATGGAGCCAGATTACCGCTGCTGTTGGGTTTGGGCTGGTTTCTATTTCAATGCATGGGAGCATATTGATCTTCTCTCGATAAATTTAAATCGACAACTATCGACTCATATAAGCTTCTTCATTGTAGGTGGAAACCCAGTGTGGCCTGAAAATAAGCATGATTGCTAAAAGCATGCCAGACAAAGAACCTTCCATAAACGCAATAATAATTAGACCAAGTAACCAACCTTCAATATCTAGTTGACCCGCTTCTCCCATTAACATTTTGGCGACCAGTAAGAAAGTGCCAGACAGAATGACGCTCATAAACGCAGCCACATAGCCGTTTCCTAGAATGAGAACAAATAAATGCTTTGGTATGAAGCGTTGAATAATCTGTATGGATAGATAGGCAAAGAAAGTGGGTAATACGCAGACCATTAAGTAGTGCTGAGATGCTGCCTCATAATTTCCTTGAACCACATAGACCCCTAGAAATGCTACTGGAAATAATATGGAAAGAGCAATGGCTGGCCCAAACATTGCTGTTAATAATGAGGCTCCGTAAAAGTGAAAGATCAAGCCATAAAATTTTCCAGCAGGTTGGCCTGGAAGACTTGGTGAGATGTTCCAGGCGATTGCTAAAAACAGAATGACTGTAGGTGCCAGCCAGGTTAGGGGCGAGTTTTTGAATATATGGGGTGGGCTGGCAATGAATGCGCCCAGAAAAATAGCTACTGCAAGGCCTAACCAAATCATATTGTATTAAGTTGCTAAGATAGGTAAAGACCTAGTCTAACCAAAGTAGAGATTAAGCCTATCGGCACTTTCACTAGGTGACGAGGGAGGGCTTAGCATCAGGCCTTTAATTGTGTACACAAACCACAGAATGCAGGTGTAAGATCATTCCATAGCTTGATCTTGATAGAAGGGTTTGTTATGCGACCGTTTTATATCGATTACCCACAAGAAAAAATTGAAGAGCACCAGCATGCTTATCGATGCCTTCATTGCAAAATCCCTACAACTACTATTTTTGGCTTACTCGAGAATCATGCTAAAGATTGCGCCTATCGAATAAACCAAGGTAGATGGGCTCAGCTAGAGGCAAGCCTCAAGCCAACCCAAAAACATTTTGATGAACCGCATATTGATGAGGTGGATTAATGAAGACATATCCTATTGCCCTTGAATTAACCGTATGGATGGAGCTTGGTCTAAATCAATATGAAGTGACGATTGATGAGGTTTCTAAGATTTCCATCAAGAGAACAGACGATGTGCTGCGAACAAGAGAGTTAACGGGCAATGAGGTCAGCACTTTAATTGCCGCCATTGAGTCTTTGAGGGTACCAGTTAGCGAAGAGCATCAGGAGGGTGGCAATAAACCCTCAACCAGTTATGAGTTAATTGTGGAGTCTGCTCATTTCTCCCTCGAATTTAATTGGGAGGATTTGGATTTAAGTGGAGCCAGTGCAAAAGCTTTCACTTCGGTTGCTGCTTTGACGTCAGTGGTAGAAAGTTTGGATTTGACCCATTGATTTCTTGGATTAGGCCTCCATCACAATAAATTCCCCTAGCGATACCTTCTCCCTAAATTGGGAGAAAGAGAAAAGGGCTTTAATTTTTCTGGTGTTAATTACTTCAATCTTTCCCTCTGGCGTGAGGTTAGCAAGATAGTCCCCTTCCGGAAACAGGGCTTCAGGAATGCTTTCAGTCTCGAGTATTTGGGCTGGCAATACCAGACTCTTTGTAATTTTGATACGCATGCTTTATCTTAAGTTTTAAAAATAAGAACGATATTTGAGTTTGCACAGTTTCAAAATCACATGCACCAAAAGAGGATTGCTCTCGATGCCCTTGTGTAACAACTTGCACTGAAGCGGTGCAATATCTATTTGCCTGACTTTAGGCGGGCACTTTTACGTGTCTTTTCATAAAAGTCATTGGGCTTGCTTGCCACCCATTGAATAAATTTCTTCATCTCCGGATGCTCTCTTAGGATCTGGGCGTGATGGTACTGCTGGGCTAATTCAGTTTCGGTAAATAAAGCATGTATTTGCTTGTGGCAAATGCGGTGTAGATATTCAGTTATTTTGCCGCCCTTTGATTTGGGAACGAGATGATGTGCATCCCTCTGGGAGGCTGGGATTGGGCGGTCACAGATGGGGCAAATAATTTCCGGGGACTTTTGTACAACAGGCCGATCCAAGGCAATCAATTTTTGACGAATTTTTCCAATCATATGAGGGCTTTGGATGCGTTGTAGTGCAAAGTCATGGGCTCAAGCTAGTTTAGTAAATAAGTCTTAAACTTGCTGAGTGTCAAAATCCGCAACCCTTTCCGAACCTGATTTATCTCGCCTGATTGAAATGGCCTGGGAGGATCGCACCCCATTTGACGCTATTGAGAAAAGCTTTGGCCTTGGCGAGCCCCAAGTGATTGCCATTATGCGAAGAGAGCTCAAGCGCAGCTCATTTGAGCTCTGGCGCAAAAGAGTGACTGGGCGAGCAACCAAACATAGCGCTTTGCGCAGTGAAGATGTCACGCGGGCTTATTGCCCAACGCAATATAAAAGTAAATGAAGCATCCTAAGCGCCTCATTTTGATCTTGGGTGATCAGCTCGATTTGCAGAGCTCTGCTCTGAGGGATCTCGATTCACAAGCAGATCAAATCATCATGATCGAGTCGGCTAACGAGGCGCAGTATGTTTGGTCGCATAAAGCCAAAATTGCCTTATTTCTATCTGCAATGCGTCACTTTGCAGTTGAGCTAGAAAAGCAGGGCTATCCACTCACTTATATTAAAAGTTCCCCACTGCCAATTGTTGAGGTTCTGAGAGAGCAAATCCTAAAAAATAAAGTGAAGCGCTTGGTTTGTATTGAGCCCGGCGAATGGCGTCTCAAGCAGGAGCTTGAGGCATTAGCTAAAGAACTTGGCATTGAATTAGAAATGCGGGAGGATGAGCATTTTTATTGTTCCCGCCAAGAGTTTGTAGAGTGGGCAGCAAATAAAAAAGAGTTCAGGCTGGAGTATTTCTATCGCCTGATGCGTAAGCGGCACAATATATTGGTGGACCGAGAGGGTAATCCTGATGGCGGGCAGTGGAACTTTGATCAAGATAACCGCAAACCCTATCCAAAAAAGGGTCCTGGCATTATTGATGCTCCAGCATCATTTGCAGTAGATGCCATTACGCAAGAAGTGCTGAACTGGGTTCAAAAGACTTACCCAGATCATCCAGGGTCCCTGGAGTCATTTAATTGGGCTGTGACGAGGGAGCAAGCAGTCCAGGCTCTGGAATATTTTGTGGAATACCGCTTAAGAAACTTTGGCGTTTATCAAGATGCAATGTGGACGGATACGCCATTTGGATGGCACTCTATTTTATCGAGTGCATTAAATCTCAAGTTGCTTAATCCTCGTGAAGTAGTAGATGCAGTTCTGCTTGCTTGGAAAAAGTATTCCCTAGACCTCTCGACAATCGAAGGCTTTATTCGTCAGATACTTGGCTGGCGTGAATTCGTACGCGGTATGTATTACCTAGATATGCCAAAGATGGCGCAAGATAACTTCTATCGGCATGAGCGTTCACTACCAAAGTGGTACTGGACCGGGCAGACGCAAATGGCTTGCATGAAAGATGCGATTGGCCAAACCCTGCAATACGGGTATGCGCATCATATTCAGCGTTTAATGGTGACGGGTAACTTTGCACTCTTGGCAGAAATTCTGCCGCAGGAAGTATGTGAGTGGTATTTAGCAATTTATGTCGATGCGATCGAATGGGTTGAGCTTCCTAATACAGCAGGTATGGCTTTGTTTGCTAATGGGGGTCGATTTACAAGTAAGCCGTATATAGCCAGTGGTGCCTATATCAAGCGCATGAGTAACTATTGCGGCTCCTGCAAATATAAGCCTGAGGTACGCTATGGAGAAGAGGCGTGCCCAATCACCACTTTATATTGGAATTTTTTGATCAAGCATCGAGATCAGTTTGAGGCTAGCCCAAGAACGCGGCTAATGACGGCTAATCTGAAACGAATTGGTGATGAAGATCAAAAAGAAATTACGCTCCATGCTCAGAAAATATTAAACCAGCTTAATGACCTTTAAAAGCGATGACTAAGACATCATTCAAAGGAAATAAAAGTTTTCTCCCAAGCAAAGTTTGTGTTGTATGCAAAAAAGAGATGACCTGGAGAAAGTCTTGGGCAAAAAACTGGGAATCAGTAAAGTATTGTTCAGATGCCTGTAGAAACAAAAAAATTTCATAGGAACATCATTTAATGATTTTGTATTCCTATCGCAGATGCCCTTATGCAATGCGTGCTCGCATGGCCTTAAAGTACGCGAACATTGAGTTTGAACATCGTGAAATTGAGTTGCGCAATAAGCCTCAATCCATGTTGCTGGTGTCTCCCAAGGGTACGGTGCCAGTTCTTTGTATGGGTGACGAGGTTCTGGATCAAAGTGTCGATATTATGCGATGGGCTATCGATCAATCTGACCCTGCTGGATGGGGAAATGTTGATGATGCTATTGCACAAGCTTGGATTGAAAAAAATGATGGACCGTTTAAAGCCCTGCTTGATCAATATAAGTATCCTAATCGCTTTCCAGAGCTAAACCAAGAAGCGGTTTTAGAACAGGCACTGCAAATTATGCTACTGCCCATGGAGCAATCCTTGCAAGCGACTCAATACTTGCTGGGCGATCAGATGACCTGGGTAGATATCGCGATCTTTCCCTTTGTGAGACAGTTTTCCATGGTGGATGTAAATCGATTTGAGCAATTGCCGATACCATCCACTAAAAGATGGTTGGCTCAACATCTTGAATCTGAATTATTTAATTCGGTTATGCACAAGCACCCAGTCTGGCGGGATTAGCTTGACTTAAGAGGGGTCTAAGGATTGCAGCGCTTGCATTTTGAGGGGTCTGCAAACCTCAGAACTTTCATTCCCTCAGTTTCTTGATAGCCACATTTAAGGCAGCTCCAGATTTTGGCTATTTCTTCATCTGTTGCTAGTCCACAGGCGTTGCATGGAAGCCCCCGTTTCACATCCGTAATCCAAAATCCGGGTGTACTGCATTCGGGACAGACTGAATTCATTTTATTTGCTAAATCAATCGCAGCTTTGCGTATGTTTTCCATGCGGGTTGGATTGGCAAACGCACGTAAATCATTTTCTACATACACAATACCCTTTGAAGACAGACCTTTCGCCCATTCAAAGGCGTCTTTCAGCTCCACTAAATCTTGAATCCCTTTTCTGGATTGGGGGTGATATTCATCGGTTGGCTTTACTACTAAATAATGCGAAGGAAAGAGTGCAGAATCGGCAAACTTTGCGAGCTCTTCCCAGTGGCTTATATAGCCATTCTCATTTTGTGCTGGACCACTAGAAAAACCAGTAATTTCTAACTGGTGCTGCTGATCTACTAGAACTATCAATTCATTATTCCAAGGCATGATGCCAGCGTAGGGATCATTAATAAACGCGCCTTCATTTGCCAAACCTAAGTCAAGCTTCAGTAACTCCATTCCGATAGCTGCCTTTTTTCTAGCGGCATCAAGCTGTGAGCCGTATCGAGGAGTTTCTTGTGTAAAGGTACCCAATAAATCAGTGTCATAGGCGTCTGTTTGTATTACAAAACAAGAGGCTTGAGTGCCGAGTACCTCAGCAATTACTTTTTCTTTACCGTGCTTCGTTAAAAGACTAACTGACCGTTTAGAAAAGATGCCCATAGCTTATCTCGGTTACCTATAGAGAGCTTTTATAACAATTGGGTGGCAATCAGGGTGTAAAGCGGAATGCCTAAAATAATGTTGAACGGGAAAGTAATCCCCAAGGACATTCCCATATAGAGGGCAGGGTTCACTTCAGGTAAGGCATGACGTAAAACCGCTGGTACCGCAATATATGATGCGCTAGATGCCAGCACCATCAGCAATATAGTGTTGCCTAACGGGAGTCCAATTAATTTGCAGAGCGCAAGCGCTAATAGAGCATGTGATAGTGGTGAGCCAATTGCGTAGAGCAAAGTAATTGGTGGCTTACCTCTTAAGCCCTTGAAGTTTCTTGCAGCCATGAGTCCCATGTCTAGCAAGAAGAAAGCCAACATCCCCTTAAAGAGATCAATTGAAAAAGGGGCCATTAACTTTTGCCCTGAGTCTCCACTCACTAATGCCACCGCCATGGATCCCAGCAATAGTAGTTGCGCGCCATCGGTAAAGGACTCATGCAATATTTTAGAAATTCCAGCAGGCTCATGTTTAGCTGTTGAACCTGTTGCCATAGATGCTCTGGCTTTATTGGCAAGGACTATGGCCAAAATAATGGCAGGGGACTCCATGAGCGCCATCGCTGCTGCCATATGGCCGCCATAGGCAATATTGAACTGATCTAAATATTGTGTGGCGGTAATAAAGGTAACAGCGCTGACCGAACCATAGGTGGCGGCAATTGCAGCAGCATCAAATGCGCTGAGCTTTCTTCTTAAAATCCAGTAGCCAATAATAGGGATGATGACGGCAAGAAATACTGCCAAGCCTAATGAGAAAGCAATCTCAGCGGTAAACCCGGACTTATGAAGTGCAAAGCCGCCTTTCAGTCCCAGAGCCATTAATAAATAAAGCGATAGAAACCGAGAAATCTGCGGAGGAATTTCGAGGTTGGACTTTACGGATCCTGCAAATACACCAAAAATAAAAAATAGAATCGCAGGGTCTAGAAAATTAGTCATAGTTAATGAATCTATTGGTTTTGTTGCTTAATGATGGCCTGAACAAGAGGGTGCTGAATTTTCTTTTCTGAGCGAATGGCATAAAAGTATTCATATATGTCATCGCAACTACCCAGAAGTTCAATGCCATAGGTGTCCTTAAGATCTTTCTCGATTAACTTGCCCGCAGGAAAGACGCCCAGCCCACTAGCTGCAAAGGTCTTAAGTAAGGCGCTATCCTCAAACTCTCCCACAATATTAGGAAGGATGTCATGCTTTTTTAGCCACTGATCAATGAGTGGACGTACCGTGGAGTGTGCTGTAGGTAACAGAACGGGCAGATCTTTTAAGCAATCAGGAAAATTCGCTTTTGCCTTCTTGGCAAGTTGCTTAGGGGCATACCAAGCAATAACACTTTTTGTTAACTCTTCGCTGTAGACGTTCAGGTTTTTATTGCTTGGGGCAGGGCGATCGGCTAAGACGATATCTAATCGATGTAGCGCAAGGTCCGCTAATAAATCATCAAACTCACCTTCATGAGCAATCAATTGAACATCTTTGTGTTTCAGGATAGGCTCCAACATTTGTCTGGTAACAAATTTGGGAAGACCATCAGAAACACCAACAGTAATTTTGGTTCTAGGAGATTTGGCTGCATCGCGAACTGCTTCGGGTAGCTTCTCTCCGATAGAGAAAATTTGATCGGCAATTTCTAGGGCTGCAAACCCGGACTCTGTGAGGGCAATCCCTCGCCCAGCAGGTTTAAATAGCATGTAGCCCAGTGATTTCTCTAATTCATGTACTTGGGCGCTAATGGTTTGAATAGCCATATCCAGGCGCTCTGCCGCTTTAGACATGC
>JACCDH011775513.1_pt1 | contig 11601 bp, 13 predicted proteins | sample 7442481 | NCBI WGS metagenome assembly JACCDH01 (sample SAMN15323433, study PRJNA562643) | freshwater metagenome | isolation source: river surface water | place: USA:Blue River Watershed | collected 2017-08-15 | reverse complement strand
GCTGATCAGGCGGCGACGGCCAGGGCCTTGACCTTGGCGCTCAGGCGGCTCTTGTCACGAGCAGCCTTGTTTTTGTGGAAGATGCCCTTGTCGGCAATGGTGTCCACCACGGCCTGCATCTTGCCGAACAGTTCGGCGGCCTTGGTCTTGTCGCCAGCGGCAACGGCCTTCTCGACGTTCTTGACGGCGGTGCGGTATTTGGAACGCAGCGAGGAGTTCGCGGCGTTGAGTTTCACGTCCTGGCGTGCGCGTTTGCGGCCCGAGGCCAGGCGGGGGTTCTTTTTCTTCGGCTTTCCAGATGCCATTTTGATTATCCTTTGATGTCTGAGGATGATGTCAGCGAACCCAACATTCTAGCAGAATGCCACACCCGCACTGCGCCCCCGCCCGGGACCGCTACACTGCGGGTTGTGAGCCTGCTTCGATCCGCCTCCGTCGTTTCCCTCTTTACCCTGGCTTCGCGGGTCACCGGCCTGGCCCGTGAACTGCTGATGGCCGCGCTGTTCGGGGCGAGCGCCTTGACCGACGCCTTCAACGTCGCTTTTCGCATTCCCAACCTGTTTCGCCGCCTGTTCGCCGAAGGCGCTTTCAGCCAGGCCTTTGTGCCGGTGCTGGCGGCCACCCGGGCCGAGCATGGCGACGCGCGCACCAAATCGGCCATTGACGATGTGGCCTCGGCGCTGGCGGGTGTTTTGCTGCTTTTTTCCGTGCTGGGGGTGCTGGCAGCGCCTGTGCTGGTCTGGGCGCTGGCCAGCGGGCTGCGGCAGGGGCCGGGTTTTGACGCTGCGGTCACCATGACCCGCTGGATGTTCCCGTACATTGGCTTCATGTCGATGGTCGCCCTGTCGGCGGGCATCCTCAACACCTGGAAGCGCTTTGCCGTGCCGGCCGCCACACCCGTGCTGCTCAATGTCAGCGTCATCCTGGCGGCCTGGCTGGGAGCGCCCTGGCTGACTGCGCAAGGCGTGGAGCCCATTTACGCCTTGCCCGCCGGGGTGATGCTGGGCGGCTTTCTGCAGCTGGCGGTGCAGGTGCCCGCGCTGCGCCGTCTGGGCCTGCTGCCCCGCATCCGGTTGACGCCCCGTGCCTTGTCGCAGGCCTGGCGGGACGAGGCCACGCGCCGCATCCTGCGGCTGATGGGGCCGGCCCTGCTGGGCGTGGGCGTGGCCCAGATTTCGTTGCTGATCAACACCCAGATCGCGTCGCACCTGGCGGCCGGCAGTGTGAGCTGGCTGAGCTACGCCGACCGGCTCATGGAATTTCCGACCGCCTTGCTGGGCGTGGCTCTGGGCGTGGTGCTGATGCCGCAGCTGGCGGCCGCCAAGGCCACGGGCGATGCCGACCGCTACGCCCGCATGCTCGATTGGGGGCTGCGCCTGGTGCTGCTGCTGGCGCTGCCCTGCGCGGCTGCATTGCTGGTGTTTGCCCAGCCCCTGGTGTCGGTGCTCTACCACTACGGCGCCTTCACCAATCACGATGTGCAGCAGACCACGCTGTCCCTGACCGGCTACGGCGTGGGCTTGCTGGGGCTGGTGGCCATCAAGGTGCTGGCGCCGGGGTATTACGCCAGCCAGGACATCCGCACGCCCGTCAAGATCGCGGTGGCGGTGCTGCTGATCACCCAGGCGTTGAACCTGCTTTTCGTGCCTTGGCTGCAGCACGCGGGCCTGGCGCTGTCCATCGGGCTGGGAGCGCTGATCAACGCGCTGTGGTTGCTGCTGGGTCTGCTGCGCCGCGGCAGTTACCGTCCACAGCCAGGCTGGTGGCGATTTGCGCTGCAGGTGGCGCTGGCCACCGCCGTGCTGACCGCTCTGCTGCATGTGGCTGCGCACCAGCTGGCCTGGGTGGGCCTGCGCGGCCAGCCCTGGTTGCGCATCGGCCAGATGCTGGGCGTGCTGGCGGCATCGGGCCTGCTTTATTTCGGTGTGCTGTGGCTGCTGGGTCTGCGGCTCAAGGCCTTCATTCAGCGGTGAGCGCGATGGATCTGCCCTTTGCCCGCCGGACCACACCGCTGGAGTACTTTGCCAGCCTGGTGCAAAGCGACGAGGACCTGCCGCTGCTCGAGGCCGCTGCCAGTCTGGCGCAGGACGAAGAACCAATGCTCGATGTGACCCAGGTGCTGGGCGATGTGGACCGGCTGCTCAAGCGCGTGCAGTCGCGTCTGATGCCCGAGGCCGACGACCTCACCCGGCTGGCGGTCCTCACGCAAGTGTTTTACAAGGACATGGGCTTTGGCCTGAACGCCAACGACTACTACGCGCCCGAAAACAGCTACCTGCACGAGGTGTTGCGCACCCGCCGCGGGATCCCGATTTCGCTGGCCGTGATCTGGCTGGAGCTGGCGCAGGCCCTGGGCCTGCACGCACAGGGCATCGGCTTTCCGGGGCATTTTCTGGTGAAGGTTGCGCTCGAAGCCGGTCTGGTGGTGATCGATCCGGTCAATGGCCAGTCGCTGGGTCTGGACACGCTGGCCGAGCGGCTGGCGCCTTACCGCGACGCGTCCGATCGCCTGGCCGGTGCCGATCTGGACGAAGGCGAGACCCCGCTGGGCCTGTACCTGCAGGCTTGTCCGCCGCGCGACCTGCTGGCGCGCATGCTGCGCAACCTCAAGGAAATCTTCCGCAGCCAGGAGGACTGGCCGCGCATGCTGGCGGTGATGGAGCGCCTGGTGGTCCTGCTGCCTGAAGACATGCGAGAGCGGCGCGACCGGGGGCTGGTGCATGCGGAGCTCGGGCATGCGGGGCTGGCCCTGGCCGATCTGCAGGCCTATCTGGAGGCCGAGCCGCTGGCGGCGGACCATGGGGCTTTGGCGGCGCGTGTGAAAGAGATTGCTGCTGGGCTCTGAATTCTGGTTTTGCCTGTGGTTCGTGGCCCATGGGCCGTGGTCCGGCGGCGGAGGACTCCATCTGGCCTCATCAGTCGCTTCGCGCCAGCAAATCGGCCAGCCGAAGTCCCCCACCACCGGACCACTGCGTCCGGGCATGCTCACTGGAGAGTCCAAGAAAAAACCCGGCACGCGGCCGGGCTGTGCTGTGGGGGCGGACGTTTAAGCCACCACCACCTGCGCGCCGTCGCCCTGCGGGGCAATCTGGCCGATGGTGTAGACCGTTTCGCCCAGACTGCGCAGCGTGGCCGCGCAGGCTTCGGCCTGATCGGCGCCGATGACCACCACCATGCCGATGCCGTTGTTGAAGGTCCGGTTCATTTCGATGTCATCGATCCCGGCGGTCTGTTGCAGCCAGGCAAAGAGTTCGGTCTGCGGCCAGCTGCCCTTTCGCAGGTGCGCGGCCAGGCCATCGGGCAGCACGCGGGGGATGTTCTCCAGCAATCCGCCGCCCGTGATGTGGGCCAGGGCCTTGATGCCAGAGGCATCTTCCTTGTTCGGGTGGGCGGCCAGTGCGGCCAGCACGTTCTTCACGTACAGGCGGGTGGGCTCCATGATGGCTTGCTTGAAGGGCTTGCCGTCGAGCGTGGCCGGGGTGTTGGCGCCGGCCCGCTCGATGCACTTGCGCACCAGCGAAAAGCCGTTGGAATGCACGCCAGCCGAGGCCAGGCCCAGCACCACGTCACCGGCCTGCACGTTCTGGCCGGTCAGGATCTTGCTCTTTTCGACGGCGCCGACAGCAAAGCCGGCCAGGTCGTATTCACCTGCGGGGTACATGCCCGGCATTTCGGCCGTTTCGCCGCCGATCAGGGCGCAACCCGAGAGTTCGCAGCCTTTGGCAATGCCGCCCACCACGGCCGCAGCCGTGTCCACGTCGAGCTTGCCGCAGGCGAAGTAGTCCAGGAAGAACAGCGGCTCGGCGCCTTGCACCAGCACATCGTTGACGCTCATGGCCACCAGGTCGATGCCCACGGTGTCGTGCATGTTCCATTCAAAGGCCAGCTTGAGCTTGGTGCCCACGCCGTCGGTGCCGCTCACCAGCACCGGCTCTTTGTAGCGCTTGGGCACTTCAAACAGCGCGCCGAAGCCGCCAATGCCGGCCAGCACGCCTTCGCGCATGGTCTTTTTGGCCAGGGGCTTGATGCGTTCGACCAGTTCGTCGCCTGCGACGATGTCCACGCCGGCGTCTTTGTAGGAGAGAGGGGTTTGGCTCATGTTGGGGCCCGTCGTTCGGGCGGGAAATAGAAGGTCAATCGGGCCTGGTAAACGGTAGGCAGACTAAAATCAAACGCAATTTTAAGGGTTCACCCTGAATCCTTTGCCTAGACCCACCGAGCCCCACGTGCACACCCCTGCGCCCCTTTCCGTCAACCGCCTGCTGGCCTGGCTGGGCGTGCTGTTGTTCCTGGCACTGATGCTGTGGTTGCTGGCGCCGGTGCTCGCGCCCTTTGTCGTGGCGGCTGTGCTGGCGTATGTGCTGCACCCTGTGGTGCTGCGGCTCGGTCGCAGTGGTTTGCCGCACAGCCTCAGCGTGTTGCTGGTCGAGTTGCTGGCCCTGCTGGCCCTGCTGGGCCTGTTTTTGCTGCTGGTGCCTGTGCTGGTGCGTGAATGGCCGTTGCTGCGCCAGCAACTGCCGCTGCTGCTCGACCGGCTTGATGGCACGTTGCAGCCTTTGCTGGCACAACTGGGCATCGAACTTTCGCTCAATCTGGCGGACCTCAAGGCCCAGCTCAGTGGGTGGCTCAGCGACAACCGCGAGGACCTGCTGGCCCCCTTGCTGGCTTCTCTGAAAGTGGGCGGCAACGCGGCGCTCACGGTGGCTGGTTATGCCGTGCTGGTGCCGGCGGCCCTGTTCTTCATGCTGCACGACTGGGAAAAGCTGGTCACCAGACTGCTGGAGCTGGTGCCGCCGCGCTGGCGCGGTGCCTTTGACGGGTTCATGGCGGAATGCGACACCGTGCTGGGCGAATACCTGCGCGGACAGTTGCTCGTGATGCTGGCGCTGGCGGTGTATTACGCGGCAGGCCTGAGCCTGTTCGGCCTGGATCTGGCCTTGCCGATCGGTGTCTTCACCGGGCTGGCGGTGTTTGTGCCTTACCTGGGCTTTGGCTTGGGTCTGGTGCTGGCTTTGCTGGCCGGCTTGCTTCAGTTCGCGGCGCCCAGCCAGGCGCTGCTCATGGTGGCCGTGGTCTACGGGCTGGGCCAGCTGGTCGAGAGCTTTGTGCTCACCCCCCGCCTGGTGGGCGAGCGCATCGGCCTGCACCCGTTGGCCGTGATCCTGGCCCTCATGGCCTTTGGCCAACTGCTCGGTTTTGTGGGCGTGCTGATCGCCTTGCCCGCCAGTGCGGTGTTGCTGGTGGGGCTGCGCCGCCTGCGCCAGGCTTACCTGGCCAGTCCGATGTACCGCCAAGGCACTGCAATTCAAGACCAGGACCGCGCTCCATGAAACAAATGGCGCTGGACATCGGCCTGTCGACCCGGCCCACCCTCGACTCCTTTTTCAGCGGCCCCAATGCAGACGCGCTCAACCACCTGCGCCTGTGGACCTCGGGCGGCACACGTGCCCCGGTGCCCACCTACCTCTGGGGTGACTGCGGCTCGGGCAAGACCCATCTGCTGCAGGCCGTTCATCTGGCCCTGACCGAGCAGGGGCTTGCGGCAGGCTGGCTCGACGGCCACACCACGCACCCGCCCGACTTCAGTGACGACTGGACGGCGGTGCTGATGGACGATGTGCACCTGTACAACGCCGAGCAGCAGCACACGGCGTTCAACTGGTTCGTCAATGCGCTCAGCCCACGCAGTGGCAGCCCGCGCTGGGTGCTGGCCGCTGGCCAGATGCCGCCGGCCGATCTGAAACTGCGCGACGACCTGCGCACCCGTCTGGGTTGGGGCCATGTGTATGGCCTGAAGGTGCTGGACGAACCCGAGCGTCGCGCCGTCCTGCGCCAGGAGGCCGATGCCCGTGGCCTGTTCCTCAGCGACGAGGTCATGACTTACATGCTCAACCGCTTCTCGCGCGACCTGGGCAGCCTGATGCAGCTGCTCGACCACCTGGACCACTATGCCTTGCAGACGCAGCGCGCCCTGACGATCCCGCTCGTGCGCGCCATGCTGGAAAACGAATGAAACTGGCTCTCTTTGACCTCGACCACACGCTGTTGCCCATCGACTCGGACCACAGCTGGGGCGAATTCACCATCGATCTGGGCTGGACTGACGCTGCCACCTTTCGCGAGCGCAACGACGCCTTCTATGCCCACTACCAGGCCGGCACGCTCGACATCCACGACTATGTGCGTTTCGCGACCGAGGCCGCCTGCGTGCGTGGCCCGGTGGAGGCAGCCAAGGCCCACAACCGCTACATGGACGAAGTCATTCGTCCACGCATCCTGCCCGAGGCCCTTGATCTGGTGCGCGGCCACCAGCGCGCCGGTGACACCGTGATGATCGTCACCGCCACCAACGAGTTCGTCACGCGGCCGATCGCCCAGGCCTTTGGCGTGAGCGAGTTGATCGCGGTCGAGCTCGAACGCAATGCCCATGGCTGGATCACCGGCGAGATCAAAGGCACCCCATCGTTCCGCGAAGGCAAGGTCACCCGCGTCGAACAATGGCTGACCGGCAAAGGCCTTGGCTGGGGCGATGTCGAGATGACCTTCTATTCCGATTCGATGAACGATCTGCCCCTGCTGGAGAAGGCCCAGCACCCGGTCGCGACCAACCCGGACCCGCGCCTGCGACAATGGGCGATCCAAAGAGGATGGCGCATCCTCGACCTGTTCCAAGAATGATCAAGAAACTCATCACCAAGCTGCTGGGCAAGCCTGCCAGCGGCAAAACCGATTTTGGCAAGCGCACCGAGGTGCCCGCCAGCGTGCATGGCATCGACCCCCAACTGGTGGATGAGCGCGCCGTCAACGTGGTCCGCACCCTTCAGAACGCCGGTTATGAGGCCTACATCGTGGGCGGTGCCGTCCGCGACCTGCTGCTGGGCTTGCGCCCCAAGGACTTTGACGTGGCCACCAACGCCACGCCCGAACAGGTCAAGGGCCTCTTCCGGCGCGCCTTCATCATCGGGCGGCGTTTCCGCATCGTCCATGTGGTCTACGGCCGCGGGCGCGAGCATGAGGTGATCGAGGTGTCCACCTTCCGGGCCTACCTCGACAATGCCGCAGCCGAGCAGGTCAAGGGCAACGAGCGCACCAGCAAGCGCGAGCTTGAAGGCGTCAAGCACGCCGTCGATTCGAGTGGCCGCGTGCTCCGCGACAACGTCTGGGGCCCGCAGGACGAAGATGCCACACGCCGTGACTTCACCGTCAACGCCATGTACTACGACCCCGAGACACAGATCGTGGTCGACTACCACGGCGGCATCCAGGACGCCAAGAAGCACACCCTGCGCATGATTGGCGACCCGGCCACCCGCTACCGCGAAGACCCGGTGCGCATCATCCGTGCGGTGCGCTTTGCGGCCAAGCTCAGTGGCCTGGGCTTCAAGCTCGAAGCCAAGACCGCCAGGCCGCTGAACGAGGCCAAGGCCCTGCTGGCCGATGTGCCCCAAAGCCGCCTGTTCGACGAAATGCTCAAGCTGCTGCAGACCGGCCATGCGCTGGCCTCGATCGCCCAGCTCAAGGCCCTGGGGCTGGCCAAAGGCATTTACCCGCTGCTCGACATCGTGGTCGCGCGCGCCGATACCCCGTTCGTCAAGGCCGCGCTGGCCGATACCGACCGCCGCGTGGGTGAAGGCAAGCCGGTGGCGCCCAGCTTTTTGCTGGCCTGCGTGCTCTGGTCCGACGTGCGCGAGGGCTGGGCCCAGCGCACCGCGCGCAAGGCACACCCTTTCCCGGCGCTGCAGGAAGCCATCGACGAGGTCTTTGACAGCCGCATCGGCGATGTGTCCGGCCGCGGCAAGCTCGGCGCCGACATGCGCGAAATCTGGATGATGCAGCCGCGCTTTGAGCGCCGCAGCGGCCAGGCGCCCTTCAACCTGGTCGAGCAGCCGCGCTTTCGGGCGGGGTTTGACTTCCTGCGCCTGCGCGCCGATGTGCAGGAGGTCGACGAAACCCTGGCCGACTGGTGGCAGGAATTCAGCCTGGCCGACGACGCCACCCGTGAAGATCTGGTGCAGCAGGCCAGAGCCGAGCAGCAGTCCAAGGCCCGCAGCCCCCGTGTGCGCCGCGTGCCCAAGCCCGATGCGGCCCCTGCGACAGCCGCTGATGCGGGTGATGCGGATCAGTCCGAAGAGGGCGGCGCAGGCGAGGCGGCCCCCAAGAAACGCCGCCGCCGTCGCCGCAAACCTTCGGGCGGCGGCGCAGCACCTGCCGCGGAGTGAGTCTTGCGCCGTGATCCGGTCACGGCCTTTGTCGCCCTGGGGGCCAACCTGGGCGATGCACGTGCCACCGTCCTGCGTGCCCTGGACGACCTGGCAGCCTTGCCCGAAACACGTTTGCAGGCCCGCTCACGCCTTTATCGCACCGCCCCGCACGAGGCCAGCGGCCCCGACTTCATCAACGCCGTGGCCCGCATCGACACCGGACTGAGCGCCCCGGACCTGCTGCACGCGCTGCTGAAGCTTGAGCAAGCTGCCGGTCGCAAGCGCCCCTACACGAATGCCCCGCGCACACTCGATCTGGACCTCCTCCTCTATGGCGATGCCAGCATCGATAGCCCGCACCTGATCGTGCCCCACCCGCGCATGCAGAGCAGGGCATTTGTGCTTTGCCCGCTGGCCGATCTTGCGCCCGAGCGTGTATCTCCGACTGATCTGCTGGCCGTGCAGGGGCAGCCCATCGCGCCTGTGGAGGATGAACAGCCATGAATCTGATCGCCACCTTCCAGTCCTGGCCTGTAGGTCTGCAGGCCGTGCTGCTCTTGATGGCCAGCAATGTGTTCATGACTATTGCCTGGTATGGCCACCTGCGCAGCCTGTCCACAGCCCCGTGGTACACGGCCGCCATCGTCAGCTGGGGCATTGCCTTTTTTGAATACATGCTGCAGGTGCCGGCCAACCGCATCGGCCACACCCAGTTCAGTGTCGGTCAGCTCAAGATCATGCAGGAGGTCATCACCCTGAGTGTGTTTGTGCCTTTTGCCATGCTCTACCTCAAAGAGCCTTTCAAGCTCGATTACCTCTGGGCTGCGCTGTGCATGGTGGGCGCGGTGTATTTCATATTCCGAAGTGCCTGAGCGGCATGAGCATGAAATTCAAGGGTTTGCATGGGCTGGCCGGTTAAACTCTGTCCTGTCATTTGTCTGTCACAAACCCAGATCCCCACCGGAGTCTCTATGCTGTTTGGCAAGCTGCTGCCCAAGGAAGGCAATTTTTTTGAACTTTTCAACCAGCATGCCGAGCGCATCGTGGACGCCGCGCGAGCTTTCGCCAACCTGGTTGCCAACTACAGCGATACCCACCTGCGCGAAAAGTACAACCGCGAAGTTGACAATGCCGAGCACGCCGCCGACCGTGTCACTCAGGAAGTCAATCGCCTGATCCACACCACTTTCATCACGCCGATCGACCGGGAACAGATCCACGCGCTGATCAATCTGATGGACGATGTGGCCGACCTGATCCAGGACTCTGCCGAGACCATGGCGCTCTACGACGTGCGCCACATGACCGAAGAAATCAGCCGCTTGACCGATCTGTCGGTGCGCTGCTGCGAGCGGGTTCAGGACGCCGTCAAGCTGCTCGCCCGCATTGGCGATCCGGCCGTGGCCGAAGCCGCCCTCAAGACCTGCGAAGAAATCGACCGCCTGGAGTCGGACGCCGACCGCGTGATGCGCAGCGCCATGAGCAAGCTCTTCCGAGACGAGCCCGATGTGCGCGAGATCATCAAGCTCAAGGCCATCTATGAGCTGCTGGAAACCATCACCGACAAGTGCGAGGATGTGGCCAACCAGATCGAGGGCATCGTCCTCGAAAACTCCTGATCACGCGCGGAAAGTCCTGACACATGGAAACCGCACAAGCCGCACTGTGGGTGGTGATCATGCTGGTGGCGCTGGCGCTGGCTTTTGACTTCATGAACGGGTTTCATGACGCTGCCAACTCCATTGCAACCGTTGTCTCCACTGGCGTGCTCAAGCCGACCCAAGCAGTGGTATTTGCAGCCTTTTTCAATTTCATTGCAATATTTGTCTTCCATCTCAGCGTTGCTGCCACTGTCGGCAAAGGGATCGTTGAGCCGGGTATCGTCGATACCCATGTGGTGTTTGGTGCGCTGGTCGGCGCGATCACCTGGAACGTCATCACCTGGTACTACGGCATCCCCAGCAGTTCATCGCATGCGCTCATTGGCGGCATTGTCGGTGCGGTGATCGCCAAGGCGGGTACGGGGGCCTTGCTCTCATCGGGCATCCTCAAAACCGTGACCTTCATCTTCGTGTCTCCATTGCTTGGCTTTTTGCTTGGCTCACTCATGATGGTGCTGGTGGCCAACATCTTTCGTCGGACCCGGCCGCTGAAAGTCGACAAGTGGTTCCGCCGTCTGCAGCTGGTTTCTGCAGGTGCCTACAGTCTGGGTCATGGCGGCAACGATGCCCAGAAAACCATAGGCATCATTTGGCTCCTGCTGATTGCCACCGGTTACGTCTCGGCTGCCGAAAAATCACCACCAGGCTGGGTCATCGTGTCTTGTTATATGGCGATCGGCTTTGGCACCATGTTCGGTGGCTGGCGCATCGTCAAGACCATGGGCCAGAAAATCACCAAGCTCAAGCCGGTGGGCGGCTTCTGTGCCGAGACCGGCGGTGCGCTGACCCTGTTCATCGCCACGGGTCTGGGCATCCCCGTGTCGACCACCCACACCATCACCGGTGCGATCGTGGGCGTGGGTTCCACCCAGCGTGCCAGCGCCGTGCGCTGGGGCGTGGCCGGCAACATCATCTGGGCCTGGATCTTCACGATTCCGGCGAGCGCCTTCGTGGCGGCGGTGGCTTACTGGGGCAGCATGCAGCTGTTCTGACCTCACGGGCGTTTTTGCATTTCAGCGCGGCAGGTCACTGACTGATCTTCAGCGCTTCCTGGATCTGGTATTCGAAATAACGCTGGAAGCTGAACACGATGCTGGACATCAGGATGGTGGTGCCCACCAAAAGCGCCACCACCACGCCCCCAATGGTGAACCAGGTGGTGCGCCCTGCCGTTGCGTCCGGGGCTGCTCCAGGGTTGTAAAGCGCATTCCATTTCTCACGGCTCATGAGGCCGTAGACGATGGCGTTGAGGCCGCAGCCTGCGATATTGAAGCCCAGCAATGGGATCAACCACCAGCTCATCATGTCGTCCTGGCCGAACTGCATGACCCGCTCGATGCCGTACAGGCCCAGCGCCGTGGGCAGCGGCAGCAGCCAGCCCAACATGTCGCCCAGGCCGCGCAGATAAAAGCGGTGAAGCCCCAGAGGCCCTCCAAAAAAAGTCAGCCAGGTGGCCAGCGTCTTGTTTTTCATGGGCGCGATTATGGGCCAGGGCATGCCCGGGCAGGCCATCGGGCTATAATCCAAGGCTTTTCAGTGTGTCACTGGCCGGGTGGCCAGTTGCGTGTCTCAAACGCTGAAGGATCGGCAAGCTGCTTTTTTCGTGCAAGCTGCCAACCACCCAAGGATTCAATCATGGTCGTTATTCGTCTGAACCGCGGCGGCTCCAAAGGCCGTCCCTTCTTCAACATCGTCGTCGCCGACAAGCGCGTGCGCCGCGATGGCCGCTTCATCGAGCG
>JACCDH010075713.1_pt1 | contig 11602 bp, 6 predicted proteins | sample 7442481 | NCBI WGS metagenome assembly JACCDH01 (sample SAMN15323433, study PRJNA562643) | freshwater metagenome | isolation source: river surface water | place: USA:Blue River Watershed | collected 2017-08-15 | reverse complement strand
TATTCCCAAAGACTGGAAGGAGTTTTGCCTCGTAGAAATGGTGGATGATAGAAATATTGGGTTTAAATCACGGAAAATTAGAAGGAATGAGACTGGGATTTATAATGTGTTTGTGGAGTGATGGGGGGGGTATTTTTAGTAATATGTTAATTAAGTCAAATTGAATAAGTCGATTATTCAGTTAATTTAAAGAGGCTGAACATATATAATAAAAAAGATCATATATTCTAATGAATTATTAAAGAATTAGTTTAATTTTCGGATTTGCTACGTCTCAAAGAAATTTTAGAAAAAAAGCAGATCACACAAATAGAACTCTCAAAGAAATTAGGGGTGTCTACCGTATCTGTAAATAACTGGGCCCAATATAAAGCAGAACCTAGCTTAAAGATGATCCTGAAGATTTGTGATGTATTATAAATAAAACTAAATGAACTAGTCGAACAATAATGAGTTTAATTACCCAATTTCAAGCTAAATATTTTGCTTATGAGCTGCTAAAACGAGCAAGCTCAGACTCTACTGAAAAATTCGGTACGGCTTTACTTGATGCTAAAGTAGAATTAAACCCTCACCAAGTAGAAGCTGCATTGTTTGCGTTCAAATCCCCCTACTCTAAGGGTGCGATCCTTGCGGATGAGGTTGGACTGGGGAAAACAATTGAAGCTGGTATACTCTTAAGTCAACAATGGGCAGAGAACAAACGTCGCATATTAATAATCTGTCCATCCTCACTAAGGAAGCAATGGTTCAATGAATTGGCGGATAAATTTTACCTCAATTCAGAGGTGATTGAAAACAAAAATTTTAATTCAAAATATAAGAGTGGGGTTACTAACCCATTTGATGACAACACGTCAATCAAGATTTGCTCCTACCAATATGCAAGCAAGCAGGCTGAATTAATTCAGCTAACATCTTGGGATCTTGTTGTAATGGATGAGGCCCATTATTTACGTAATGTTCACAAAAACCCTGACAGCATTGCATCAAGAATAAAAAATGCAATCAAAGACCATAAAAAAGTTCTTTTAACAGCAACCCCGCTTCAGAACAGATTAGAAGAATTGTTTGGGTTGGTGAGTATAATTGATGATGGGGTTTTTGGAGATATAAAAACCTTTAGAAAGCAATATATCAATGGCGAAGGTGATCTAACTGAATTAAAAGAAAAACTAAAGCCAATAGTAAAAAGAACACTTAGGCAGGATGTTAGGGAGTTTGTCCCTTACCGGGAAAGAATTCCTATTACTCAGCAGTTCATCCCCACAGAAGAAGAAAAAACGCTTTACAATAATGTCTTAGAGTATTTACGAAGCGAAAACATTTATGCTTTACCCAAGGCGCAAAAGCATTTGATGGAATCTGTCATGTTCAAGCTTCTTGGTTCTTCTTCTTTTGCAATAGCTAAAACTCTTGAAGCGCTGATTAAAAGATTGAATCTCATGCTAACTACTTCAAAGGTTGTTGAGGATGAGATAATCTCTTGGTTCGAAGAAGAATATGAAAATTTTGACGATGAGAGAGACGAAACTGATGAAGATACTCAAGAATACACTGAAATCACGGCCGCAGACAAGGTTAACATAAAAAATGAGATTGACACCCTAACCCAATACTTGCTACTTGCAAATAGCATTGAAAACAATGAAAAAGGGGAAAAACTAATTATAGCCCTTGAAACTGGATTTGAAAAATTAAAGCAATTAGGAGCGAATCAAAAAGCACTAATTTTTACTGAGTCGACAAGAACACAACAGTATTTATTTGAGCGACTATCCAAAGAAAAGTATAAGGGCAAAATAGTTTTATTTAATGGAAATAATTCTGATGAATTATCTGGTTCCATCTACCAAAAATGGGTAGCCGATAAGAATAACTATGGGAAACTTTCAAATTCCAAAAGTGTAGACATAAGAAATGCACTGGTAGACGCATTTAAGAGCGATGATTATCAAATCATGATTGCCACTGAGGCCGCAGCAGAGGGAATAAACTTACAGTTCTGTAGCATGGTAGTGAATTATGATCTTCCATGGAATCCACAGCGTATTGAGCAAAGAATTGGTAGATGTCACCGCTATGGACAATTGTATGATGTGGTTGTGGTAAATTTCCTTAACAGCGAAAATGAGGTTGAAAACAGAGTGTATGAATTATTAGGCCAAAAGTATAATCTCTTTCAAGGTGTTTTTGGTTCCTCTGATCATGTACTAGGAAGTATTGAAAATGGTGTAGATTTTGAAAAACGAATGATTGAGGTCTACAAGAGATGTCGAACCAAAGAGGAAATAGACACCTATTTCAAGCAATTAGAGGAAGAATTTAAAGATGCTGTCGATAAACGTATAAAGGATGTACAAAGTGTGCTATTCGAAAATTTTGAGGGTAGTGTTATTAATAAATTGCGTTTAACTTATTCTGATACCAAAACGTTTCTAGAAAAGTTTGAAAAGTGGTTATGGGAAATCACACGATATTATCTTGACTCATTGGCGGATTTTGATTCAGAAGATTACTCTTTCACGTTTAAAAATAATGGTGATCGCTACACCATGAATAAATTACGCACGGATGCAAAACACTATCGAATCCAAAGTGATGTGGCTCAAAATCTATTAAAAAAAGCCAAAGCAGAAAAAACCGATAAGTCTCACTTAATTTTTGATCTTGCTTCTTCCCCTATTAAGTACAATGAATTAACGCAATTACGTGGCTCTAAGGGGATCATGAAAATAAGTAACCTAGAAGTTCAATCTGATATTGAGCAACATGATACTTTAATTTTAACTGGTTTAGTAGATGGCGGAAGAGTGATAAGCGAAGAAAATATTCGGAATTTATTTAGCCTTTCTGTGCATACTGATAGATTTAGTGGGGCAGATTCAGAAGATCTAAAAAAGCAACACCAAAAAAACAAAAAAGATAAACTAGACAACTTAGAAAAAACAGACTCAGCATTCATGCAGAGGGAGTTCACTAAATTCGAGCGTTGGGCTGATGATAAAATAAGGGTACTGGAGATTGATCTTAAAGAAGATCGTCAAAAGATTCGCGATTTAGAGCGAGAGCAGCATAAAGAAAATATCTTAGGTCAAGAATTGATAGAGTTGCAGGAAAAAATATCAAAGATCAAACGTAAGTATAATAGACTGAGACAAGAGATCTATGATCGCGAAGATGAAATAAACGAACAACGCGACACCATGATCAAAGAAGCTAAAAATAAACTAACTAGAACGATAAAGGAGGAAGAATTATTCACCGTGTCATTTGAAATCATTTAATATGAGCAATTACAACCAATTAAAAGAGGTACTGAACGATATTTTCGAGCTTAACAAAGCAGATTTAGATTTTGGAATCTACAGAATCATGAATCAAAAGCGCAAGCAGGTTAACGAATTCATTGAAAAGCAACTGCCTGAAGACATCAAAAAAGCCTTAAGTGACACCCAGTCTTCTGATAAAACAGAGATTGAAAATGAATTAAAAACGCTCAAGAAAAACCTTGATGATGCAGGTATTGTTGCTGAGGACACACCTAAATACAAATCATTAAGTGAACGTTTAAAGACTATAGAAAATTCTGATTCACTTGAACAAGAAGTGTTTTCACACCTGGCTAATTTTTTCCGCCGCTACTATAAAGATGGTGATTTTATATCTATGCGTAGATACAAAAAAGATGTTTACGCAATCCCCTATGAAGGTGAAGAAGTAAAACTTCACTGGGCAAATCATGATCAATATTATATCAAATCATCAGAAAATTTTAAGAACTATACTTTTAAAACCGGTGATGGTAAATTGGTGCATTTTCAGTTAAAAGAGGTTAGCACCGAACAAAATAATAACAAGTCACAAGGTGATACTGAACGCAGATTTGCCATTTATTCAGATTTACCAGTAGAAGAAAATGATGGAGAATTAATAGTTAATTTTATTTATGAACCTGTTTCTAAAGGTGCCAAACAAGAAACATTAATCAATGAAGCCCTTGAAGTACTTAGTACAAAAGTACCAGGTTCATTTACTTCTGTTTTTGCATTGAGCCCAACAGAAAAGAATAGTAAGCGCACTTTGTTAGAAAAACATTTAAATGACTTCGTATCTAAGAATAGCTTCGATTACTTTATACACAAAGATCTAGGTGGTTTTCTTAACAGAGAGCTTGATTTTTATATTAAAAATGAAGTGCTGTATTTAGATGATGTAAACACTAAGCAAATAGAATTCTTTGTAGCTCAATTAAGTAAAGTAAAAGCCATTAAAGCTGTTTCACAGAGGATTATTGAGTTTTTATCTCAAATAGAAAACTTTCAGAAGAAATTATGGCTTAAAAAGAAGTTTGTCATCAGCACCGATTATTGTATAACCCTTGATAAGATACCATCAGAATATTATTCCGAAATTATTGATAATAAGGAGCAATTAGCAGAATGGAAATTTTTATTTGATTTAGATATTAAAACCACTGAGCAATTAGTATTTGAACCATATTTAGTTCTTGATACAAAATTTTTTGAAACAGCATTTAAAGACCGTTTACTTGCGGAATTTGATAATCTAGATGATCAAGTCAATGGGTTAATGATTAATTCTGAAAATTTTCAAGCTTTAAATTTCTTACATCATAAATACAATAATAATCTAACCGGGATTTATATAGATCCACCATACAATACAAATTCAAGCGAAATAGTTTATAAGAACTCATATAAACATTCTTCTTGGATTGCACTATTACAAAATAGGATAACGGCTTCAAAAGAATTGCTAGATTCCCATGGTTTAATTTGTATGACTATTGATGATTTAGAATTGCCTTATTTATGGACTCTTGGAAATGAAATATTTGAACTTGAAAATCATCTCGGAACAGCAACGATTAGAATAAATCCTGGTGGTAGAAAATCAGTAAGAAAATTAGCTTTTCAACATGAATATGCCATTTTCTACGGAAAGACAAATGAAAGTGCAGTTTCATTTTTTGAAAAAAAGATTGAAGATAAAACCCACAAATATATTTTGGGTGAAGACGGAGTGTACTTTGAGGAAAGAAATTTAAGAAAGGAAGGTCAAGATAGTCTTGCTAAAGAAGGAAGCGAGAGATTTTTTCCAATTTACAGAAATTCCATTACTGGCGAGATTTCTTCTATTCATGTTTATGATCAAGTGATTTTTCCTATAGATACAGAAGGAAACAAAAGAATATGGAGAAGAGGAAAGGATGTAATTGATGAAATGTTCAAAAATGAAGAAATATTTTATAAAGAAACAAAATATGGTTCACAGCTATATTTTAAATTCAAAGGCGGTACAGATGGCGAACCTCCAAGAAGCTTCTGGGATGATAAAAAGTTTTCTGCGAGTGAACACGGTACCCAGATTTTAGATAATATAATTGGGAAAGATTTATTTTCTTTTCCTAAATCAATCCACGCAGTAATTGATTGCTTAAAGGTAATGAGTGCTAGCAAAAGCGCCATTTATCTAGATTATTTCGCTGGCTCTGGCACCACGGGTCACGCAACAATAAAGCTAAATCGTGAAGATTCTGGTAATAGAAAATTCATATTGGTTGAAATGGGTACCTATTTCAATACTGTTACCAAGCCACGCATTCAAAAAGTAATTTATTCAGACAACTGGAAAAACGGTAAACCTCAAGATAAGGTTGGCTTTTCACAAATTGTTAAGTATCAGGTTTTAGAAAGCTATGAAGACACTTTAAACAATCTTTATTTGCAAAGCAGAGTTGAATTAGATTTCAATGGAAAAGCTAAAGAAGAATACTTGTTACAATACATGCTAGAACTTGAAAGTAGAGATCACCTATTCAATCTAGAAATGTTCCGTAAGCCGTTTGATTACCAGTTAAAAGTTACCGAAAACAATGAATTAAAGCCTACTAAGGTTGATTTGGTAGAGACATTTAATTACTTAATTGGTTTGTACGTAAGTAAAGTACAGCGAGTAAAAGATATTAAGGTTGTTGAAGGAACTACGCGTAACGGCATCAAAACACTGGTCATTTGGAGAGATTTAGAAACCACTACACATGATGAGGTTGAAAAATTGTTACGTAGATTCTATGATAGTCAACGTACCAGGGAATTTCAACAGATCTATATCAATGGTGACCACCACCTAGAAAATCTTAGATCTGAAGGTGATCAGTTTAAGATCAAGTTGATTGAAGAAACCTTTTTCAAAAAGATGTTTAACGAAATAGAATTATAATGGCTAATTTTCATGATAAAATAGTACTGAATAAGTACCTATTATCGCTTTTTGGAATTGATGCTATTGGTTCAAAAATCGTTTCAAAAAATGGCTTAGAGGTATTTAAAGAGTTAAAACTCTCATCAACCGAAGGATATACCGAAGAGGGTAACACTAAGGTCTTAGAGCAGCTCAAAGCGCACTTATACCTCACAGAAGACCTTACAGAGTCAATGCTTCAGCAATATGATGAAAACATTGTCAGGTATACCCATGAAATTTCCGATGGAAGAGACGAATTAATTGTTTGGAAGTATTTCCAGTACTTATCACTGCTTTTTACCGAAATCTACCTCGATAAATTTTTCGGTAACAAAAAGCAATTGCAGCATGATCTGAACCAATTTGTAAAAAAGTTCAATGCCAAAGAAGTTGAAGATCATATCGGTAAAAAACTCAAAAAAGGGGAATCAATTTATCAAGTTAGCCCATTCAAAGAACCTGATTTGAACAAGTTGGCTTTTTGGAATGCTACCGGTAGTGGTAAAACACTATTAATGCACGTAAATATTAAGCAGTATTTGTACTATGCAAAGAAAAATAATAAAGGCCATGAGAGTAAGATTTTATTGATAACGCCTAATGAACCTCTATCAAGACAACATTTAGCAGATTTTCAATTATCAGGCATACCAGCCAATATCTTTACTAAAAACCAATCTGGTATGTTTTCTGGAAGGGAAGTAGAGATTATAGAAGTCTCTAAACTTTCTGAGGAAAGCAAAGAAAAAACGGTAGCAGTTGATAGCTTTGAAACACATAACCTGGTGTTGGTTGATGAAGGTCATGGAGGTATGAGTGGTGATCAATGGAAGCGTTTTAGAGATCAATTGAGTACCACCGGTTTTGCATTTGAATATTCAGCTACTTTTGGCCAAGCTATTAATGCAGCAGCTAAAGGTAAAAAAGAAGAACTTACACAAGAATATGCAAAAAGTATTTTGTTTGACTACAGTTACAAATATTTTTATGAAGACGGTTATGGTAAAGATTACCGCATACTAAACTTGAAGGAAGATAATTTAGACTTTAAGAGCAAATACTTAACAGCCAACTTACTCTCTTTTTACCAGCAATTACTAATTTTTAAGAACAAACCGGAATTGGCTAGCCAGTTTAGGTTATTTAAACCGCTTTGGGTATTTGTAGGAAGTAGTGTTAATGCTGTTAGAAAAGAAAATGGTGTTGATACATCTGATGTGTTAGATATTGTCCATTTTTTAACTGATTTTTTAAAGAATCAGGCTGACTACACGAAAAATATTGAATTAATCTTAAAAAACAAGGCTGGTCTTTTAAACGTAGATGGTTATGGTATTTTTGACGGTAGTTTTGCTTATTTAAAAGAGCTTGATTTAACACCAGACCAAATTTTTGAAGGGATAAATAAAGAGATATTTCATAACCACAATATTGGTGCTAATCTTTATCTAGACAATCTCAAAGGAGCTAATGGTGAACTTGGGTTAAGAGTTGGTGATAACGATAAATATTTTGGTGTGATTAATGTTGGCGATGAAAAGAAGCTACATGATTTGGCTATGAATAACGGTATTCTAGGCACAGAAAAAGATTTTTCTGAATCATTATTCGCTCAGATCAACCAGGTCAATCCTGAGCAAGAAATTAATATGCTTATTGGGTCTAAAAAATTTACTGAGGGTTGGTCTTCCTGGAGAGTTAGTTCAATGGGGTTGATGAATATTGGCAAGTCTGAAGGATCACAAATCATACAGCTATTTGGTCGTGGTGTTAGATTACAAGGGTATGATTTTAGCCTAAAACGTTCAGTTGGATTAGATGACTACCAACGACCAGAAAATCTAAAAGCCGTTAGGGAGCATTTAAGACCTTTAGAAACGCTTCAAATATTTGGTATTAAGGCTAACTATATGGATAGATTTAAAGAGCTCTTAGAGGAAGAAGGATTACCTGCGAATGCTAGTGATTGGTTGACAATTACCATTCCTACTCAAAACAAAATAGATATATCAATCAGTGACTTAAAACTTATACAAGTTAAAGAATCAGAAAACTTTAAACGAAAAGAAATTTTAAGGTTAAAATTAGACACCAATGTCTTCAAAAATAGCCAAGTTGAGGTAGATTGGTATCCTAAAATTGATTCGTTAGAGAGTGCAAAATCCAACAAGGTTGAAACAGTAAAACAGATTTGTTACCTCGATTCACGACATTTTTCACTAATCGATTGGACACAAGTTTACTTTGATATCCAGAATTTTAAATCGAGTAAAGGTTACGCAAACCTTGAATTAGAAAAGAATACGTTACAAGAAATAGTCATTGATAATTCTTGGTACAGAGTCTTTATCCCAGAAGACAAAATGAACTTAAGCACCTTGAAAAATATGAAGGTGTGGCAAGAGTTGGTTACGGTTTTACTCAAGAAATACATTGAACAATACTACTTATATTTCAAGAACAGGTTCAATGCAAATCATATTGAAACTCGAATGTTATCCAGCACCGATGACAATCTAATCATGCAGTATGATATTAGATTGAACAAAAATGAAAATATCGAAGACATACAAAAGAAATTCATTCAACTTAAAACCACATTTTCTGATACATCATTTAAGTCTATACAAATAGCCAACCAAGTTGAAGCATTTGATCATTTGATGCACCTGTATAAGCCATTGGTGTATGTTGGAAAGGGATATGAGAGCAAACTTCAGGTTTTCCCGGTTGCACTCAATGATTCTGAACATCAGTTTATGAAAGACTTTGAACTTCAAGTTCAACAAATGGATGGGAATAAAGCATTGGATGAAATCTTCCTACTAAGAAACCAAAGTAAAAAAGGCATAGGCTTCTTTGCTGAGGGAAACAATTTTTACCCTGATTTTGTATTGTGGATTAAAAAAGATGGCAAGCAGTACTTAACTTTTATTGATCCTAAGGGGATTAGGAATTCTAAAGGGATTAATGATGCGAAGATTCAGTTTTTTAAATATTTGGAAGAAAAGGTGCAACCGCAAGTAGCTAATGAAAACTTAGTCCTTAACTCTTTCATCATTTCAAACACAAAATGGCTTGAAGTTAACTGGAAGGATAGCTTAACGGTGAAAGATTTCAATAAAAACCATGTTTACTTTCAAGAAGAACAGTATACAGATTATGTTATTAAGATATTAAATGAAATTCTAAGTAATTAATTTAAAAGAATAATTATTTTAAAACATTGCTAAAGTCGCCTTTCATACCAAACCAACTATACAAAAGGTCATTAATTCATGACGAGTATGGGGGCAATAGGCAAGGCGGTATTTCGCCATCAGCAAAGGTGCCCTATATCTTTATTTTTTCAGGGAAATCTGGAGCTCAATATGGGTATAAAGATCGCTGGGACAATGATGATATTTTTACATATACTGGGGAGGGTCAAGAAGGTAATATGCAGTTTATTAAAGGAAACCTAGCTATAAGAGAACACCTAAATAGGGGTAAAAGATTGTTCCTTTTTGAAATTGAAGGCGGAGGATTGGTTAAGTTTATTTCAGAAATGGAATTCTATGATGTAGACTATTCATTAATCCCTGACAAAAACGAAAATAGCAGAATTGGTATACAGTTCTTTTTAAAACGAATAGGCGTGTCAATACCAGTGAACCCAAATCAATTTTCATTTTTACAATTAGACGAAGACCCACATAAAATATTAGAACTAAATCTTCCAGCTGTTACCGAACGTTCCGGTTTAGTTACATCAAGAGTTGGCCAGGGCGCCTACAGGAAAAGAATAATCCACAGGTGGGAATACAAATGCGCAGTAACACATTTCAATAAGTTGGATATTTTAATTGCATCGCATATTGTACCATGGTCAAAGTCTAACGATCATGAAAGATTGGATGTAAATAATGGCTTGCTTCTTTCTCCTACTTATGATGCACTATTTGACAAATACCTTATAACATTTGACAACAAAGGTAAAATTCAACTTTCAGATCAAATTGAGTTTGATGCGTTCAAAAAAATTGGAGTATCTGGTAAAGAACAGATACATGATTTGAGTATTTATAATATTCATTATCTAGACCGACATAATCAGATTTTCAAATAATCATTATGAATATTTGGATTAATCATTATAAAGCCACAGCTGAAGTCAATGTTGAACAATATTTTGATTTACAGGACTATGAAGATTTTGCATCTGTAGATTTATATAGGAACTACCGAAATTTCATATCAGATAGAGAATTTTACTCGTGGGAAAAAATTCTAATTGGTGTACCAAACTTAGATTTAACTCAGAAATTACATCGAAAGAAAGGAATAGTCTTATCAAAGGGAACTGAGGTGATTATTGTTCAAAATAAAGAGGAATTCTCCAACATTTGCATTAATCAATTTATAGATAAAATAGACTTCAAATATTCCAAAATGTCAATTTATGAGCTACCTTTTGAAGGACAAACCGCCTATATTTTGGAGGCTTACAGACAGAGGCATACCAAATCTTTATGTGTTGAATTGATTAAAAGGATACACTTAGATATCCCAAAGTCTTATTTATATATTTTCAAAGAATATTTTCTTTACTGTAAAAAAATAGATTTAGAGAAAATGCAGTCAAAATTGAAAGAAGAATATAAAGATGAATTTTATGATAAGATAATTTCCGAATTTGTCCCAGAAATTAGTATTATTCAAATCGAATATTAAATATTTTTGTCTTACAACATTGGTAGTTTTAAATAAAGAAAATTTTAATATTAACTTATTAGCACAAGTGAAATTTATGATATAAATTAGATTAAACATTAAATTTTTGATCTAATCAATAATACTTGAGTTATGAAGCAAGCAATGAAAGATAAAATTAATTCCTTAGACCCAAGAGTCAGAGAAAAGTTAATAAAAAGATTAGCTGCTGAAAGATTAGCAAAGAAAGAAAATGTAGGAATTAATTTTGATGAAATCGATTTAGATGATTTTGCTAAAGAACTGACATACGCCAAACTAAAAAGAAATAAGGGAAATGATTCAGTTTCAAAAGATGAGGATCTTTAAAAATAAGGAGTCATGAGTATTTGAAAATTTCTACTCGAAATTCAACTATTATTCATTTAAATCTCAAATTCTTGCTTTGTTCAAGGGATTGCCAGCTCACTTCGTTCGCTGTCATCCTCGCAGTTCGCCTTACCCAAAGCCTTACAAACCATTCGCTTCGCAAATGTTTTGCCTTTTTTCATTCTCGTCAGCTTACACAAGCAAGCTTGTGACGCTGCCTTAAACGAAAAAAGCCTGTCACTTACGTGACAGGCTTTGTAGCGAGACCGGG
>JACCDH010165135.1_pt1 | contig 11604 bp, 8 predicted proteins | sample 7442481 | NCBI WGS metagenome assembly JACCDH01 (sample SAMN15323433, study PRJNA562643) | freshwater metagenome | isolation source: river surface water | place: USA:Blue River Watershed | collected 2017-08-15 | reverse complement strand
TCCCATCCCGAACAGGACCGTGAAACGACTTTGCGCCGATGATAGTGCTGCAACCAGTGTGAAAGTAGGTCATCGTCAGGCTACTATCCCGAAAAACCCCCACCTAAACAGGTGGGGGTTTTTTATTTTTTGCTCTCGAAAATCTTCAGAACGCCAGCTTCAGTCGGCGGCACTCGGGCGGTAAGCCATAGCCAGATGAGCGCACCTTTCCGTCTTTGGTGAACTCGATCTGAAACCACTGGCATAGTGGCGTGATGTAGCGGTAATTCCAGACGAAGCCGCGATCGCGGCCTAGCAGAAAAGTGTCGCGCGAGACGCCGATCACTTCCCTGACTTCTTCGGTGGTCATCTCCGGCGTGATACGTGCAAAATTCCTCTCATCGAGCACCTGCGCAAAACGATCCGCACGTCCCTCGGCGTTGAAGTGAACGATGTAAGTATGTTTCCCGTACGGCCCTCTTGGGAAATCGAGGCGACGAACCCCCTCCATTGATACCGGCGGCGGAAAGGGAGGCCCAAGCCGAGCGACTACCTGCTCGGGACTGAGTCCAATGACGTCGGCGGAGGGGGCATACGAGGCCGCGCAGCCGCCCACTAACCCGGCTGACGAGATGGCGATTAGGAAAGAGACAAATCGTCCTATTGTCAATGCTGCCATGAGTTGCACTCCACACATGAATTGCGCGATCATTCAGACGCGCTGCACGCGACTTCATTCTAATAGGCTTTATCAACATGCATCATGCGATCCCGTCGGCGTCCAGTTTGCGCCTATCAAGGATTTCATGGGCATGGTACCGCTGGGTTAGTCGGCAGCCGCAGCAAGCGTTTCGATCGAGTACCTGAAAAGCGGACAAGGGAGTAGGGCATGGGCGGAGGTATGGACAAACCGACGATTGGCTTTTTTGGCATAGGCCTGATGGGCAAGCCGATGGCCATCAATCTACTCAGGGCGGGCTACCCAGTGATCGCCTGGAATCGTACTGTGGCGAAGGCCGAGGCTCTCAAGGAGCATGGCGCAACGGTGGCCGACAACCCGGAAGATGCCGCGCAAGCCTCGATCCTAATCACCATGTTGGCTGCCGGGCCCGAGGTAAAGCAAGTACTGACCTCCATCCTTGGTGATATCGCCCCGGGTTCACTAGTTATCGACATGAGTTCAACCCGCCAGTCCGAAGCCGAGGAAATCGGAGCGATGCTGGCCGGCCATGGCATTCATTTCATTGACGCCCCGGTATCCGGCGGCGTGGTCGGCGCAGAAGCAGCCACGCTCGCCATCATGGCTGGTGGCGATGACGAGCAATTCGAGCGCGCCAGGCCAGTCTTATCGGTCATAGGTCGACCAACATTGGTCGGTACCGGCGGCTGCGGTCAATTGGCCAAGCTTTGCAATCAACTGATTGTTGGTGCGACCCTGAACATCGTCGCCGAGGCACTGCTGCTGGCCGAGGCCGGCGGTGCCGATCCTGCGGCGGTGCGCGCCGCGATCCGAGGCGGATTCGCGGAGAGCAAGATCCTCGAAGTGCACGGACAGCGCATGCTGGACAGGAACTTCATGCCTGGCGGCCAGGTGAAAACCCAGCTGAAAGACCTCGACAACATTCTTGATGCGGCCTCGACCGCCGGCATCAAGCTGCCTGTAACAGAGCTGGTCACTGCGCATTACCGGGAGCTGGTAAAGACAACGCCGCATGCCGACCAGTCGGCTGTGCTGCTGGAAGTTGAGCGCATCAATCAGGGCAAGCGCGTCGGTGATGCCCCGGACAAGCTGCCGGGCTGAAGTATCCAAGTATCCAAGTACCCAAGCCACGAAAGCCCGACGCCTCAACCAAGCCCGGCGCGTCTTCGAGATCTCGCGTGCTGACTCAGCGCAGCGGCGGGGCTTCGAGAAACTTCTCGGCCAGCCTTACCCAGTAGCTCGCGCCAACAGGCAGCAACTCATCATTGAAGTCATAGCTGGGATTGTGCAGGTTGCACGGCCCGAGGCCATGGCCATGCTCGCGGTGCGCGCCGTCGCCGTTGCCGATAAAGACATAGCAGCCCGGCTTCTCCTGTAACATGAACGCAAAATCTTCCGAGCCCATGGTCGGCTCAATGTCCACCAGCACACCTTCTTCCCCAACCACGTCCTTCATCACGCCGATCGCGAATTCCGTCTCCGGCCTGTGATTGATCAGCGGCGGGTAATTGCGCTTGAAGTTGAACTTCACGCTGGCCCCAAAGGCGGCGGCCGTATGCTCGGCAATCTCGCGCATGCGGCGCTCGATCATGTCGAGCACCGGTAGTGTGAAGGTGCGCACGGTACCGATCATGTCTGCCGAGTCCGGCACGATATTGGTTGCGCTGCCAGTGTGAATTTGCGTGATAGACAGCACAGCCGAATCAAGCGGGCTGGTATTGCGCGAAACGATGGTCTGCCAACTTTGAGCAATCTGCACAGCCACCATCACCGGGTCAACCGACAGATGCGGTTGGGCTGCATGCGAGCCCTTGCCCTCGATGACGAGCTCAAATTCATTCGACGAGGCCATCATTGGTCCGACTACGGCACCGAAGCAGCCAGTCTTGGCATTCGGCCAGTTATGCATGCCGAATACGGCCTCCATCGGACATTGCTCGAACAGGCCCTCATCCATCATGGCCTTGGCGCCACCCGCGCCTTCTTCAGCCGGCTGGAAGATCACATAGACCGTGCCATCGAAGTTGCGGTGTCGCGACAGGTAATGTGCCGCACCCAGAAGCATGGCGGTGTGCCCGTCATGGCCGCAAGCATGCATCTTGCCCTCGTTGCGCGAGCGATGCGCAAAGCTGTTGTGCTCCTGTAGCGGCAGGGCATCCATGTCGGCGCGAAGGCCGACGGCGCGTGGACTGCTACCGTTGCGGATCACGCCGACAACCCCGGTCTTGCCCAGCCCGCGAATCACCGGTATGCCCCATTCGGTCAGCTTCTGCGCAACCAGTTCGGCCGTCTGCACTTCTTCATACGACAGCTCCGGGTTCGCGTGAATCGCGCGACGTATGATTTTCAGCTCTTCGTGGAACTGCAATATCGGATCGATCAGCTTCATGATGGTCTCTTCCGTACCGGGGCAACGTGCATCGCGTTCGCCCGCATTTCGGCTGGCACCCATGCCAAGCCTCTGTGTAATATTACCTTCACTGACAGCCATTGGGCAGTGGCAGGTCAAAGCTGCGATGGTTGCGTGCTTGATGCTTGCCTGATGTGTGCCAGATGCTTGCCAATCCGGCAAGCGGCTGCTGTAAAAACCTTGTCCGAAGCAGGCCTTTGCTGAACGGAGTCATGAATGAATACCCGCGTCGTGCGTGCGGCCTGTCCGCATGATTGTCCCGATACCTGTGCAATGCTGGTGACCGTCACTGACCGCGTGGCCACTGAAATTCGCGGCGACCCCGATCATCCGAACACGGCCGGTGTGCTCTGCACCAAGGTCTCGCGCTATCTGGAACGTACTTATCACCCGGATCGCATACTGCATCCGCTCAAGCGCATCGGCCCCAAGGGCAGTGGCCAGTTTTCGCGCATCAGCTGGGACGAGGCGCTCGACACAATTGCCGATCGTCTGAAGGCACTCGCCGGTCGTGACTCGCGTTCCATCCTGCCCTATAGCTATGCCGGCACCATGGGCGCGGTGCAGGGCGAGTCGATGGCCATGCGCTTCTTTAATCGGCTCGGCGCCTCGCGCCTTGATCGCACCATCTGCTCGTCGGCCGGCGGCACTGCGATGCGCTACACGCTGGGCGCAAAGATGGGCACCGACACCGAGCAATTCGAGCACTCGAAGCTGATCCTGATCTGGGGCGGCAATCCCATCGCTTCCAACCTGCATTTCTGGATGCGCGCGCAGCAGGCGCGGCGTCAGGGCGCAGTACTGGTGGCGATCGATCCCTATCGCTCACTGACAGCAGAAAAATGCCAGCATCATGTCGCACCCTTGCCTGGCACGGATGCGGCTCTCGCGCTCGGCCTCATGCATGTGCTGATCCGCGATGAGCTGCTCGACCGCGACTACATTGATCACTATACCTTGGGCTTTGACCTGCTCGCTGAGCGCGTTGCAGACTGGACGCCGCAGCGCACCGGCGACACTTGCGGCATTCCGGCGGCGCAGGTCGAGTGGCTGGCGCGCCTGTATGGCGAGACCGCGATGCGAGGCGAGCCGGTGGCCATCCGCGTCAACTACGGGCTGCAGCGCGTACGCGGCGGCGGCATGGCAGTGCGCAATGTGGCCTGTCTGCCTGCGTTGGTCGGTGCGTGGCGTCATCCAGCTGGCGGTGTGCTGCTCTCGTCCGGCGACAGCTTCCCCAAGCGGAGCGAGTGGCTGGAGCGCCCCGACCTGTATCGTCCCGATCCGGCTCGGCCACCACGCACGATCAACATGAGCACCATCGGTGATGACTTGCTGCGAACCGCATCCGATGACTTCGGCCCGGCGATCGAGGCCGTCATCGTCTACAACGCCAATCCGGTGGCCGTTGCGCCCGAATCAGCCAAGGTGGCGCGCGGCTTCCTTCGCGAAGACTTGTTCACTGTCGTGCTCGAGCATTTTCATACCGATACCGTCGACCATGCCGACATCGTGCTGCCGGCCACCATGCAGCTCGAGCATTGGGACGTGCACAGCACCTATGGCCATCAGTACATCGTCGCCAACAATCCGGCGATCACGCCGATGGGCGAGGCGAAATCCAATGCCGAGATTTTCCGTCGGCTGGCGCAGCGCATGGGCTTCGACGAGCCCTGTTTCAACGATAGCGACGAGGCCATCGCCGCTCAGGCCTTCGAGCCCGGCCATCGCCATACGCGCAACTATGACTGGGCCGAGGCCAAGGAAACGGGCTGGTACAAGCTGGATGTGCCGGCAGCCGTGTTCGCGCGGGGTGGCTTTCCTACGCCCTCGGGCAAATGCGAGTTCTACAGCGAGCGCATGCTGCGTGACGGGCTGGATCCTTTGCCATCTTATTTGCCGCCCTATGAGTCGGTGGCCTCTGCGCCCGATCTGGCGAAGGACTATCCGCTGGCCATGATTTCACCGCCGCAAAGGAACTTTCTGAACACCACTTTCGTCAATGTGCAGAGCCTGCGCGATACCGAGGGCGAGCCCCACCTTGAACTGCATGTCGATGATGCTGCCGAGCGCGGTATCAGCGATGGCGACATGATCAGGGCCTTCAATGCGCGCGGTGAAATGATCGCCCGAGCACGTGTGACGGATCGTCCGCGCAAGGGCTTGGTCGTGGCGCTGTCGATCTGGTGGAAAAAGCTCGCGCCGGATGGCAGAAATGCCAATGAGCTCACCAACCAGCGCCTGACCGACATGGGCCGCGCACCGACTTTCTATGATGTGCTGGTGCAGGTCGAAAAACTCCCGTCTGCCTGAATGCCTGAAGGAAGCCCCTGCGTGATGATGAATTGCCTGCGACTGTCCCTGATCCTAGGTGCGCTGCTGTCTCTGTCGGGCTGCGCGCAGCTTGGCTACTACGCGCAGGCAGTGCAGGGACAGGTCAGCCTGATCTCCAGCGCCAAGCCGATTGACCGCTGGCTGGCCGACCCCGCAGTCGCCGACGACCTGAAGCTGCGGTTAAGGCGCACGCAGCAGATCCGCGCCTTTGCCGCCAGCGAGCTTGGCTTGCCGGACAACGGCAGCTACAAGAACTATGCGGACCTCAAGCGCAAGTACGTCATGTGGAACGTGGTGGCGACGCCTGAACTGTCGATGACGCCGACCCGCTGGTGCTTCCCGGTAGCCGGCTGCGTGGACTATCGCGGCTACTACAGCAAGGAAGCGGCCGAGGCCTTCGCCGATGCGCTGCGGCGGCAGAGCCAAGATGTGCGCGTCTCCGGCGTGCCAGCCTATTCGACGCTGGGCTGGTTCAATGATCCGGTACTGTCGACCTTCATCGAGTACCCGGAAGCCGAGGTTGCGCGCATGGTCTTTCATGAGCTTGCGCACCAGGTTGCCTATGCGCCGGGCGACTCGCCCTTCAATGAGGCCTTCGCCACTGCCGTCGAGGAACTCGGCGTGGCGCGCTGGCTAGAAGCGCGCGGTAACGAGCAGATGCGAGAGGACTATCGCCGCTATCGTCAGCGCAAGGAAGAATTCATCGCGCTGCTGGGCGAGCACCGCCGCCAGCTCGAGGACAACTATGCGCGGCAAGTGTCAGATGACGAAAAGCGCGTCCGCAAGTCTCAGGTGCTCGAGTCACTGCGCCAGCGCTACGAGATCATGAAGGCCGAGCGCTGGGGCGGCTATGCCGGCTATGACCGCTGGTTCGACAGCCCGCTGTCGAATGCGCACTTCGTGCTGGTCGCGACCTATCATGATCTGGTGCCCGCCTTCCATGCGCTGCATGCCGAGCATGTCGACTTCGGCTGCTTCTACCGTGAGGTGCGGCAGCTGGCCAAGTTGCAAAAGACCGAGCGCCGTTTGCGCCTCGCGCGCTACCTTCCGCCGTCCGGGCCGGCCACAGGCGGCCCGTCATCAGCCGCCACTGTTGCGTCGCAATAAACAGACAAGCCTGCCGAAATCCGCTAGCATCCAAATCAGGAGACCGTAGTAGGCACAGCCGTCCTTCCCACAGGGACGCCCCCTCGCCATAACGTTGACGCTGCCGGTCATGCACCGGCGCGGACGACAAAACAAACAGAGGTGCTGCATGGAGAAGTTCTGGATCCGTTCCTACCCGCCGGGCGTGCCCGCGGAAATTGACTACACCCGTTATCGTTCCCTCGTGCACCTGATGGAGGAGGCTTTCGCGAAGTATGCGCAGCGCCAGGCCTATGTGTGCATGGATCGCTTCATCAGCTACGCGGATGTGGATCGCATGTCGACCCAGCTCGGCGCATGGCTGCAGGCGCAGGGACTGCAGCGCGGCGCGCGCGTGGCACTCATGATGCCAAACGTGCTGCAGTACCCGATAGCCATTGCTGCCGTACTGCGCGCCGGCTATGTCGTGGTCAATGTGAACCCGCTGTACACGCCGCGCGAGCTCGAGCATCAGCTCAATGACTCCGGCGCCGAAGCCATCATCATCCTCGAGAATTTCGCAGCCACGCTGGAAAAGGTGATCTCTCGCACCCAGGTCAGGGTGGCCGTCGTCGCCAGCATGGGCGAACTGCTCGGCGGGCTCAAGGGCGCGATCGTGAATTTCGTAGTCCGCAACGTCAAGAAAATGGTGCCTCCGTTCGCGCTGCCCAATGCCGTGCGCTTCAAGGCAGCGCTGCGTGAGGGGGCGGCCATGCGGCTGCAAGCGGTCGAGCTCGGGCATGACGATATCGCCTTCCTGCAGTACACCGGTGGTACCACCGGGCTGTCCAAAGGCGCGATGCTCAGCCATCGCAACGTGATCGCCAACCTGATGCAGAACGAGGCCTGGTTGCAGCCGGCGATGGACATGCCGCCCAAGGTCGAGGCGCTGTCCTTTGTCTGCGCACTGCCGCTTTATCACATCTTCGCGCTTACGGTCTGCTGCCTGATGGGCACGCGCCTCGGTGGACTGAACATCCTGATACCCAACCCGCGCGACATACCGGGGCTGGTGAAGGAGCTGGGCAAGTACCGGTTCAACATGCTTCCCGCCGTGAACACGCTCTACAACGGCCTGCTCAACCATCCTGATTTCGCCAAGCTGGATTTCTCGTCGCTGAAGCTTTGCAACGGCGGCGGCATGGCAGTGCAGAAGGCGGTCAATGATCGCTGGCGCGCTGTGACGGGCAAGAGCATCATCGAAGGCTATGGCCTGTCCGAGACATCGCCGGTCGCCACCGCCAATCCGGCCAATGCCGATGAATTCTCCGGCACCATCGGTCTGCCGATACCTTCCACCGATATCGCGATCCTCGATGATGCAGGTCGTGCGCTACCGCCTGGCGAGGTCGGCGAAATCGCCATCCGCGGGCCGCAGGTGATGGAGGGCTATTGGCAGAAGCCGGAAGAGACAGCGCGCGTGATGACCGGAGACGGCTACTTCCGTTCCGGCGACATCGGCTTCATGGACGAGCGCGGCTACGTCACCATCGTCGACCGCAAAAAGGACATGGTGCTGGTCTCGGGCTTCAACGTCTATCCGAATGAAGTCGAGGGCGTGGTTGCTTCCCACCCCGGCGTGCTGGAATGCGCGGTGGTCGGTGTGCCGGATGCAAACACCGGCGAGGCGGTGAAGCTGTTCGTCGTACGCCGCGATCCGGCGCTGACGGCTGAGCAGCTGCAGGATTACTGCCAGCAGCAGCTTACCGGTTACAAGCGGCCGAAGTACATCGAGTTCCGCAATGAGCTGCCGAAGACCAATGTCGGCAAGATACTGCGCCGCGAGCTGAGGGACGCGAAGGCTGCTTAAGGCGATCGCGACGGTCGTCGTTACAGCAGTCGTTCAAGCAAGGCTTGGAGCAGCGGCTTGAGCCGCTGCGATCCCGAACCAGGCTTAGTCCCTCGGCAACGGCGGCAGGGCACGCGGACGGCGGTCGTCACCCACCGCCACATAGGTAAGCGTTGCCTCGGTCACTTTCACTGTTTCCGCCTGCAGCCGGCTGCGCTCGGCATAGACCTCCACATTCACCGTGATCGACGTGGTGCCGGTCTTGACGATCTTCGCGTAGAACGAGAGCAGGTCGCCGACGAACACCGGCTGCTTGAAGACAAAGGAGTTCACCGCGACCGTACCCACCCGGCCATTGGCACGACGCACCGCTGGCAGCGCACCGGCAATATCCACTTGTGCCATGATCCAGCCCCCGAACACGTCGCCGTGCACGTTGGCATCTGCCGGCATCGGCATCACACGCAAGGTCGGCATGCCCTCGGGCAGGCTGGTACTTTCCTGACTGCTCATTCGATCTCCTGATAACGCTTGCTGAAGCGACGGCGACGAGTCGCTAGAATCCTGCTTTTGCAAGAATAAACCATCCTTGCTGCCGTCCACGACGTCATCCCCAAGGCATCACCTCGTCATCACCACGCCATCCCGGCCTCCAACCCCTGACAGATCGCCCATGCGCCACCTCTCACGTACGTCCACCGAAGCCCCGGCCAATCAGGGTACGCGCAATGACTGGGCCACACTGAAGACCCTGCTGCCCTACCTGTGGCAGTGGAAGTGGCGCGTGCTGCTGGCACTTGGCTGTCTGGTACTGGCCAAGCTGGCCAATGTCGGCGTGCCGCTGGTGTTGAAGCATCTGGTCGACGACCTGACTATCACCCCCGATCGACCGGCCTCGCTGCTGGTGCTGCCGGCCGGCCTGCTGGCGGCTTATGGCCTGCTGCGCCTGTCGACCACGGCCTTCACCGAATTGCGCGAGTATTTTTTTGCCAAGGTCACCCAGCGCGCCGTCAGGACAGTGGCACTGAAGGTATTCCGTCACCTGCATGCGCTGTCGCTGCGTTTCCACCTGAACCGGCAGACCGGCGGCGTCACGCGCGATATCGAGCGCGGCACGCGCGGCATTTCCTCGCTGGTCTCTTACACCTTGTTCTCCATCCTGCCCACGCTGGTGGAGATCACGCTGGTGCTGGCCTATCTCGGTACGCAGTACGACATCTGGTTCTCGTTGATCACGATCGTGGCGTTGGTCGTTTACATCGCCTTTACCGTGATCGTCACTGAGTGGCGCACCAACTTCCGGCGCACGATGAATGATCTGGACTCGAAAGCCAATGTGCGCGCGATCGATTCATTGCTCAATTACGAAACGGTCAAATATTTCGGCAACGAGGAATACGAGGCGCAGCGTTATGACGAAGGCCTGCAGCGGTATGAGCGCGCTGCCGTGCGCTCGCAGACCTCGCTTACGCTGCTCAACACAGGCCAATCACTAATCATCGCCACTGCCGTGACCCTGATGCTGTGGCGGGCGACCTTGGGCGTGATCAATGGCACGATGTCACTGGGCGATCTGGTGCTGGTCAATGCCTTCATGATCCAGCTCTACATACCCCTTAATTTTCTTGGTGTGATCTATCGCGAGCTCAAGCAAAGCCTGGCCGATATGGAAAAAATGTTCGGCCTGCTCGACCAGCATCGTGAAGTGGCCGATGCGCCCGGCGCGCGGCCGCTGCAGATCGCGCGTGCCGAGCTGCAGTTCTCGCAGGTGGACTTCAGTTACGAGGCCAAGCGCCAGATCCTGTTCGGCGTCGACTTCACTGTTGCTGCCGGCACCACCACGGCCATCGTCGGTCATAGCGGCTCGGGCAAATCGACGCTGGCCAGGCTGCTGTTCCGTTTCTATGACGTGGACCAGGGCGCCATTCGCATCGACGGGCAAGACATCCGAGAGGTCACGCAGCAGTCGCTGCGCAGTGCCATCGGCATCGTGCCGCAGGACACCGTGCTCTTCAACGACAGCATTGCCTACAACATCGCCTATGGCCGACCCGGCGCCAGCCATGACGAGATCGTGGCCGCCGCGCGCGCTGCCTATATTCACGATTTCATCCTGTCGCTGCCGGATGGCTATGAGACCACGGTCGGCGAGCGCGGGCTCAAGCTGTCCGGCGGCGAGAAGCAACGTGTCGCAATTGCCCGCACGCTGCTCAAGAATCCTGCGATCCTGCTGTTCGACGAAGCGACATCCGCACTCGATTCTCATGCCGAGCAGGCGATACAGGCGCAATTGAAAGAGATCGCGCGCGACCGTACGACACTGGTGATTGCGCACCGGCTGTCCACCGTCGTCGATGCACATCAGATCCTGGTCATGTCCCATGGGCGCATCGTCGAGCGCGGTACCCATGCCGAGCTGCTGGCACTTCAAGGCCTGTATGCACAGATGTGGCAGCGCCAGCAGGCGCATCGCGACGAGCCCGAATCGGACGCTGGCGAGGCAGTGCTGGCCTGAGTGCGCCGAATGACAACGGCCGGCGCCTCCGAGCGCTGGCGATGGCGCAAGCGGATGCTATTTCACGCGGATGCGCGGCTTCTCTTACAATGGCCGTCACTAACAAGAATGACCACTTATGGACATCCGAGACCTGCTTACTGCCAGCTACCACGCCGCCGTCGGCGCGGCCGATCCGCTGAAGATCATCGCCAGCCATTTGCCATCGCCGCCACGCGGCCGCACGCTGGTGCTGGGCGCGGGCAAGGCCGCTGCCAGCATGGCGCGCGCGGTCGAACTGGCCTGGCCGGCCGACGCCCCGCTGGACGGGCTGGTCGTCACTCGTTATGAACATGGCATGCCCACTGATCGCGTGCGCGTGGTCGAGGCGGGCCATCCGGTGCCGGATGGCGCCGGCGAGGCAGCCGCGACCGAGATCTTGCGCATGGCCGGTGAGCTTGGCGAAGACGACCTGTTGATCGCCGTGGTCTCGGGTGGCGGGTCCAGCCTGCTGTCGCTGCCGGTCGAGAGCGTGCCGATGGCTGACCTCAAGGCAGTGACAAATAGCCTGCTGCGCTGCGGTGCACCGATCACCGAGATGAACATCGTGCGCAAGCACTTGTCGCGCGTGCAGGGCGGCCGCCTGGCCGCTGCCTGCAAGGCGCCTATCGTTACGCTGATCATCAGTGACGTGACCGGTGACGATCCGAGTGCGATTGCCTCCGGCCCGACCTGCGCCGATCCCAGCACGTATCAGGATGCGCTGGATGTGATTG
>JACCDH010265047.1_pt1 | contig 11605 bp, 12 predicted proteins | sample 7442481 | NCBI WGS metagenome assembly JACCDH01 (sample SAMN15323433, study PRJNA562643) | freshwater metagenome | isolation source: river surface water | place: USA:Blue River Watershed | collected 2017-08-15 | reverse complement strand
GTCCAGATACAGACAACGGCTGGGCTTAGCACACCAAGCACACTCGTTTGCACACATTGCGGGCATTTGCTTGGATGAACTCAGGCACTTGATTGACCTGAAAAAGACCAAGTCGAGTTTGAATGACTACGCCAGCATCATCGAGCGGTATTTCGTGCCGTACTTTGGAGAACGAAGGCTCGAAGAGCTGAGCTACACAGACATTCGTGAATTCGAGATGTGGCGGGACAGGCGACTGGCAAGGGCACCCAAGACCAGCACACTCAACAACTTTGCGTCGGCTTGGAATCGGGTCATTGGCACGGCTGTGGATCGTGGATTCATCAGCAAGCGTGTTCCTGTGCCTCGTTTGACCAGCAAGGGTCAGAAAAGCAAGACCCGCCCAGCATTCACAGAGCAAGAGATTGAACAGCTGTTGGCATTTATGCCTGCTTGGAGCCAACAGGGCAGGCTGGCAGTTGAGCGGGAAATCCGTCCGTTGACTCGCGACTATGTGGAGATGCTCTTGTACACAGGTATGCGGCACGGCACAGAGGCAATGGGCATCCGTTGGCGTGACATTGAATGGCACACGGACAAGGGCGTCAGGTACTTGCGGATTTGGGTGGATGGCAAGACAGGCGGGCGTTGGCTGATTGCCAAGCACAAGGCTGCGGATGTGCTGCGGCGGCTACAGGCACGCCAGAAGGACATATGCCAACTGTCGTTTGAAACGACACTTGAATCACGAGTACCGCATCTCTTGTTCAGGTTCAGTGATGGGCATCAGCCCCACAGCCTAGTGGGCACATTCAGGCGGTTGATGCGTGATTCGGGGCTGGCACTTGATGCTAATGGGGACAACAGGACCTTGTATTCCTTGAGGCACACCTACGCCACTTTGGAGATGTTGCGCGGCGAGGTCGACATCCACACACTCAGCAAGCAAATGGGCAATTCGGCGGCGATGATTGAACGCCACTACAGCAAGTTGACGGCTACGATGGCTGCTGAGCGGTTAGCTTGATGGGTAGACCTAAAATAAAAGGCGGTAAAGTACAGGTATGACTGCTAGAACACGAAAATTCTTCAAAGGCGATGTCGTCAGAATCCTCCCTGAGTTTCAGGATGCAGGTGATGATGAATTTACATGGGTAGCGGACGAGGAGAAGGGGCGAGTGGACATAAGTGCAGTGGACAGCCTGCTAACCATTAAACCTATCCACATCGTTCAAGCTGATTGGATTGAGCACGTCTAAGCCGTAGACTAGCTAGGTTTTGTGTCGTGTAAAACGACAGGTGTAGAAAGAGCCACAAATGTGGCCCCTTGGTCATTTGGAAACTTTGTCAACTAGCTTGTTAAGTTCTTTGTCTTCAAGAACTTCCAGTAAGCGGACACCACCTTCAAGGTTTAAGTTCTTCATCACGGAGCGAAATTTTTCTCGCTCATACAACGCCTTATCGCCGTTGAATGACTCATGTAACTTGTTAATCACTGAGGACAGTAGCGCTGCATTCTGTGACGTTGTTGGGCGCTCAACGATGTTGGCACGTACATCTGATTGATGAAGAAATGCGGTTAGTGATTGCTCCAGAGGTAGGCCTTGAACTTTGTTGCAAATCGTTGCCATCCACCACAAACGTGATGCGGCATTGTCTCGCTCGATCCCACGAGCTCCTTTGGCAAAGAAATGCGTACGGATATAAGATGCCGCTTTGATGTCGTCAGTTGGGATAGTCCAACGTGCTCTTGCGTAATCCAATAATTCGATATGGCAGAGCCGAGCCCAGAGCCTTTCATCGCGAGCAAGATAAGCTGTAACCCCTTTCAAGCCGTTAAGAATTCCCAGGCAACACTGCACTTCATTGTCATTTTCTTTGGTGCATGAAATTTTTTTTATTTCCGTATCGTCCAACTCACACTCCGATTCGAGGAATAGTGATGAGTCGACAAGTAAAGAGTTGAAATCGCCATTACGATAAATGGGCAAGTTTTTCTCTACATCCTTATACAACTGATGTACGGTTTGTGTTCTAAAAAGTGCAAGCTTAGTCATTGGCGGCTCCTTGGAAGACATTGGTGCGCAAAATGCTCAATGGGTGTTTCATCAGTTTTTGAGCCAAGACATATGCATCTGTTGAATCCAAATCCAAGCCTTGATTGTGTAGTTGCCGCTGCATTACTCGCGCCCACTTGAACTCACCAAAATCACCGCCGTCTTTCAGACTTTGGATTGAATGTACAACCGCTGTGAAGTACAAAGAATTTATTAGTACCGTACGACTGATTTTGCTATTTCTTGCATTATCAATCGACTCTTTCATCTCGGTACTAACTTCAATCTGGACATTATCCTGATCAACGCCGACTCGCCAATCACCACCAATGAGGCCTTCATTCTTAACTAACTCAAATACGGATGACAGTGGCTTGAACAAATCACGATCTACAAAAATAGCTCTTGTTTCCTCTTGTGCAAGAACTTGTCCTGCATTGAAGAAGAAGGCCTCTTGACCGAATTCCTGATTGATATCACTAGACCTAAAGCCATTGATATCTTTGACAGCAACAATATAGGAGTCGACTGTCACCTCTCCGCGCAAAGAGTTGGCATCAAGTTTTACAATAAGTTCGCCAGTTGAGGTTGAAAGCACTTTTCGAAAATATGTATCCCTGCAAGAAATGATAGAAACATATTTTGCGTAGCCTTTCTCGACTTCTGTAGCCAATTCATCTGATGAAGTTAGGTAGCTACAAGAGCAACTGATATCGTTTTTGTCGATCGTAAATTCAATATTCGCTTGGAACTCTACATCGATATAGTCATCGCTATAGGGTCGAAGGACGGGATATGGGAATGTTTTTTGTCGATCAAATTTCATGTCCAACCACCTTTATCGCACCTGTAAATCCATCTGTGAGAACTAAGTCGATTGACTCACGTTGACTTTTGGCCACCTTAATTTGCAACTTGCCATTCTTGATGGTGCCCTTGTTAGCAGACTTAATTCCTACTTGAAAGTCACTGTCAGCCCCTACTTCAAATAAGCTGATTTCGACGGGGCCATCGACCATTGGCGTAAAAGAAACTCGTCGTGAAGTGTCGCTGGTGATCACTGCACGTAAATTTGCCATTCCCACAGCCGGTTTGGTAGTTGCCGCACCTGTTCCTCCGGATGAGGTGCCTTTACCGCCTTCGCCGTCCCCACCTCCCTCGCCCTTATCACCGCCACCACCTTGACCATCGTCTCCGTCAGAGCCATTTCCCTCAGCCTTTTCATCCTTAACAGAAACTTTTTGCATTCGCACGGGTACAGGCTTGGCTTTTAGCGTGACGGAACCAAATGGATTAATCTCTTGATTCCCGTCACCTTCTCCATCATTGCCTTCTTCAGCGAAAAAGTCTCGTAATTCATCCAGTTTAGTAATCTCAGATACTGGATCTTTTGCATGTCTCTGCAAGCGTTCACGTATCCATTTGGCAGCGGTCTTTAATGCACGACGACCTTTTTCCTGAGCGTCTTTGCTAGCCAGTCGCTCTGGTTCAAAATCATCATGACGCGGTGGCTCCATTGATCTCAAGAGTTCAATGCCTTGTTCACTCTTACATTGGAAAACTGCAACGAACTCTTTGAAGTCAGAGAAGTTTTTCAAGCCAGCGACATTGAGAGAGTCAGAGATAAACATTCCGTTTCTTAAGAAAGCCACCTTCTTCGGCTGTCCATCTCCGACAACTATGCGAAGCTCACACAATCCAAGCACTTGGTTTTGAGTGGTCTCGACAAATACAGCCTCTCTATCATCTAAACAGTTCAAATATTTTTGACTGTTTTGATACTGTTCGGGTTCATTTTTTTGATCCTGGATAGCATCAATGATGCTTTGATCGTCAAACAGATTAGAGATATTTGCTGCATCTAGCTGATACTTATTTTCGATGTTGATTTCAAGCTTTCCTGCCTTGATTGCACCAAAGAAGTTTTCAGCAATAGATGAGGCGAGGTTTGCTTCCCATCCTTTTTGATCATCAAAACCCAAGATCACGAGCTTTGTACCAATCAGTTTCTTGTAGTCCTTTCGAGCGGTCGCTCGAGTCAGCCATGCTGGTAATGCATTGGTATCATTTTCAATGGGCTGGCATTTTTCCAATACACCCCAGAAGCCAATACCCTGTCGCCGCTTTCCAGTTCTATCGTCATGTGACATAAGTATGGACTTGCCTTGCGACAACTGGCAAAGTGAACCGCTTTCATCTTCAAACACGGTTGAGACAAACACAGTTCTTAGCTTTGAGACCGCATATGGCGCAAACTTACCTATGCCAAAAGACCCAGTTGCTGTTTCGGAGGCCTTTTTACTTTGACCTTTTGCCTTCATGAAAGCGTAAAAAGGTGCTCCATTTCGAGCAGGCCCTTTGATGCCTTTGGTGTTGTAGTCAGAAATCTCAAGGATTGTTAGTTTCTTTCCGTTCAACTCCTTGAGTGCGGTGTCAAAGAAAGCTTGGGCTTTTCCGCTTTCATTCTCCGCAGCATTGGCACAGTAGGAAAACGTTGTGATCAATTCATCTAGATTTGGAATGGATTCAACTGGGATCGAATGCTTTCGAATTTCGACTCGAACTGGTTTTTTGCTCTCTTCATCGTGACTGTCCAAAGAGTTTTGGTTGACCTCGCGAGCCAAACTCCGAATTGGGCTTCCAGAGAAATGCTCGATACCTGGTTCGTTGAATCCATCCCATTGGTCAGACTCATCGACCGGATGGTGCCATCCTATTTTGCTCATGCTAGTCGCTCCGTTTCAATTTTTTTCTTGATTGCATCTGCGATGATGCTGATAAGTGGTGGCACTACCGAATTGCCAACTTGTTGATAGCGCTTAGGTCTCGTCACATCCTCTGGGAAGAAATAGTCGAGCGGGAATCCTTGGATTTTTAAGCACTCATATTCGGTCAACTTCCGCAAACCTTTCTTGTCAAAGATGAATGGAACGTTATGTCCACCTAAGCCCATATTGGCGGTTAGCGTAGGACAGATATTTGCACCTTTTTCTCTGACCAAATATTTCCTTAACTGATAGATAGCTTTTGTGTCATCGACTTTTTCTGTGATCATTTGGTGGTACTTGTTATCTTCACTCAAGTAGTAAGAGTCGTCATCAAGTTGCCCATCAAAATTGATGTAGTCGGTCAGGTCTTTTGGATCTGGATGTATCGGTGGAGATATTTCTATTTTTCCGTTTCTAAACCTGTTAGTAGCAAACGCAACCATGAATAGTCGTTTGCGCTTTTGCGGTACTCGCGTGTAGTCAAACGAATCAAGTTCAATTGCATTCGAATCTCGAAACCAATATCCAGCTTTTTTCAACTGCGAGCTCAGCTCCATGAACCAGCTGCCACTATCTCCAACCTTTAAATTTGGAGAGTTCTCTAGTAGAAGAACGCTGGGTCGTGCTTCACCAAACTCTTTGACCAAGCGAATAATTTCATAGAAAAGTTGCCCTCTAGGATCATCAAAACCTTTTCTATCTCCTGCAACAGAAAAGCTTTGACAAGGGAATCCCGCGTGAAGGATGTCAACTTGAGAAAGGCTGTTCCTAACTGCACCCACATCTTTGATGCTCGCAGGCAAATCACCTTCTTTAACAACCTTGTTTTTGCCGATGTTTGCTTCGTATGTGGTCACGGCGGGAGAGTCGAATTCAACCGCCCAGTCCGTCTCTATTCCAACATCACGGAAACCTACACAAAATCCGCCAATACCGGCGAATAGTGCGCCCGCTTTCAATTTTTGTGACATCTTATAGTTCGAAATTTGATTGCTGTCCTGCGCCATCTGACAGGAAGCTTGCCTTGACATGGTCTATCCCAAGTTGTAATGCCTTAACAATTTTTTTTGCTTGGTCTTCAGAGTAAGTGTAGTTGCGTCGGTTTGCTAGATTGCTTACCAATGCAAGGTCTTTTAAGGCCCTGTTCACTCGTTTATTAGCTAATTCAACGAATTTGGCGCTTTTGTCTCGATCAAGTTGAGATGTAGATGCCTTTTTTTCCATGTCGCCCTCCAAAAATGTGAGATACATTTTTCAAATGTAGCACATATTTCGATCTGGAATTGATATAGGGTGTGTTCAAGATGCAATTTTTCTTATTTGTGTGGATATTTTTTTCATATACCGATTTTTATCGTGTTTGTTGCAAAAAATTTACACTTTAAGGATATGCAGTCGCAATGGTGTAGCTTTAGGTAATGACTCTTGCCGGAGGCTCTTGGTTGAAGGATTCGACGGCAAGTAGCATAGGCAGACTGAAGCGGCGTTTCCCCAAGCATGAAAAAAATGATGTCACCACCTGAGTGTGTCGTTTTACACGACACAGAAAAAACAATGAAATTTGATGTCGTCATTGCCAACATTGCCAACCAGCCTGACATAGAGGCAGTGGTGAACTCAGCCAATGCCAATCTTCGTTTTGGATCAGGTGTGGCGGGGGCAATTCACAGCGCTGCAGGGCCAGAACTTGAAGATTACTGCGAGCCACATGCGCCCCTGCCATTCGGTGCGGCCTTGGTGACACCAGCATTCAATCTCCCGAACAAATATGTGATCCACACGAGAGCTGCACACTACTTGAACGACGATGATCCTGAAGGCGTGCTGACCAAGTGTGTGTATGCAGTAGTTGATGCAGCCAACAAAAATGCGATTACAAGCATTGGTATCCCCGCGATAGGAACGGGTGTGTTCAAGTTCCCCAAGGAGCTGGCAGCGAAAATTATGGCAAAGGCGTTTTTTGTCTGTGCTGCTACGCCCAGTTCGCTGCAATTGGTACGAATCTGCGTGGCAGACGCAGAATCTGAGAAAGTCTTTAGGACTGCATTTTTAGGTTATTGATGAGTGTTGTGTCAAAGGCCAAATGTTGAGTGTCCGTGTAAGGCCGTCTGTCATCTCTTGGGCTTTTAAGCTTCACCTACCTATCAAATAGTTGACCGCAAATGGAAACCGATCAACCAATTCAAACAACGCTTCTTGCGACAAATTATGTTGAATGTCCCAGAACTCATCCCAGGTAATTTGGTCTTCTTCGTCTGGATCAAGTTCAGATGTGACACTGCTGTCAATATATCTGTGCCGTTGAAATGTGATGATCTTTCCATTGCGGACAATCTTGAATCTAACGCCTAAAAATTCACCTCGATCGCTGTCGTATTTGTTACGCAGGACTACGTCAGGGTCAATTTTTGAATAAAACCAGACTAGATGATTTTCAAGTTTCTCAGGAATGTCAGTCGAACTGACAAGGCAGATTTGGTCATCATCACCAAATTCATTTTGTGCGGGTCTGACCCAGTCAGAACCAGTGACTTGAACACAACTTTTTGCAGTGTCTGTGGGTAAGCCATAGAGCACTTGACCAATAGCAGTTAAGGGATCATGCGCATTTAGGCGCTTGTTTACTTCCTTCGTCAGCGCATTTACATTAGCGTTGCCATAAAGGTCTATGAAGCTTCTACCGTAATCGGACATGATTGTTTGGTTTAAAGTTGGTTATTAAATTTACCATGAGAATGGCGTCGCCAGTTTCCATATTTGGTTGGCTTCAATAGGGTATGCATGTGCCTTGCGACACAATAATCGTGAAAAAACCCGCACGAAGCGGGCTTGGTAAAAGCGTCGTGCAACACGACATATTCAGTCATAGTTCAGTAGCCAGTGCTCCAACGACAACATCAATCAGTGCATCAGTGATGTCGCGAGCACTGCCTTTACCTGTTTGGATCACTGTAACCAGTTGTTGATCACTGATGCCTTGCAAGCCAGCGTCAGCCATGATGCGGTGCGCCAAAGGCAACCATTTCACCGCGGGTGCAGCGTTGAAAGAGATGCAGTGGCAGCGGCTACGAACGCCAATTTCGATCTTGTCGAAATGGTTAGTGGTCAAGATGAACACGCAACCTGGGGTGTTCATCACTGACTTGAGCACAGCCATGGCTTGGGCATTGAGGTTGTCTACCTCGTCCAGCACATAGTAGTGTTGGCTGGCTTGGTAGGGAATTAGCATGGCATGGTTGCCGATTCGTTCCAACATGTTCATGCCATTGTTGCCTGGCTGTACCCTGTTGTACATCGCGTCATAACCCGCAGCGTCTCCACTGCGAACCATTTCCATGGCGTCTGGCAACAGCTTTGCCAATGCACTCTTGCCAGTGCCGGGAATGCCGTACAACAAGATGCCACATTTGCCTTCAGCTATTGGAAACGGGCGCTGCCCTGTGATCAGCTGGCTTACTAGGCTTTGGCTACGGTCATCAGCAAACACAATATCGCTCACGGTTTTTGGGCTGTAGCGTTGTTCAAACTCTTTGGGTTTCCACATGATGGGTCCTTTGTTCGTTCAGTTATTTGGGTAGGAGATGGGCAGCAGTTGCTGCTGCCCATGTTGGTTCAGGCATTGACCACTGCCGCTCGTACTGCAGCAAATACAGCTTCTTGCTTGACTTGTTCGTCATTGGCAGCTTGCTTTTGTTCAGCCTGTTGCTTCACGGCGTCTTTGTTCGAGCTGTAGTAGCTTGCCAGCGCTGTGTTGACCGCAGTGTCGTTTTGCACGACAGTTCGCACGATCACACTGCCATCAGGCTGCCAAGTGCCGATCAGCAACACAGCTGCGCCAGTCTTGCCTGCATCAAACTTCTCGCCCAACTCGTTACTGGCGAACACCCCCATGCTGTCTGCATTGACTGCATTCTTGGCTGCTGTCGCTTTTTGATTGACCGTCATGGCATTTGGAGACTTTGCTAAGCGAATTTCCTCCACGCCCCCCTTGTCGCGGATGTAGCTGGGGATATCCGCGATGGCGATTTTTTCAGCCAGTGCTGCACGCAGCACAATGCCGTAGGCGCTGGCGCGGCGACGGTTATCGCCAAACACGCATTTCACAATCTTGACAATCGTGTGTGAGCTCTTGTTGCACTTGATGTTGTGAAGATTCACGTAAGTCGTCAAACCATCACGCAGTACAACGGCATCCGCAGACATGCCTTCCATGGCTTTGTACAGGGCGTAGCATTTCTGCAGCAGCCCGTACAGCATGTCATTGCTGGTGCGGTACACGGTGGTTTCCCACACTTGGCGTTCAATCACCAACTGTTCAATGCCTTGAAGTCCAGACTTTGCTTGGACTGCAGCTTGCACTGCTGTGTCGTGTTGCACGACATTTTCAGCTACTTGTGCAGCCATAGCGATGGCTTCGTTTGCGGTGGACAGAACAGGTGTGGCGGTCAAGGTATTTTGCATTTGGAAGCTCCTTTAATGCGGTTGATAAAGACCGCACCTCTGCGGCCATCGCAGCAACTTTTTTGTGTTTGTTGCTGCGATGGGGTCTATTAAATCGATTGTTGATTTTTTGGTATGCATGCATAAGAATTGAGAAAAATTCGTGATAGCAAGCATTGTTAGATGGCGTTTTCCTTAAGCTATTGTTTATCATGAATATGAATAAAGTAAAATTTATAAAAATTACTTGGTAATATTCAGCAATGGAAGATCAAAATGACGACCTCTTGGTGCAACTCAAGGAAATCCCACGCACGCTGAGACCGCGTGTTCCAGCGCCCACACGCGAGAGGCAGGATGAGTTCACGCAGGAGATGCGGCTGGCCAAAAGCGGCTGGTACGGTCTTTGGTATCGCTGCCTCAGGCTCAGCGAGGCATACCAGCAGTGCTGCAGAAATCAGGGCAAGGGTCGACTCAAGCTCATGTACGAAGACTTTGGGGATGTGGTCAATTTGCCTTTTCCGCAGTGGTGGCAAACCGTGGGGCGTTACTTGTTTGCAGAGCGCAAGGCCATACCCAAAGTTCAGTCCTACTCGCACCCTAGGGACTTGGAGGAAATCACCAGTCTGCGTGACAAGCTGGTGCTGGAAATCCCCTTGACCATTAGAAAAAGCACAGCAGTGCGACAAATCAACAAGTTCCTTAAACAGGCCTATGAAGGTCGTGATGTAGTGCCTCGTGAGCAAAGCACTGCACGCAGAAAGCTGGCCAAATCCAAGCTGCGCAAAGAGACTTTGGTCAAGATGCTGGACCTGTACGAGCTGAGATACCGCAAGCCTGATCTTTCGCTGTGGCAGTTGGGGGAGGCTGCAGGCATAGAACTGGACTTGATGGCCAGAACCACAGATGGGCAACAAATGACCTTGCAGCAAGAGCGCATTCGCATGGGCATTGCTGTGAGTCGCTACCTGTCACAGGCGCGGAATTTGATTTGGAACGCCACAGAGGGCAAATTTCCCAGCATCAAGCCCTTGGTGGATTAGGAAATACTCCACTTGTGTCGTGAATCACGACACCTCGTATCAAATCAATTCAACTGCATTGCGCTTCATGTCGTCTGATGCGTCCAGATAACGCATGGTGACCTGAAGATTTCGGTGGCCAGCCAGATCTGCCAGCACACGCACACTGATGCCTTTAGCGGCGAGCGAGGTCAGAAAACTTCTCCTCATCGAATGGCTTGACGCTCCAGCAATGCCCGCACTCTTGAACAGGTAGTGAAAGTGCTGCGCCATCACATTGGCGCTGAAGCGCTTACGCCCCGCAGTGATGAACAGGGGGTTGGTAACTGGAACAAGTCCACGCAGGTCCAAGTAGGCTTGCAGTTCTTCACGCAGCTTTTGTGGCAAGAACACTGTGCGTGGCTGCCGCCCCTTGGTCTGAGTTGCTGTTAGTCGTATTTCTGCCTTGATCGTGCCATCTGTATTTCGCACATCGCCCACTGAAAGGCTTGAAAGCTCGCCGACTCTCATCCCTGACCACATGCCAGTTAGGAACATTACTCTATTGCGCATGGAGTAGCTGTGTTGTGCTATGTGGTCCAGCACTTGATCGATTTCTACAGGGGTCAGTGTTTTTGCTTGGCTCATGATGTGTGTAGTGTTGTGGGTCAAATCGTTGCAGTCCTATTAGTGTGTTTGGTTTGATGTTTTTGAGCGACCAATGCCCCGCCAAATGATCGGGACAAAAACTTCAATGAAATCAATGGGCCAAATCAAAGCGTGATTTCATTTGGTGCTGTATTTATGTCGAGCTGCATGCGTTGTGTGGGATTTTGACGACAACACAGGGCTGCGACGCTTTAAACAACGCACAAGCGCTGATCTTGCTTGCCAGCTGCTTGGGGTGCTAGGCTTAGGAGATCGCTGCGCACAGCGCTGATTTGAGGGGTGATTTGCTGCAGCTGACAGCAGCGCTAGCAAAAACAGCGCTGCTAGCGCTGCTGTCGTTTGGGCTTGGTCACTTGGGGCGTGACAAGCCATTGATCAAGTCATTTGCACATAGTCGCTTGCATGTACAAGTAACTGGGTAAGCGAGCCCTGCTCGCTTGTGATGTCGCAGAGTTCATTCGCTGAAGCTCATGATCTGCTCATCACCTGTTTCTCGAAATCCAATCTCTCAAGCGTTTGAACAGTTCAACATGTATTGCACGAGGGATATTCGATAGATTCAACCCACACTGAGCCTTGCGCACAGGCTCAGTCATGGGCTACGGACTTTCGATGAGTTCGTTACCACAGCACTTGAGCACAACCCAACGGGTAAGGGCGGTTTCGCGGTCTCCTTTTACATGCTGCTGTT
>JACCDH011179011.1_pt1 | contig 11606 bp, 13 predicted proteins | sample 7442481 | NCBI WGS metagenome assembly JACCDH01 (sample SAMN15323433, study PRJNA562643) | freshwater metagenome | isolation source: river surface water | place: USA:Blue River Watershed | collected 2017-08-15 | reverse complement strand
TGCTCAGGAGTTGGTGTGTTCGAAAGACCAAGTCTCTTAGCAGTTGGAGATACAATCATCTCCTCTAGAGTGAAATGTTCAGTTAACTGTGTCATTAGAATGGTCCCCAATCATCATCGGAATCTGCGTACTTGTTAAGTAGTTCCAGTTCCTTTGCTTCATTGTCAATCTCAATTGATCTTGCTTTTGCTTCTTCGGTTCTTGCTTCAGCAATCTTAACGTAGTCCGTCTTTCCGAGTTCCTGAACCTTAACATTAGGATCAAACTCAGCAGTCTTCATGCCCATCATTGTGGCAAAAGCACCGACGAATGCGCCGACGATTGTTGAGAATGCAGGACCGATAATCTTGAAGATTTCGTTGTTGTCAACAACGTTGTTTGGAACAAAAAGACCGACCATCATAACAAGAACAACTGACATCATGATTACGCCCAGAGTAAATGCTGCCATCTTCATAATGGTCAGTTGGATCTTACCCTTAGCGAGTTCTAGTTGTTCAAGGGATGTGATCTTTTCTTCCCTTGTTAAAAAGTTCATCAGACTCATATTACTTCCTTCTGATCAAAGCAGCAGTAGATTTCTTTTTATTTTTCTTTTTGTATCTTGCCTGCTGACCTTTTGTAATTCCAGGTTCTGCTTGGTTTGGTTTAGTCGGATGCGGAATACCAATTCCAGCAATGTTTCCACCACCGACTCCCATTTCCTCAATGAATTGAGAGAATGACTTCATCTTTTTAGATTCAAGTTCCTCGGCGAGTTGCTTGACATCTTCTCTTTCCTGTGTCATATAGAAAACTTCCTCTAGTATATCATCATCGTATTCTTTACCTTCCTTCACCAGCATAAGAGCAGTGGCAAAGGAAAGAAAGTTCTTATTGTCCATAGGGACTTTCTCGATGATTCTTTTTAATCTAAATACCATTCGGTGTAGCAAACTATATGCTTCTTTTTCCTCTGTAGTATTTAATTCATTTTCTTTTTTGAGAACATTACCACGCTTGTCGATAATACCCAGACGATATGCATCTTGCTGATCAAATGGAGTTGTCAGCAGACGCAGAATTCTGTAGGTGATAAGAGTGTCGACAAATCTAGACATTAAGTTCCCTTAATTTAGTTACAATATTCAGATCCAAACCAACTTCGATCATAGATTTATCTGTCATTCTATTTAAGAATACCAGAAAAGTTTTTAAATATGACCAGTATTTTTTCTCTATTTTATAGAATAACATTCTGGTTGCAGATTCACCAAATACATTGTAAAGAATAATAACGTGATTCAATATCAATCGTTCGTTTAGAATTCCTGTATTTTCATATCTCTTAAAGAGACGTTTTATATATTTAAATCTTTTTAAATCTTCTTCCAAGTCAGACATCCCATTACAACTGGGATTATCATAACTCTTAATTGCAAAGATCAAAAAATTATCATCATTAAGTTCAATCATATTATGATACTGTCGCAGTTCCTCCGAGGAAATACCAGTTTCCTGCCATGAACATCAATGTTGCAGTATCACCTGCAGAATTGAACACGATAGAGGAGTGTCCGATATTAGAACTGATTGTCAGAGCATGAGACCCAGCATTGCTGGTCATCACAATAACTTTAATCTGACCTTCTGTTCCGTCGGGGATAGTCAGAGTTCCTGCACCATCTGGTGAAGTGATTCGAGTGACGAGGGTAGAAACGCTGATGGCACCTGCAGCGCTCAATGTCTGCACGGTGCCACCAAGAATCAAATCGTCTTCCAGAACTACGGGAACTGGAATACCACCAAACAGATTGGCAATAGTAACTTTATGATCATATGGACTTGTTGAAGGTTTCACGAGATACAGGACATCGGTCGAAGAGACCGATGTCGCTGGATTCATGGCGGTTACTTTGCTATCTGCCATTAGTTATTAGTCCTCTGGGAATTCAATATCGTCGTTACTGTCGCTGGTGATACCATTCTTCGACATAGCAACAAGAACTTCATACTGAATACGACCAGCGTGTGCGCCAGTCAGAACCTTACGCTTCACCCAACCAGTGTGAGGAACAGCACCAGACTCACCAACACCGTCACCTTGGTTAACACCAAGAGCAGCATTAGCAGTTGCTTGTGTTTTGCTGGTAAGAACGAAATATTGTGCGTTGTTACCTGTTCCAGAAATATCTACCAGACCAGTTGCGCCACCTGCGGTTGCTTGTGCAGCAGTTCCGTATAGAGTGAATGAGTTTGCATTAGCAACACGAGCATAGTATGTTGTGCCCGAAGTCAGACCAGTCGCCGATGTTCCACCGCCGTTGTTGTATTGCACTGCCTGTGCAGTTGCAAGACCGTGACCAGTGTAGGTAACTGTGTCAGTTCCTGTGTCAATTCCTGTTGTAGCAACAGTTAGACGAGGTGCCGCGATTGCTACTGTAGGTGCTGTTTCATATGATGAACCATTGTTAGAAACTGTAACACCAGTAACTGCACCACCGGAAACTACTGCAGTAGCAGCAGCACCCGATCCACCGCCACCAGAAAATGTAACAGCAGGTGCCTCAACGTAACCTGAACCGCCTTGAATCAGAGCAACTGCCGAAATATAACCACCCGATTGGTCACCGTGAATTTCGTCGCTTCTTACGCCGAATACTTGTGATGCTTGGGTGTTAGAATCTGATGCGATAGAGATTGGTTTTTCGCTCAGACGATATGTTTGCGCACCACCAGCAGTAAATCCAGCATATGCTGTTGCATATTCTACTTCTGGATCTGCTGGAATAACTGTAGCAGAAGTGTTGCTTGCGATCGACTTAATGATCCAAGAACGCTGCTCAGTATAACCAGCACCACCGATGATCACACGAATGAAATCACCAACTGCTGCTTCTGTTGTGAAGAGTGTGCTAGAACCTGTTACTGTTCCATTACTTGCAATAGAAAGAGTACCTGTTGCACTCTTGTTATCTGCTTTACCCCATGCTGACATTACTTGTCTCCCTTTTTGTAATTTTGATCTACGTGATTAAAAAATTCTTTACGCTTTTCTTCATCAAGTTCCGAGGGAGACTTGATGCCATATGTTTCAAGTGCTGCATCAAATGTAGTTTTGTAAGACTCATTCATTTGCTTGATCGCCTCAATATCAGCGAGCGCCTCGGTCTTACGAGATTCCTTGGTGAGTTTATCGACTGCCTTCGAAACACCAGTCAGGCGATTTCGAAGATCGCGTTTAGTTTTTGCAGGCGCTTCACCCTTTGACGAGGAGGCGATTGCTGCAGTTGCTGCAGCAGAACCAGCTGCATTACCTGTTGCCTTCTTGACATAACTACCAAGAGTTGCCTTTGAAAGTTCGTCGATTTGAGTTTCTTCAGTGGCAGGAACACGAGCAGGTTTTACGTAGGAAGAAGTTCCGCCCCAACGCTTACGTGCTGCCATCTCACGACCTTTGGAACGGGACTTCAGAGGATTGCCGTAATCTGCCTCGTCCTTTGCTCTCTTAGCATAGCGACCAACAGTTGCTCTTGACAACTCGTCGATCTGCTCCTCTTCATCAAGCATCTTCTTTCCGAGTTTCTTGCGAACTGCATGAGAAAGAGCAACATATCCCACACCAAAATCATTAGCAGCAGAACGAACGTGAGATTTGCGAATGTTGTCACCGTAACGCTTTTGAAGGTGTGCTACGATCTTTGCGTTCTCATCAAGTTCCTCAGTTTCTTCAGAAGTAACCTTCTGGTAGAGAGTCTTGCCTGTTTTTGGATCCTTTGGCACATTGATATTTGCCTTCTTGCGCTCAGTATGCTTCTTCCATGCATCGGCAGGGGAAATAGTCTTTACTGTAAAGTCGCCGACTGCTTCACTCATTTCACCCTGCATATAATTAGCAGCAGTTGTGATGTAATCTTCTGCTAGAGTGATCTTTGATTGGACCCACTCAGGCAAATTAGTATCAGCGCCGAGCATATCGTGCATCTTTTGCGAGTTGGCAATGATCGACTTCAGTTGCGACATTGCCATATCACCTTCGTAGTCATACTCTTGCTTTTCTTTTGCTTCAGAAACAATACGAGCAGACTTTGTGCTTGGATCATTGCGGTAGCGGTTTAGTGCCTTATATGCGTTCAGAGGATGAACAGGAACACGCTTCTTATGTCCAAGTTGGTGAGTAATTTCGATATACTGCTTGTTCTTATCATACGTCGATGCTTCTTCGATTTCAGTTTCCTCAGCAGCGTATGACTTAGCACCAGCACGCGCCTTGTTGAAGATTGTATCGTCACCAAGAACAATATACATCATCGAATTGATGAATGTTGCCATAACATCACGCTCTGGTCCTTGCAGAGACAGACCCATCTGAACCTTAGCGATCGACTTACGAAGAACAGGCAGAGTATTCTGTGGCATGAGACCAGCGCGAACCAGTTGCTGCAAACGAGCATCTAGATCCATGCTTTCCGAGACAAGCGTATCTCTAATTGTTTGTTCAAGACTCATTGTAGTTTCCTCGTTAAACTTTTCTATATTTATAATTATTTTGAGGTAGCACGTAGCATCCAAGCATGTTTAGCATGGACGTCAAGACGTTCTTCTAAGAGATTTACTAGACCCCGATTGCCTTCTGCATCTGCCAGTTTGTGTGCAGAATTTAATGCTTCGATAACTGAACCATTGGCATCAATTAAATCAGCAAGCATTCCAGATACATCTAGACCATAGATGTTAGATTCTTTTACTGTTGTCATTGATGCTAGTTCTGACATATTATATGGAGCATACTCGTCTAGTGCTCGAATCTCTTCAGCGATCTTATCGATTGCACCGAATAATTCTTCATAAATTCCAGCAAAGAAATCATGCATCTGAGAGAAGTCTTTACCTTCTACGTTCCAATGGTGTCCATGTGCTTTAAAATACATACCATATGTATTAGCAAGAACAACCTTCATTGCTGTTTGTAGTTCTTCCATATTAACAATCCCAAGCGCGACGCGACCAGTAGTTCGCTGATGTTTTGTCGTTTAGATTACCCTGACCGCCAGATCTTGCGCAGTAAGACTTCTTACGATTAGGGATATGCTTCTTGATCGACAGTTTCTTGTCGCCGAAGTTTACCTTTTGCGCTTTACCGTCACCATCTGGATCAACGTAAACCTTGGACTTCTTAACATCACCCTTCATTGGTTTGTTAAGAGGAACTTTCTTGCCCTGATACGTCGCTTCAGCGATAAATTCTTTGAATGAAAGCATGATTATTTCTTCCTTGCTCTACCATGTTGGATTCTTGACTGCTCAAGTTTACGAACCTTTGGCATGATTCTTACCGAGAGGCGAGCAACCATTGGTGCCATACGCTTTACTTGCGCTTCTAATCTTGTCTTTTCTGCTGCCGAAACAGTCGAGATATCGCGATTGCGAAGTAGTCTCTTGTAAACCATGCGACGAGCAGCGCGAATTGAACGAGACTTGATGCGATCAGGTGTAGAGACACGCTTCAGAGCAAGATTTCTTGCCATGTTACGACGAGTCTTAGTTCTCATCGCTGCGAACTTCTTCTTCAGACGACCAGCAGGAGTGATTGCTTCTTCAATTTCTCCGACTTCTTCACCATCTTCAACGTACTCAAGTTCGTCGTCATCATAAAGATCTACCATATCCTCCCAGTCCAGGGCAAGGACATCTGCTTCTAATTCTTTTTCGAATTCAGTTTCATCGAAGTCCGCGAAACGAATGTCGTCATCGCCATGAGAGATTACTGGAGAGATCTGATCGCCAGAACCCTTGTGTGCTTCATAGGAATCAACGTGGTGTGTTCCCATTGCTGCAGTATCACACTGCATGCAGCAATCAGGTGTTCCGCAGTTTTCATGGACTTCTTCAGCAATTGTCTTCATAAACTCGGAGTGAGAAGCATGAGCACGCTTCTGAAGTGCTTCTTTTTCGATTGCTGACTTGGCAGAGTTATACTTCGACATAAAGCGATCAGCATGGTTAGGAGCAATAGTGTGGTGCGAACCATCGCGAAAGTGAACCTTAGATCCAATGCTGACTGCCTTGCGCAGTTGCATTACGAGGTGAGCGGGTTCTTTTTCTTTTTCCAACTTTGCTTTCTTTGCAAGTGCTTTCTTTGCTCTCTTGATCGCAGCAGGATCGTTTAAAGTCTTGTGAATTTTTGCTTGGAACTTAGCACGTGCATCTGCGCCGCGAGCAGAAATTTCGGCAAGATAACCTTCGCGAACAGGATGCAGTCCAAGGTGCTGCGTTGTTACATCGTCGTAACGTGGATCGAATGTTGGGATCTTGTCAGCAGCAAGACCTTCCTGCCCTGGAGTCATAGCAGCAAACTTCTTGCGTAGTTCTGGGCGACCCCATTCGTTGTCCTTGCCAAGTTCTTCCTTTATGTTGTCAGCATCCATATGCATCCATGGGTGTTTCTTATCCAACTTTACAACTGCATTCGCAAGTTTGTTTGTCTTCTTAGAAATGTCATTCTTGGTAATATACTCTTTTGCCTTCTTCATAAAGAGAGTCTTTTTATCATAAGAAATTTCATCAATCTGCTCGACTTCTTCTGGGAGAATCGAAGACTTAGTAACCTTCGACTTGAACATCTTGTGATCAACGCCGACTCTCTTAGCAGCAACCTTGTGCGCATGAGCAGAGTTCTGTGCCTTGACATGAACCGAACCAGCAGCGACTGCCTTACCAGCATGTTGCTTAGGGAAGTCTACCTTCCACATGCCGTATGCTTCTTCTAGTTCTACTTCTTCCTTGGCATAAACCTTATAGAGAGGATGCTTCATCGCTTTAACGTCTGCTTCATCCTTGGTCTTGTGAGTGGAAACAACTTGAGTTCCCTTCTTCACAACCCAACCCTCTTCGAGTTCTTCATGAACATTATCAGACCAGTGAGCATGGCGACCATGACCTTCTTCGGATTTACCATTGCCAGCGTGATTAAAGGTTCCAACGATAACGCCCTTATGCGATGCAGTTGTCTGGTGCCATTTCTTTCCGCCAGCATCAACTACCCGTGTTTGCATATTAACTTTACCATTGTGAGTATGGTTGTCTGCCCAGTCTTGAACACCATCTTTGAACGATGAGAAACTGTGCGCCTTGACACCCCAACCTTCTTCGAGATCTTGTTCTTCTGGCAGAATGAAACGATCCTTATCGATCTTGGCACCAGTCAAAGGATCTTTCTTCGACTTTGCCTTTGCCTTCTCGATAATTTCTCTTGCTTCTGGTACGCAGTTGGGAACCATTCTATCGCCTTTCTTTTTCATTCCGACACGCTTGTAACCTTTCCAGCATGCTTCTTTCATGCTCTTTGGTTTTTTGCCTGCCTTCTTCATGGCAATTGCGATCGCTGCTTGCTGTGCAGGATTTGCTGCTTCATCAGTCGATTCTTCGCTGACCGAACGCCAACCGCCACCCTTTGACTTGTAATACTTTGCTGCCCAACCATTGGCATACGCAGAAGGATATACGTCGAACTTCTTCTTTGCCAATGCCTTTGCCTTTGACCAAAGTGATGGGTTAGTAGGTTCGTTACCTTCTGGGATAAATTCTTCTGTATTCACCATGATTGGTTTATTTCCTTTACCTTTACGATCAGCAACTGGATCTTCTCTTCTTTTTCTACGAGCAGCAGTTGCTCTATCTTGCTTTGACATCGATCTTGCCTTGGCAGCAGGTAGGCATTTAGGTTTACCCTCACCATCCTCTCTAGCACATGGCCCCTTGATCTCGCCCTTGGTGTCCATTCGCACCCACTTCTGACGAAACCAAGTTCTTAGATCTTCGTTCATTTCTTTTCTTTCTTATTCAGTTCTTCGATGGACTGTTTATTGTCGTTGATCCATTGTTGCAGACCGATAAGTTGTTGACTGTTTTGCATGCATCTGGAGTAGTTGTTGATGATTGTGAAGAGGGCTTCATTGTCTTTAATTCCAGAGGGGGACGCATCAGAACTGAGGGTGGCGTCGGCATCACTGCTTGTGGCACTAGCGTCGTGCGCGTACACCCAGCCGTTAGACAAAACAGACTGACTAGGAACATTGTTTTTGGCGCGATCAAGGTAGACATATTCTTTTTCCCTAATTGTATTAACACGGTCGACATATTCAGTAACAACTTTGTTGCTGATCTCTGCATTTTTCTTTTCCATTTCTGCAACCTGTTTCTCAGATTTAGCAGCAAATCGAGCAAGTTCTGCTTCAGCATAAGCAGATCCCTTCATATATCCAAATACAAATACGCCGAACAAAAGAGCAGCGCCAGCAAGTAACTTATATGGTAGAGGGATCATACCGAACATATCAATTTCCTTTTCCTATATTTATTCTTCGTCAGATTTCTTGGTTGGTTTCTTTGGTGCGAACTTTTCTACACCAGTAATACCAAGAGTACCGATAACAATATACATTACGCCATTGAAGATAAACTCTTCGATAGTGTAATCCCAAAATAGATTTGCGATGTAACCAATCACAATAAGAAGTGTGGCAACAACTGCGACCCAACGCTTAGAAGATGGATTACCATTTTCTGACAACATATCTTTTAAGTATATTAGAAGACTTCTCATTATTCTTATCCTTATAGTTCAAACCAACCAATTTGCCCGCTGGCAGTCTTGGAGTTCGACGCTGATGTGATTGCAAGAGTAAGAACATCACTGACTCCTGCTAAAGTTCTTCCCAGTTGTAGATTGAAGTTGTCAAGACCACCAACTGTAGATGCACCTTGTGCGTTTGTAATATAATTAGAACCCACAACTGTTCCGCCTGTTATAACAGAATCAGTAATAGAATACTGCACATGACTTTCTGCGGAATAATCATTCCATGTTGGAGTTGATGTGAATGTTGGATTTAATAGTAATACCCAACGATAATTAATGTTGCTTTCTGCAAGTAGATCGACCTGCGATGGCAAAACAATACCATCTAATCTAGAGGATTTTAATCGGATACTTGCAATATGATAATATGTTCCACTATCAGTGAGTGAGACATTAGATATGCCTCTACCAGCAACTTTCAAAGAGGACATGCCTTGATATCCACCTTCTGAAATTACTGTGCTACAAATTTGTTTCATCGTAGCGACGGAAGAAGATCCAGTATTTTCTATTTCATAACGGACTGGCAAATTCGCAGTCGTCATGTATGTTCCAGTGATAGAGTTTGCGTGATGGAATGTGTGAACGATGTAGTATTTACCATCGATAATAAAACCACAGCGAACCGAACCGACGCCCAACCATTCAATATCTGTGAAGAAAATCTGAGACTTAGAAAGATCAAGTGTTATACCCGACAGACCTGAACCATCTAGAGTATCTGGTCCATTCCAATTTTCTTGTGCAATTCTATTTTCTGAAATAGAACCGCCAGTATATGATCTCTTTACGATATTAATCGTTGAACCATCTTGTTCAAGAAAAATACCATTTTGCGCACTAAAGTATCCAACACGTTGGCGTAGATTTGCTGCAGCCGCATTCATTGTGAATGTAGTAAGAATCAGCAAAGACTTTCCTGGTTGATAGGGAAAAACTTTTGTTGATTCACGAACAACCTTGTCACCAGACGCACCAGTTACTATCATGGAGAGGCAACTGTCATTGGTATTATGTGTTGTAGATGCACTACCAGAAGTGCTGGTGCTGAATTTACCATTGTCTTGATAACGCATTTGGGAATCGAACAATGTAAATTGTGTAGAAGTTCTTAAACGACCGAAAGCATCACCAGTCATACCAACAGGACTCGATGGATCAACTACGTTACCATATTGATCACCAAGCATGATAACTTCAAAAAATTCGTGCGGATCACCGTTGTGAGGTTTGATTACTTGTGCCATCTTAGATTCTTTCTAGAAACTTTTTAAACGAAATCGATTCATTGATGCCCATCCCACGGCGAACATCCTTATACATTTCGCGCTTATGGGTTGTTGACATCGAACTTGGTGCCATGGCATGGAATGCTTTTTCATTGCCAGATGCTGCTGCCTTACGCATCTTGGTAGCAGATGCACCAGCAACACCCTCATCGGCATCAGTTCTTTCGCTACCAACAGTCTTCACCTTGATCGAGTCAAACTTAAAGTGACCGTGACGACCTTCGACTCCATTATACTTATGAATTAGTGTGTGATATTCATGCGCTCTGTCCGATCCAGCATGCACCACAATGTTCTTTACACCCTGACTATGTAATTTTGACAGATGGTGGAGTAGAGTAGGATGTCCCTTGCTCAATGCCTCGACATTCGCAGCAGGAAATGCTCTCTTGAGATGCTTGACCTTTTGCTCTGGAGTCAGAGGATTCTTATTACCATCATGGGTTGCTGTTGTCAGGATAGTGTGCTTTGCATAGTCATGCTTTGCTGCATCCAGAACCTTGTTGATCATCATAGCGTGACCAGCGTGGACTGGGGCAAATCTACCAATTGTTAAGTGATGCGTTTCGCTCATTTGCCTCTGCTCGCTCTCAAGATTTCGCTACGTGCACGGTTTGCCTTGGAGAATCCTTCGCGGTCAACAACCTTCAATCCGTTGTAGACGTGACCCTCGCCGCCCGATGCTTCACCACCGATAGATGTGTGGAAACCACCTGCTCCGAATGCATCCAGTCCTCTCGAGAGATGATTGGTTGCTTGTTGCAGATGGTGATGAATTTCTAATGTTTTATAGAAGTCTTGTTGGTGCTTGGAGACATGATCAATCATATCATCCATTACTTTTTTCTTAGCAGACTTTGCTTTCTCGGTCTTAACTGCATCAATCTTTTTCTGATGCCAGTTTCTGAGATACTTCTTATAACCCTCTGCCGATGGAGTTTCTTCTGTCGTGACAGTCGAGTTGATATACTGACGCAGAGTTTGCTCGTGACCTGAAAGATGATTGAACCCATGCGATCCCATCATCTGTTCTGCTTTCTTCAGATGCTCATCTGCCTTCGACTTGTATTCTTTCGGAACCAAAGCATGGTCTTTTGATACAAGATGCGGGACCAGATGGACGTCTGGGTGATGACCGAAACCTTCCATACTTGTCAGCGGTTTTGGTCCAGATGGTGTTATCTTAGTATGAATGACAGCGCTGACTTTAGATTTTGCCAGTGCCTTACCTTCGGGACTATCTGCATCAGCAGCGTATTTAATTGTGTTTGGAGTATGGGCAATCTTGCCATTCTCATGCTCTCTGGATTCACGGTCGGACATATATCCACCTTGATATTCACCAGGAGTATGGGGGATAACCTTTGGAAGATGCTTCAACAAAAGTTTAAGAGGATGCGCAAGATATGGTTTATGACCATGTTGCGTATCAATATCTTTCTCGGAGAAATTATAAGTGGAACCTGTTCCCTTATACTTGACTCCAACCTTACCGTCTGCTCTGCGAATAACATTGAACGACATCTTGTCGTCAATCTTGCGAGTCATGGATGGCGCTTTACCAGCAGAAACTTGCTTCAATGTTCTCAGTGCATGCTTTGCTGCTTGTGGTCCATCAAACAACCGATCGGAAGGATGTTCTATGTGTAAAATTGCCGCTTCTGAGAGAAATGTTATAAAACTATGCATAGGGATCC
>JACCDH010474578.1_pt1 | contig 11609 bp, 8 predicted proteins | sample 7442481 | NCBI WGS metagenome assembly JACCDH01 (sample SAMN15323433, study PRJNA562643) | freshwater metagenome | isolation source: river surface water | place: USA:Blue River Watershed | collected 2017-08-15 | reverse complement strand
CGGTCGGCACCGGTGAAGCTGCCTTTTTCGTGGCCGAAGATCTCGCTCTCGATCAGCTGCGGAGAGATGGCGCCGCAATTGACCGGCAGGAAGGGATGGCGCTGTCGCCGCGAGTGCGCATGGATGTTCTGCGCGACCAGTTCCTTGCCGGTGCCGCTCTCGCCGAGCAGCAGCACGCTGGCCTCGGTGGGGGCGACGCGCGCGATGTGCTCGCGCAGCACCAGCATCGCCGGGGACTGGCCGAGCAGCTCGGGCACCGCAACACTGCGCTGCAACTCGCCGCGCGCCGCCTTGCGCCGCGAGGCCAGCAATTGCGAGAGGCGCGCGCGGTCCAGCGGCAGCGTCAGGTAATCTGCAGCGCCGCGCCGGAAGGCCTGCACGGCCTGTTCGACATCGGGGCGCGCGGCAATGATCGCCAGTCCGATCGGATCGCCGCTGGCCAGCTCGTCGAGCAAGTCGATGCCGCCGCCATCGGGCAGCTCCTGCGCCGCCAGGATCCAGTCCGGCTGCTGCAAGGACAGCTGCACGACGGCCTGCCTCAGCAGGCTGGTGACGCTGCAAGTACACCCCTCTTCAATCACCCAGTCGCGCAGCGTGGCGCTGACGCTGGCGTCATCGGCGACGATCAGTATGTGTGACATGGATGGATGAAGTCCGTAGGCCGGCGCATGCGGTCGGGGAGGCCCCTGCGCCGGCAGGCCATCCCCGTGACAGATGAAAGGCGGAGATCTACTTGGATGACGAACCGGAAGAGGACGTACCGCCGGTGCCGGAAGTGCCCGAGCTTCCCGGTGTATCCGAACTGCCGGAGCTGCTCTTGCCTGAACTGCTGCTGCCCGACGACATGTCGCCACCCGACTGCGAAGTGCCGCCGCCGCTGGCGCCGCTGCTGCCGCTCTCGCCGCTGCGCTGGCACGCCGCCAGCGAGCCGACCATCAATACCGGCACGAACAGCAACACCAGCCATCGTTTCGTCATTGCACTCATCTGAATGATCCTTTCATGGAAAAGTCTGTCGTTGCCCGTCGGCCCTTCACTTCGTCGAACCGGAGCTGCTGCTGCCACCGGTGGAGCTGCCCGTGGTGCCTGGCATGCTGCCGGTCTCGGTACCAGTGCCGGTCGCACCGGATGAGGTGCCGCCGCTGGACGAGCCCGAGGTTTCACCGGAGGTCGTGCCGCCCGTCGACGATCCCGAGGTGCCGCCCGACGGTCCTCCCGGCGCCGTTGCGCCAGGCGTCGACGTGCCGCCGGAAGTTGCGCCGCCCGACGTTCCGCCCGGGGTGGTGCTGCTTGCGCCGCCGGTGCCGCTCGACGGCGACGACGGAGAAGCGCCCGGTGTTTGCGACGATTCGGAGGGTGGCGTCGGGGTCGCAGGTGCCGAAGAACTGGGTGTACTGCTGCTCGTGCCGCCGGTCGTGCCGCCGCCCTGCTCGCCGCCACCGCCACCGCGGTTGCAGGCTGAAATGCTCAGGGTCAGCAGGCCCAGCAGGATCAGAGTCCGTGAAGCATGCAATTTAGGATTCATTGTCATTCCTTTCTACTAAGGATGAAGTCGTCGCCTTCCGTCTTGACTGAAGCATGCTGCATAAGTTTCAACACTATCGGGCGCGGTATGCGTCGCAGCAAACGCGTTGCGGCAGCAAGCTGCGCGGCCTTCGCGATATTGCCGTGGCAGCTTGCCCATCCTTTGATGTCGGGCAGGGCGGCGGGCATTGCGTGCCGCAGATTTGATGTGCCGCTGTCCAAGCGCTGTTTCACACCACACTTATCGATGTCAAATGCCAAGCCTTTGAAGCGCTTCGGACTGCTGTACGGCAGTTCGCCTGCCATGGAGGCAATGTATCGACAACTGGAACGCGTCGCGGCGACCGATGCGACGGTGCTGCTCGAAGGAGAGAGCGGCACCGGCAAGGAACTGATCGCGCAGACCGTGCACCTGCATAGCCGTCGGTCGGATCGGCAATTCGTCGCGGTCAATTGCGGTGCGGTGCCGGCTCACCTGATCGAGGCCGCGCTGTTCGGCCATGAGAAAGGCAGTTTCACTGGCGCGGTGCGTCAGCAGAGCGGCTATTTCGAACATGCGTCCGGCGGTACGCTGTTCCTCGACGAGATCACCGAGATGCCTTGCGACATGCAGGTCAAGCTGCTGCGGGTGCTGGAGAGCGGAAGCTTCCTGCGGGTAGGCGGCAGCGATGCGGTCAGCGTGGACGTGCGGCTGATCGCCGCGACGAACCGTCCGCTGATGAAGGCGGTGCAGGACGGCAGCCTGCGGCAGGACCTGATGTACCGGCTCGCAGTGTTCCCGGTGCGCGTACCGCCGCTGCGCGAGCGCGGCCCCGATATCGAGCGGCTCGCGCAACATTTCCTGCAGCAGCTGAATGATGAAGCGGGCACGCGCAAACAGTTGTCGCCGCAATCGGCGGAGCGCCTGCACGGCTATCCCTGGCCCGGCAATGTGCGCGAACTGAAGAACCTGATGCATCGCGCTTACATACTGTCGTCGGATGTCGTGTACATCGACGAACCCGCGGCGCGCTCGCAGGCCCGGTCTGTGCTCGCGAATGGCACGCTGAATTTCCCGGTCGGCACGCCGCTGGCCGACGCGCAGCGTGACCTGATCTTCGCGACGCTGCAGCATTTCAGCGGCAACAAGCGGCTGACCGCATCGGCGCTGGGTATCAGCGTGAAGACTTTGTACAACCGCCTGAAGGAATATTGAGGAGAGTGAACGTGATGGCTTGAGCGCATCGAAAGCTGCCGCCTTCCATAAAACGAAGTTCCGCTGAACCCACCATCACGCATTGACGACCTCGCCGCCATTCGGATGCAGCACCTGCCCCGTCATGTACCTGCTGTCACCACTGGAGAGGAACACGAAGCAAGGCGCAATCTCTTCCGGCTGCCCCGCTCTGCCCAGCGGCACGTCCTTGCCGAACTGCGTGACGCCCTCGGCGCTGCTGGAAGACGGTATCAGCGGCGTCCAGACCGGGCCCGGCGCCACCGCATTGACGCGTATGCCGCGCTGGGCCAGCTGCTGGGACAGCGAACGCGTGAAGGTGACGATTGCTCCCTTGGTCGACGAATAGTCGAGCAGGTGGCTGCTGCCGCGATAGGCGGTGACCGAGGTCGTGTTGACGATGCATGCGCCCTCCTTCAGGTACGGCATCGCCGCCTTGGTCAGATAGAAGTATGCAAAGATATTCGTGCGGAACGTGCGCTCGAATTGCTCGCTGCTGATGTCCTCGATGGTCGACGCGGAATGCTGCTCCGCAGCGTTGTTGACGAGGATGTCGAGCTTGCCGAATTTCGCGACCGTGTCGGCTACCAGTTTGCGACAGAAGGTTTCGTCACCGACGTCGCCGGCGATGGCCAGGCATTGCCGCCCTTGCTGCGTGACCAGCTGCTTCACGTGGTCGGCGTCCTGATGCTCCTGCAGGTAGGCGATCGCAATGTCCGCACCTTCTTTCGCGAACATGACCGCCGTCGCCGCGCCTATGCCGCTATCGCCGCCAGTGATCAGGGCGACCTTGCCCTGCAATTTGCCCGAAGGGCGGTAATCTTTACCCTCGATGCGCGGACGCGGCGTCATCGCTGCTTCGATGCCGGGTTGCTGCGCTTGCTGCTGCGGTGGAAAGGCCGGGTCGCTCATGGTATTCGCCAGGTTTCACGTCGACACCTCGCGGTTGCAGCTTCCATGCCACTGGCGGGTCGAGCGCCGGCCCCGGGAACGGCGGCGGAATCAAAGCCAGCCGCCGGACGCGATCAGTGCCTGGTCGACATACCCGCCATGGCGATGCGCCTTTCCCTCAACAAGGCCTGCAAGCGCTGGATTGCATCCCTGTTCTCTTCACTTTCAACGAGATCGATCGTGCGGATTGCGGAATGCTCGGAAATAGATTCCGTGATCGCGTCGATGATCGTCGAAGGCAAGGGCGCGCCTTGAATGCTCAGTTTTTCGAGCGTGCGGTTTTTCATGAAGGCTGACATGAAATGGTAGGTCACCAGTTCGTTCACCCTGAAATCGACGGGCTTTCCGTTTCCGAACAGATGCTCGGGAGTGGAGATGAACCGCGTCGTGCGGATGCTGAGCTTCTTCAATGTGGCGTTCATGAAGATCGTCAGCGCGATGTCTTCAGGATCGACAGCGCCGCGCTCGCCGGAAACACTGAAACTGACGTCCTGCAGGCCAGTATTGGTTCTCAGTGCCGTCATGATCAGGTGGGGCGTCAACCTGTATCCACTTGCGCCCATCATGGTCAGGCTGTTCAGCAGGGTCGGGCCGGCCAGTAGCGCGAGCAGCGACGCCACGACCTCCCTGTCACCCCAATAGAGCCAGTCAGCCTGCAGCGAGGTCAGCGGGCACGTATCGCTCTTCAATCGCCGCAAGAGATTCAGGAGATCCGGTTCGCTAGGGTCGCAGCGGGAGATATCGAGGGATTGGAGGTTGGGCAGGGCATCCAGTACGTCATCAATGCCCGGGGACGCCGCGTATTGCTGCCTGCTCTCTTCCGTGGCCACGACTTCCTGCGCAGCACGCAGATCACGCTCGAATCCGCTCGAACTATCATTGAGCTTGATGGCATGGATGGCCCTGCCGCGTGCCCAGCCAAGAAAGGTGTTGTATTGATCGATGCAATCGAGGGTGACTGCTATCTTTCCACTTCCCAGTCCCGCGAGCATATCAAACGCTGCAATCCATTCCTCTTTTATTGAACGTTGCGACTGCGGATTGGCCCTGTCGTTCTGGTAAACATTCGGTGCAGAATTCTGGCGTCGATGGCCGGAAACTTTTTGTCTGTTCTTCAGGACAGGAATGAAACTCTCGGCTCTTGCCAGAACTGGCAGAATGGCATTTCCATCACCGTATTTGGATGGCATCCGCGAAGGACGCGGGCTCATTCTCGGAATTCGAGATTGCTTCCGGCTCGAGACTTTTTCGACTCGCTTGTCCGGAGCCGATGAGCCTGAGTCTTCAACACCAACTTTATTGCCGCTCTTTCGAGACGATGCGACGGTCATGAAATTCTCCTGTTTCTTTCCTGAAGATGGCTTCGCCCGACATGGGCAAAGCGCTCTATCAGTAAGGAATTGGAGAATCAGGTTCGGCTGCGATTGAAGAAGCCAGATTTCGGTGTTCAACTTGTTCGAACATCGAAACGCAAGAAAGGAAAATCAAGCGGCCATTGGCAAGGCCTGCGCCGCCTTCAGCAGCAGCGCAGGATCGCCACAGGCCAGCACTTTGGCATCCGACATCTTCTGGCGGAATTCACGCGCGCCGCGCAAGCCCATCATGATGCCCAGCATGTGGCGCACGATAGAGTTCATGCGCGGACCGCCGGTCGCCACCTGCGCCTCGATGTACGGCAGCATCGCTTCGACTACCTGCAGCCGCGTCTTGCTGAAAGGCTGGGCGCCGTAATAGCGCTCGTCGAACGCGGTCATCAGCCACGGATTGTGATAGGCCTCGCGGCCAATCATCACGCCATCGAGATGCTGCAGGTGCTCGTCGATTTCTTCCAGCGTACGTATTCCGCCATTGACGATGATCTCGAGTTCAGGGAAGTCGTTTTTCAGCTGGTACGCGTAGTCATACTTCAGCGGCGGTATCTCGCGGTTTTCCTTCGGCGACAAGCCTTTAAGGATCGCATTGCGCGCATGGACGATGAAGGTCTTGCAGCCCGCGTCAGCAATGGTGCCGACGAAATCGCGCACGAAGTCGTAGGATTCGACGTCGTCGATGCCGATGCGGTGCTTGACGGTGACGTCGATGTCGACCACGTCGCGCATCGCTTTCACGCAATCCGCCACCAGCTGCCGCTCTTTCATCAGACTGGCACCGAACGCGCCGCGCTGCACGCGCTCGGACGGGCAGCCGCAGTTCAGGTTGATCTCGTCATAGCCCCACTGCTGGCCGAGCTTGGCGCACTTCGCCAGTTCATCAGGCTCGCTGCCGCCGAGCTGCAGCGCAACCGGATGCTCTTCCCTGTTGAAATCAAGCTGGCGCGGCGCATCGCCATGGATGATGGATCCGGTCGTCACCATCTCGGTGTACAGCCAGGTATGCGTGGACAGCTGCCGGTGGAAATAGCGGCAATGGCGATCAGTCCAGTCGAGCATCGGAGCGACGGACAGGCGGCGCGGCGGAAGGCTTGCTTTATTGGTCACGGCTAGAAATGCGAATGAAACAGGCCGCATTGTAACGGCTTCGCGAAGCACGAGTCCTGCAAGGAAATCCGGCGCCAGAAGGCGCCGGATTTCACGCGAGCCAGGGGTTGAAGCCGGGCTTACTGCCGCCTCAGTGACGCGGAACTGCTCGAACCGCCTGGAATACTGACCCGTCCCTTCTGATCGACGGGCATGGACCCGAGGCCATTGTCAGATGAGCCAGCGCCGGGCACGATGACGGCCGCAAGATCCAGCAGGACTTCCGGCGGCGTATTCTCGATCAGCACCCCGATCAATTCCGGCGGCCAGACATCCGGCTGCTTCGCCGCATGGCTGATCAGCAGGTCCAGTGCGGCGCTTGCCCGCCTTTCCAGGGCCTCACGATTGCGTGCCATGACAGATACCAGCGTCGCGCGATCGGCATCCGATACCGGATTGCCTTCAAACCGGATTTCAAGGAGCGCAGAGTTTCGTGCGACACAATTCGCAAGCCTCGCCATTTCTGCCTGATCCAGGTCGCAATTGGACAGGTCAAGCACGCGCAAGGAATGATGCAGCTCCAGGGTCACGTCTTGCTTGCGGTACGTTTCGTCACCGAAGAAGCGTTCGCGAATGTTCCGGTATACGGCATCGTTTATCGCAGACATTTTGAACGATGCCGTACCAGCCATCGACAAATATTTGAGCATCGGATTGCTGGCACAGAGCCCGAGGATTTCCTCCATGTTCCAGGTTTCCAAAGATATCGTTTGCGGGCAGATGCGTTCCAGCTTGATGACGGTAAATTTCCCATGCTGCTTCACACTTTCCATCAGCGTGGGCAGCGAATCGGTAAACAATCCGTCAATCGCCAGCTCGCGTATCGATGACTTGGGCGAGGTGAAGCTGGAACCGAGAATTTTTGCGTCGGCATCCGAAAGACGAGTGCCGGCTCCCAATTCCAGTCGCGTCAGCAGGGGCTGGACACGCAAGAAATCGGTCAGCGCGACCCAGTTTGAAGTGGCCAATCCGCATCCCGTCAGATTCAGCGAGCGGATGTTCTTGCAGGCATCGAGTATGCTGCGGAAGGATTTATGATCGGGAACTTCAGGCTCTTCCATGCCAGCATCGGTCTGGTCCCGACTATGTCTGTCGCGTTTGATATAGAGGCGATGGGATATGCCGCTGAGATCGTAGAAATGACCGGTCAAGCCACCGAAATTGCCTTTGAGCTTCAGTGATTTTATCTGCGGATTTGCGGACAGCACATTCGCCAGTACCTGCGCATCTTTCTTCACTTTTACCTGTACGTCCAGATGGCTGCCTGCGGCCTTCGCTTGCTCGACGAGCTTCACCGGATCCAGTGTGGCCGGCGCATTTTCACGGTCTTTCCTGCGCTGAGCCTTCTGCAGCTTGCCAAGTTCAGGGTGATTGCCCTTCAGGTCCAACTCGCGCCGGCGATGGCGTCCCTGCATGCCGATTTCCCGCTCGCACAAGGCCTTGTCCTGAAAGGCCGCTCGTTTGCCAGAAGAACGAAAGCTCGGATCTGTACTGGCTGTCGAGCGGTAGCTCGTGCTGTTCGGCGCGATGTGCACCTCCTTTTCCTTAGCTTGCTGCTTTGACTTCATCGCTGCCTTGGATTTGCTGCTTTCCATCGAACTTTCTGTTGATTGACTCTCTTCGGTGGAGTCGTTATCTCGACGAACCTTTCTGGCCTTGCCGGCCTCACGGTTTACTGGTCGCATGGTGGTCACCTTAATTGTTTACCGGATTGTCTGTACAGCTACCTGTGTCGTGCAGGCGCTCGCCTCCGGTCGGTGACGCACTCCATCGGTCAGTTCCTGCCTAGGAACGCCGGGGCTTCGACAGTGCGGCGTGAGCGATCGACAACGCCAAAAACAAAAGGCGCCCGAAGACGCCTCTTGTTTTTGCAGTGATTTTATTTACACCGCTTACTTTTGCAGGCAAGTGCTGTTAGCTCGACTTGTCTGGCTTTCCCTCGCTCGTATCGCGCTGATCCATTCGATGAAGGGATGCAGGATCTTCGCCGATAAGCGTGGCGAGCGATTTGATCGTTGCCGCAGGTGAGTTCTGCGCCAGCGCCCTGCTCAATTCTTCAGGCCAGTCGCGCGGTGGCACGGATGCGTTCGGAACCAGCAGGTCATAGGCCGCGGCCGCAACCTGCTCCGCCCGTTCGCGCTTCAGATTGTTTTCCTGATTGCGCTTGCAGGTCTTTTCGAAAGAGGCACGCGCCGCATCGCTGACCGCGTTACCTTCCATTTTTATCTCCTCCAGCGCTGGAAAGGCGTCCACTATCGTTGCAATGACATCCGATTCGTCTTCGGAATAGCCGCAGTCCGTCAGGTCAAGGGAAAGCAGCTTTTGAGCTTTGTTCGCGCTGGCTATCATGAATTTTATGAGACGCTCGCTACTACTTTTCGGGAAATACGGCTTGCAACCAACGAGTGACAGATGCGAAAGTGTTGAACCCTTTTCCCCTGAGGAATTGAAAAAGTCGTCAAGCCTGAATTGCCCCCTCGTCCCCAAATCGAGGTTTTTCAATGTCACGGATAGCAATGTTTCGCTTTTAGTGATTGCATCCATTATCGGGACATAAGCGTCTTTAAATATTTCAGTATCTTCAATGATCAGCTCTCGAAGATTCTTCATGAGCGAAAGGCCAATGAGGAAAATTTTAAATTCCTCTCCATTCAGGTAGTCGCGATTACCCAAGGTCAGGGATCGCAATGCTGCTTTACTTCGCAATGAGTCACTCAGATTGAGCCAGGATTTTTCTTTCAATCGACAACCACTCACATCCAGATGCTGCACATTCACGCAGGAACTCAGGATAGTCCAGAACGAATCTTCATCCAGCACCTCTTGCACGGGCTTCATCGCAACCGACCCCGGATTTTTCGGGTCCTTGTCTGGCTCGATCGATTTTCCGCCGAGATTGCAGTTCAGTCTCAATGAACGTATGGAAGGAGTCGTACGCAACACCTGAGCCAGCACCTCCGCATCTTCCGAATTCAGCACGGACACGTCGAGATGCCCGCCCGCTGCTTTCGATTGAGCCACGAGCGCGGCTCCCAGCTCTTTCTGGTGTCGCGCTCTTTCCAATGCTTTGAGTTCCGCGCGATGGCCGCTCAGATCAACTTCGCGCTTTCTGTGAAGACCTTGCTCTCCGGCTTCTTTCTCGCGTTTTACTTTTTTCTGGAAAGCCTCTCGCTTGGAAGGACGAAGCTTTGGCTCCGTGGCTGACGGAGGAGGATTGCTTGTACTGTGCGGGGCGATGCTTACTTCTTTCTGTGCCGTCTTCTTTGGCTTCATGGTCGCGAGCGGCTTCTTGATTTTCTGCGATTTCTCTTCGGATTGGCTCTCGTCTGAAGAATCCTCATCGCGACGAACCTTCCTGCTTTTCTCCGCATCGCCCTTTTTTGGCTTCTTGCTGGTGTCGTTCGGTGCCTGCCCTATGCCGGCACCTCCGTTTACTGGTCTCATCTTGGTCACCTTTTTTGACTGTTGGATGGTCATGGTCGCGATCTGCTTTGCACAGGCCACACCCTTCGGTCGGTGACTTCCGTAATCGGCTTGTTCCTATTTTGGGTCGTTGAGGCGCTTGTAACGAGACGTGATCGATTAGTACATCCAAAAACAAAAGGCGCCCGAAGGCGCCTTTTGATGCAGCAATAGATGCCAGCTTACGCCGCTTCCTCGCGCGACGCGCGCTTGCGCTCATGCTCTTTCAGGTAGCGCTTGCGCAGGCGGATGCTCTTCGGCGTGATCTCGACCAGCTCGTCATCCTCGATGAACTCGACCGCATATTCCAGCGACAGCTCGATCGGCGGCACCAGGCGCACCGCTTCGTCGGTGCCCGACGCGCGCACGTTGGTCAGCTGCTTGCCCTTGATCGGATTGACCACGAGGTCGTTGTCGCGCGAATGGATGCCGATGATCATGCCCTCGTACACCGGGTCATTGTGGCTGACGAACATGCGGCCGCGATCCTGCAGCTTCCACAGCGCGTACGCAACGGCCGCGCCATCGTCCTGCGAGATCAGCACGCCGTTGCGACGGCCCGCGAGCTCGCCCTTGTTCGGGTCGACCGCGCCGTACGCGTCGAACACGTGGCTCATCAGGCCGGTGCCGCGCGTGAGCGTCATGAACTCGCCCTGGAAGCCGATCAGGCCGCGCGCCGGGATACGGTACTCGAGGCGCACGCGTCCCTTGCCGTCCGGCTGCATGTCCTGCAGGTCGCCGCGACGGCGACCCAGCTCTTCCATCACGCCGCCCTGGTGCGCTTCCTCGACGTCGACGGTCAGGTTCTCGAACGGCTCATGGCGCACGCCGTCGACCATCTTGAACACCACGCGCGGACGCGACACGGCCAGCTCGAAGCCTTCGCGGCGCATGTTCTCGATCAGGATGGTCAGGTGCAGTTCGCCGCGGCCCGAGACTTCGAAAATGGTGTCATCGTCGGTCGGCGCCACGCGCAGCGCAACGTTGGATTTCAGTTCGCGGTCAAGGCGATCACGCAGCTGGCGGCTGGTGACGAACTTGCCTTCGCGGCCGGCCAGCGGCGAAGTATTGACCATGAAGTTCATAGTCAGCGTCGGCTCGTCGACGGTCAGCATGGGCAAGGCTTCCGGGGTATCCGGAGCGCACACGGTCGTACCGATGCCGAGGTCTTCGATACCGTTGATCAGCACGATGTCGCCGGCCATCGCCTGGTCGACCAGCACCCGCTCAAGACCCTTGAAATTCAGGACCTGGTTAATACGTGCTTTTTTCGGCGTGCCTTCCGGGCCATCGATGATGACCACATCCTGCAGCGGCTTGACGCGGCCACGAGTAATACGGCCAATGCCGATCTTGCCGACGTAAGACGAGTAATCGAGGGACGTGATCTGCATCTGCAGCGGGCCGTCGGCGTCATCATCGCGCACCGGCACGTGTTTCAGGACGGCATCGAACAGCGGATCCATCGTGCCTTCGCGGACTTCCGGATCCAGGCTCGCGTAGCCGTTCAGGGCCGATGCGAATACCACCGGGAAGTCCAGCTGCTCTTCGGTCGCGCCGAGCTTGTCGAACAGTTCGAAAGTGGCGTTGATGACCCACTCCGGACGCGCGCCCGGACGGTCGATCTTGTTGACGACGACGATGGGCTTCAAACCCAGGGCCAGCGCCTTTCGGGTCACGAAACGGGTCTGCGGCATCGGGCCTTCGACCGCATCAACCAGCAGCAGCACCGAGTCGACCATCGACAGCACGCGCTCGACCTCACCGCCGAAGTCGGCGTGGCCCGGGGTGTCGACGATGTTGATATGCGTGCCCTTGTACTCGACCGCGCAGTTTTTCGACAGGATCGTGATGCCGCGCTCTTTTTCGAGATCGTTCGAGTCCATCACGCGCGAGTCAACCTGCTGGTTCTCGCGGAAGGTGCCGGACTGGCGGAGCAGCTG
>JACCDH010440802.1_pt1 | contig 11609 bp, 8 predicted proteins | sample 7442481 | NCBI WGS metagenome assembly JACCDH01 (sample SAMN15323433, study PRJNA562643) | freshwater metagenome | isolation source: river surface water | place: USA:Blue River Watershed | collected 2017-08-15 | reverse complement strand
AGCTTGCAACACGTAACCATAGATCAGATAAATCTGATTGATATTTAATTTCTGCATATTGCGACTGAATTTCTGCAAAACTAAAAGTAGCAACATCTTTGGGCCTAATCAATCCTTGCCTAATTACAAACTGATGATTGGCTGAAGGTCCCGTAAAGCTCTTTGAAATACTTGAATTTCCTGGTACATCTTGCGTTGTAGTTTGAGTTAATTGATTTGTTGAACCTTGAAGGCTAATTTGTGGCAATAATCTCGAACGCGCAATAGCAATATTTTCGTTATTGGCTTCTTGGTTGTATCTACTGGCTCGCAGAGCAGGGTCAACTTTAATTGCGTTTTCAAATGCTTCTTGAATAGTTACGCCAAGAACTGGCGTTGTAAAGCCAATTACAAGAGTCCCGACAAAAAACCCAATTAGTTTTGGAATAAACATCACTATCTCACTCTTCCTTCAAAGAAGCTGCAATCCGCTTGGTCAACGGATACATGATGTACTGCAACAGCGTACGCTCGCCCACCTTAAACAATACCTCGGTCGGCATGCCAGGTTGCAACGCTCTGTTACCCAATATCTTCAATCCTTCAGGCGTAATTTCAACGCGCCCTAGGTAATAACTACTCACGCCACCCATGCCTGCAGCAGGGTCTGTAATCACATCAGAGGTCAATGCCACCAACTTTCCAGGCACCACCAATTGCGGCGTATTTGCAAAGGTATTAAAGCGCACCGACACATCCATTCCAGTTTGCACTTTGTCAATGATGTGCGGCTGTACTTTGGCGTCAATCAGCAGGGCCTCGCTCTTGGGCACCACGTCTAACAATTTCTGGCCCGCCATCACCACGCCGCCTGTGGCGCTAATGCTCAGTCCCACAACCTGGCCTTCCACCGGCGATTTAATTTGTGTACGCGCCAACTCTTCGTTGGTCGTGGTCAATCGCTCTTTTCCAGCTTGCACTTCTTTTTTGACTTCAGCCAATTGGCCCATCACGTCTTTGATGTAATCCTGTTTTCGTTGCGCAAGTCGATACTGCGACTCTTCAATTGATCTGCTCAAGCGGGCTTGGTTCGATTTCAAATCAGACAGTGCCGTTTTTAATTCAGTTTGAGTTTGCTCCATTTGCAACACTTGGTTCTTGGGCGCGTAGCCCTCTTCTGCCAAGGTTTTAATAGACTTCAAATGTTTTTCTTGCAACTGAATTTGTACCAATCTGTTGGCAATAGATTGATCAACGCCCCACAGTTGGTCTTTCAGTGCTTGTATGCTTTGTTCTATTGCCGATACTTCTGCCACAAAAGAAGCACGCCTTGCTGCAAACAAGTTTTGCTGCGTCAACATCAGCTGTAGTGCATACGGGTCTGTTTTGTTTTTCTCAATGTCAGCGCCAAAACGAATACTGGTGGCATTGTTAAGCTCAGCCTCTAACCGTGCTTCTACGGCACGTTGGCTTAGATAAGCTTGGCGAATGGTTTCGTTGTTAGCGCGCGCTTGGGTATCGCTCACTTCTATCAGTACTTCGCCTTCTTTAACCCACTGACCTTCTTTTACCAACACTTCTTTCACCACGCCACCGGTGGGATGTTGGATGGTTTTTTTACGAGTTTCGATTGCTACGGTGCCTGTTGCGGGTACACCCTGCGCAAGTGGGGCAAAACCTGCCCACAAAAGAAACGCACCAAATCCCACCACCAAAACGGCAGCACCTATTCGAATAGGCTTTTGGGTGTCCACAACTTCTTCCACCCAATCTGGCGAAGAAGTTTGAACAGGACTTGTAGGCTGAGTCATCATCATTTTCCTTAAGTTGCAGGCAACAAGGCTGGCTCAGGGTTCAGCGCTTCGTTGTGCAACATTTTTCCTTTGGCCAGCACCACCAGTCGGTCGGCTGTGGCCAATAAATTTCTGTCGTGCGCCACCATAAACACCAGCGCGCCAGCAGACTTCATCAAATTCAAAGTGGTTACCAAAGCGGTGGTGCCTTGTTCATCCATGTTGGCATTTGGCTCATCGAGCACCAACAATTGTGGGTTGCCATAAATGGCTCTGGCCAGCGCCAGTCGTTGGCGTTGTCCACCCGACAAAAATCCGCCTGCTTCACCAATGCTGGTGTCATAACCTTTTGGCATGCGCAGAATCATTTGATGAATTCCCACCTTTTGCGCAGCCTCAATTACGGCGTCTGAATTCACTTCACCGAAACGCGCAATGTTGTCGGCTATGGTGCCGTCCATCAATTCGATGTCTTGTGGCATGTAGCCTACATGGGCGCCCAAAGCGTCGCGCTCCAATTGGGTAATGTCTTGTCCATTCAAACGGACTTGTCCAGTTGCGCCCTGCGAAATACCTAAGATGCATCGCAACAAAGTTGTCTTGCCGGCACCCGAGTGCCCAGCAATGGCAATCACTTGGCCCTCTTTGAATTCTGCGTTCAAGCCTTCCAAAATAGGCTCTGCTCTGCCAGGCACTACCGTACCCACATTGCGCCATTGCATGGGGCCCTTCAAATCTTTGGGCTGCATTGGGTTTTGTAACAAGGGAAATTCAACAAGCATCTTCTCTACGCGCAAGTAAGACGTCTTGGCTTGCATGAACATTTTCCAACTGGACACCAACATGTCGATGGGCCTCAATGCGTTAGACATCAGCATGTTAGAGGCCACCATGGCACCAGAAGACAATTCGCCCTGAATAACCAAATATGCACCAACAGCCAGCACCACTGATTGTTGGCACTGTCGGACCATTTTGCTCAGCATCTGCACTTTGTGCATGTTTTCTTGTGAGTGGGTGTGAATTTTCAAATGGCCCACATACAAACGCAACCAACGCGCACGCAAATTGGAAAGCATGCCCAAAGACTCCACAATTTCTGCGTTCTTCAGTTTGGCACCCACGTATGTGTTGGCCACTTGTGCGGCATCCATGGCTTGCTCAAACGGCGCTTCTGTCCACTTGTTGCTCAAATAGGCCAAGGTGCCAAACAAAACCATGAAGACCAATCCCGTCCATCCCAAAACGGGGTGCATCATGAACAGAACAGCCAAGTAAACGGGTGTCCAGGGAATGTCAAAGACAGTGAAAAAACTTTGACTCGACACAAGTTGACGCATACTGGTCAAATCGTTAAACAACATCTGTGCTTTTTCTTCTGAGCCTTTACGGCGCGAATCAAAGCAAGCTTTCAAGATGCGTGTGTTCAATTGTTGGTCAAAACGCAAAGTGGTTCTGACCAATACTTGCGTTCTAATCCAATCGGCAAATGAAGACAATACCAAACCGGCCAACATGAGCAAGGTAAGAACAATCAGTGTGACCTCTGACCTGCTTAGCATGACGCGGTCAAAAACTTGCAGCATGTACAAGGTAGGTGTAATTAAGAGCAGGTTGTAAACACAACTGAAAATGCCCACCCACATGAATTCTTTGCGAGCTTGCCAAACCAATTGGCCCAACTCACTGCGTTGCAAAAACTGCACAAGTTTGTTCATGATGGCGCCACCTCTCGCAGCTTGGCCAACACTTCATCGCGCGGTCCCCAAATTTGCATTCGGCCATCGTTCAAAAACAAAATTTTGTCGACCACTGCCAAGGGATTTGCCTTGTGCGTCACAATCACCACGGTGCTGCCTGCCGCTTTCAAAGCTGTGAGCAGTTCAATGAACATGGCATCGCCCTGTTCATCCAAACTTGAGTTGGGCTCGTCCAACACAATCAGTTTGGGCATGCCATAAACCGCACGCGCCAGTGCCAGTCGCTGCCGCTGGCCACCCGACAAATAGGCGCCTGCCGTGCCCACCCGTGTTTCGTATTTTTCTGGCAATGTCTGCACAAACTCGTCCAAGCCCAGCAAACGGGAAGCGTCCAATACCTTGTCCATGTCAACAACGCCAAACCGGGCGATGTTTTCTGCCAAAGTTCCGTCAAACAGTTCAACCGTTTGCGGCAAATAGCCTAAATATGGGCCCAAGTTTTCCTTGGGCCACTGAAACACATCAGCACCGTCCAAACGCACTTTGCCACTTTGAGCACCCCAAATGCCAACCAACGCACGCGTCAGGCTAGATTTTCCTGAAGCGGAAGGACCAATCAATGCCAGTGCTTCACCAGCGTTCAGCACAAAGCTCACGCCTTTCAAAATGGCAGGTCCTTTGCCTGGTGCTGCGAGAAATAAATTTTCTACAACCAACTGCCCAACAGGTGGCGGCAAGGTCATGCCTTTGGGCTTGGCTGGCACTGACTCAAGCAACATGTCCAAGCGCGCATACGAGTCTTTGGCACTGACAATCATTTTCCACTGGGCAATGATTTGAACCAGTGGCGCCAACATACGACCGCCCAACACCGAAGCCACAATCATCAATGAACCGCTGTCTTGCAACAAGCCCACAATGGTGAGCCAACAACCCAGTCCCATCATCAATGAGCCCTGTGCAGCCTGTCCAAACTTAGACACCGCAGCACTGAGTCCAGAGGATTCAGATGACGCGGCATTCAACTGCAAGAATTTCTTTTGCTTCTCCATCCACTTGTTGTGAATGGCGCCAAACATGCCCATGGCCTCTACCACTTCTGCGTTGTTCAACGCGCTGGACACATAGGCTTGCGCTTCCATACCGGCCCTACTAGACTGCACCACCTGCGGTTCGGTCACTCTGTGTGCCCTGATGGCAAGCACAAATTGGCACAAAGCACCGATGAGGGCAAACAAGGCCATGCTGGGATGGATCAAAAGTACCAGCAGTAAAAAAATGATGGACACTGGCGCATCTAAGAATGCCGTCACCATGGGTGAGCCCACAAAGTCACGCACCACCCGCAAGTCGCTGAGTGCTTGTGGCGAGCCACCTGGCAATTGCAAACGCCTGGCCTCATACATGGCATCGAAAACTTGATTGCGTAAATCTGCATCAAATTTCAGACTGATGGCCGTCATCATTTGAAGACGAACCCACTCCAGCACTTCTACAAACAAGTACACCACGAAGACCAACAACAGCAACATCATCAATGTTTTGATGCTCTGGCTGTTTAGCACCATGTCATAGACCTGCATCATGAACACAGTCGGCGCAAGCATGAGCAAATTGATGGCCAAGCTGAACCACAGCGCCTGTTTGACCAGGCCTGTGTGCGCCCACAGGGCAGACTTCAGCGTAGAGGGAATTCCCATCAACGCCTTGCCGTTAAGCTTTGAAGCGGCTAAAACACTCACTCGCAATCCTTGATTTATTGACACTTACACAGTGCATCAAGGGGGGTTATGCAAATTTTGAGCCAACTGAAAAGTTTGTTGTCTATCTTTATAGATGCTAACTAGGCACTAGATAGGCGTTCAAGCGTCAAGCTGGCTCAGAGATTGCTAAACCCTAGGAAATCAAAGCTTTGCTGACTTTTGAATGTCAATTTTCCGTCGGCAAGGCATCAATACAGATACTAAAGGTTTCAAAAATGCTGGATGTCATTCACGAAGCGGAGGCGCTTCAAAACAGCGGTCGCTGGAAAGAGGCAGCTCAGGTTTATCAAACAGCACTGGCCGGACCGCCCAGTGCGCACTCCCACGTCTACTGGTTCAATTTGGGCGTGCTCTACGGACAAAACAACGCGCCGCAGCAAGCTGAAGATGCATACCGGTCTGCCATTTACACCAAACCAGACTTTATTCAGGCTTGGTTCAATTTGGGTGCTTCGGTAGAACGCGCTGGCCGTAAACCCCATGCCATCACCATTTGGCAGTCTATGTTGGACCACCCCTTGGTGTCGCGAACCAAGGAAGTGGACATGTACGTCATGGTGTTGAATGCCATGGGCCGCATTCATGAAGAGATGAGGTTGTTTGAAGCCTCCGAAAAATTTCTATTAGAGAGCCTTCAGACCCAACCCGATCAGCCAAAGGTCATTCAGCATTGGGTGCATTTGCGCCAAAAGCAATGCAAGTGGCCCATCTATTCAGACATTAAAGGAACCGACAAAGGCGAATTGCTCAAATGGACTTCGCCTTTGGCGATGTTGTCCGCCAGTGACGACCCTGGCATGCAATTGGCCACAGCCATCCGTTTTGTTAATGAAAAAGTAAACATGCGGGTGCCAGCGCTGACCCACGGCAACAAATTGCCATTCAAGGGCGACCGCAAATTGAAGCTTGGCTTTTTGTCCTCTGACTTCTGTTTGCATGCCGTTTCACTCCTCACTGTTGAGTTGTTTGAACTTTTAGACAAGTCCAAATTTGAAGTTTTTGGGTTTTGCTGGAGCAAGGAAGACGGCTCATATTTGCGCAAGCGGGTCACATCCGCCATGGACCATCACATTCGCATTGCCGACATGTCCGATGAAGAGGCCGCGCGTTGCATCCAAGCCCAAGGCATTGATGTCTTGATTGACTTGCAAGGCATTACTTCGGGCGCCAGACCCAACATTCTTTCTTATAGAGCTGCCCCCATCCAAATGACATACCTGGGCTTCCCTGGCACCACTGGGCATCCTTGCATTGACTATGTGATTGCCGACAAATTCCTCATCCCAGAGGACATGAAGCCCTACTACACCGAGCAGCCTTTCTACATGCCGGACGTTTATCAATGCAGCGACCGTCAACGTCCAGTGGGTAAAACACCGGCAAAGTCTGCTTACAACTTGCCTGAAGACAAGTTCATTTTTTGCACATTCAACAACAACTACAAGTTCACGCCCGAGATCTTCAGAGCCTGGATGCAGATCTTGGTAGAAACACCCCATTCAGTTTTTTGGCTGCTTGAAGACAACGAATGGTCTAAAGCTTCATTGATTAAAGAGGCCGCTCAATTGGGCGTTGCCGCTGAGCGGCTAGTTTTTGCCGGTCGGGTGGCACCCGAGGATTATTTGGCCAGGTACAAACTTGCAGACTTGTTTTTGGACGCCTACCCCTTCAATGGCGGCACCACAGCCAACGACGCCTTGTTTGTTCAATTGCCAGTTTTGACCTATTCCGGCAAGACATTTGCCTCCCGAATGGCCGGCAGTTTGTTAACGGCTTTAGGCATGCCAGAACTCATTACTTTCTCTCTAGAAGACTACAAGAAGCGGGCCATTGAATTGGGCACCGACAAGCAGGCCTTTGAGAAGGTCAAAAAGAAGCTTGTGCGCAACTCAAAGACGTCCCCCCTTTTCAACATGCCCTTGTTTGTGAAGAACTTTGAAAAAGAGTTGTTCAAAGTGGCAAGTGCCGTAAGCCATCCCAACAAATGAATGTGGCAACAAAAAGCTGGCATCTCTTTTGCTTATTACCCCTCAATCGTCAATTCGACGAATGGTTCAACTAATTTTGGAGTCATCAATGAACATCAATGTACAACTCGCGATGCAAGACTTTATCAGCGCTCAGAGCCTTGATCGCAAAGAGATTTCTAGCTACACGCCCGAAGACTTTCGTCATGGTGTGCAGTGGCTGGTGGCCCAAAACCAACAAGAGTTGGCTCAAGCACTGGCCGAAGCGGGTTTGAGCCTTTACCCCAACAGCGAAGACATCTTGGCCATTTCCAGCTTGTTGGCCATGACGCGCGAAGACTGGCCGCTTGCCGTTGAACTGCTTGAAGACTTGATCGAAGTACAAAAAGATCAAACACAACCGATGACTTATCAAATGTTGGCACGCTCTTTGGCATGCAACTTGGATTTGGCACAAGCTCACGCCGTACTTGACCACGCCTTGAGCATCTGGCCAGAAGACCAAGTATTGCAAGAAGAAAAAGACACCTTGATCTTGTCTGCCACTGTAGTTTCCGCCGATTCGAAAACCCATTAATTCGATTGATCATCCCAACCATCGGCAAATTATTGCCACTGGCAATTTGCTGCCTTAGGAGAATGAAATGACTGTTATCAACACCAACGTTAAAGCGCTGTTTACGCAAGCCTCTTTGAAAATGACAGAGCGTGGCTCACTGAAAGCCATGCAAGAGCTGTCAACCGGCAAGCGCATCAATTCAGCAAAAGACGATGCTGCCGGCTTGGCCATTGCAGCGCGTATGACGCAGCAAATTGAAGGTCTGAACCAGGGCATTCGAAATGCAGGTGATGCGATTGCCATGATTCAAACCACTGAGGGTGCGACTCAAAACGTGACAACCATGTTGTTGCGTTGCAGTGAATTGGCCATGCAGGCAGCCAACGACACTTACTCCGATGTGCAGCGCGGATTCTTGAACAATGAGTTCACACAGCTCAAAGAAGAGATTAACCGCATGGCCCTCACGCACGAGTGGAACGGCTTTAAGATTTTGTCGGGTGCGGCCGATGGTGCAACCGACGTTGACGGGAATGGTTCAATTGAAGCTGTTGGCAGTGTAGCCACACCGCTAACCCTTCAGTTCCAAGTTGGCGACAGTGCATCGCAGCGAATTTCTGTCGATTTGCCCAACTTTACTGAAAACGGCTCTGTAACTCGTCACATTTTCTTCACAGATTACGATCCTGCAACACCTGGATCTGGCACCAACGCAAATCGAACCAGCATTTCAACTGTCGATGGCGCACAAGCGGTCATTATTCAAGTGAAAAAAGCCCTCGACAAAGTGAGTGAGACGCGCTCAATGATGGGTGCCACCATGAACCGCCTCGAACACGTTGTCGACAACTTGACCAATGTGTCCATGAACTCTGCCGCTTCTCGAAGCCAGATTCAAGACGCCGACTACGCCAAAGCATCGACAGACTTGGCAAAAAGTCAGATCATGTCGCAAGCGGCCACTGCGGTGTTGGCACAAGCCAATACAAGTCAGCAAACTGTCTTGAAGTTGTTGGGCTAAGTTAATTTCCATGACTAAGCTCGGACGGGAATTGCCCGCCTGAGAGGATTGAATTCGTCTAAACGCCAAACAACCATGTCTAGGGTTGTGTGAAGTGATGCGTGGACAAAACAGTGGTGTCGGTAATTCGTCGACAACACACCCAATAGAGCTACTTAGTATTCATTTTTTGCTGGCACGACCATTGCTACCTATGTTGCATATCAATGCATATGAGGCGATCGAAAGCAATGAGCTCAAATCAAACAGCGCAACAAGTCTTATGGATAGACCCCGCTCACTCTCTGAGCGCGCATGAGCACGCAAAGCTGCTAGAAGCAGGCCTGGTTCCACGCAGTGTTCACACACTGTTGGATTTGAAAACTGCCATGACAGAACAGCCAAGCACACCGGTGGTGTTGCTGCATGACAAAACACACGGCTTGTTGGCTGGCATTTTCAGCTTCTTTCCCAACGCCTTTAAATCTCGCCCACTTATTTGCAGAGTTGACCGCAGCCAGCTTGACCTTGTTGTGGATGCTGTCAAACAAGGCGCTTGCCATGTCATTGCAGCTGACGATTGGTCATTGGACGCCTGGAAAATTGCAGCCCGCTCTGTGAATGCAGCCGAGGGTGCCCAAGCGCCCATCAATCTTGCAGAAATCGCAGCACCTTTGCGCTCAAAGACAGTCTCCATGGCTTCAAAGGCACTGAGCGATTTATCAGGCCCATCAGGCCAAGTGATTGAGCCACGCAGTGTGGTGTACGTTGACCCACTCAGCCAGCACTTGTTGGCATTGGCACAACGCGTAGCACAGGCCAATGTGACAGCGCTAATTGAAGGCCCTACTGGCGCCGGTAAAGAAATCTTGGCGCGTGTGCTGCACGAATCTTCTAAAAGAGCACGCGGTCCTTTTGTGGGCTTGAACTGCGCGGCCCTGCCAGAGCACTTAATTGACGACATGCTGTTTGGGCATGAGAAAGGTGCCTTCACTGGCGCTCACAAAGACGCCAAGGGTTTGTTTGAACAAGCCAATGGCGGTACTTTGTTTCTAGACGAAATTGGCGAGATGCCTTTGCATTTGCAAGCCAAGTTGCTGCGAGTGTTGCAAGAACGCCAGTTGACTCGCCTTGGCGCAGAACGCGCTGTGGCCGTTGATGTTCGCATTGTGGCGGCCACCAACAAGGATTTGCGTCAGGCAATTACAGCCAAAGAGTTCAGGGAAGATCTGTACTTCCGAATCAGCACATTCAAGTTGCGCGTGCCACCTCTGCGCGAAAGACCAGGCGACATCTTGCCCTTGGTCGGTCAGCTGCTCACCCGACATGCAAAAGACACACAGTTTTCAGTCAGCATTGCTGCACAAACTCAGCTGTTGACTTATGCCTGGCCTGGCAATGTCCGTGAATTGGAAAACGTGGTGCAACGTGCCGTTGTGCTGTGCCCAGATGGTCACATCGATACCATGCATTTGATGTTTGATGAATGTGCGCAGGCGCCTGAGTTGAGCAACTTCACAAGCAGTTCTGCATTCATTTCAAGCCAGCCCCATGCAGACACACTGGCATCTGAAACGTTCACCAATGGCATGCCAGCGGTCTTTAACTCCGGCAACTTACAACAGCCCGCCAACGCACAAGTTGAGTCGCATCAAAACACGGCAACCAACCTGCAAGATGCCGTGAAAAGCAGCGAACACCAAATGATTTTGGCGGCCATTCAAACCACCGACAGCCGCATGGAAGCCGCTGCCAAGTTGGGCATTAGCCCACGTACGTTGCGTTACAAGCTGGCCAAGTTGAAAGCTGAAAACGGCAACATGGCTTGGGCCGCTTAAGGGGAACTCAAATGGTCGACAAAATCAATTCACACAGCAACATTCAATCGATGTTGCAAACCCTGCGCTCTTATCAGTCTCAAGCCGCTGGCGGCATGGACGACGATGGCAACAAAGTAGGCGGCCTGAATGGCCTCAGTGGCTCACAAAAGACGCAAGGTCCCGCAGACTTTGGCGACTTGGTTCGTCAAACTGTTGAGAAGGTAAATAGCACGCAAGTGGAGTCCAGCAAGATTGCTGCGGCTTACGAACGTGGCGAAGGCGTGCCCCTCACCGATGTGGTGTTGAGCATGCAGAAATCGTCTTTGAGTTTTGAAGCCACCTTGCAAGTTCGCAATAAAGTGCTCAAAGCCTACGAAGACATTTTGAACATGCCTGTTTAACGCCCTGGACATTGACAGACTGTCTAGCCGCACCTAAAGATACGACAAAGAGATTCGCAACATGGCAACTACACTCGCTCCTTTTCAGCCTGGTCTAGCGACCGGCAACGCAAGCAGCAATGCCCTCACGACCACTGGCAATGCCAACGGTAATGGCGGCGGCGCCTTGGCCACCTTTACGCCTGGCATGGACATCAACCAACAGGCTGGCAGCAACAATGGCTTCAATGGCGGTAACGGTGGCAACAACTTTGGCAGTGGCCCCATTGCAGGCCTGCAACAGATGCTGCAACAGCCAAGCGTTAAAAAAGCCATGCCCATTGTGCTCATGGCCTTGGCAGTCTTGTTGTTTGCGCTGTTGTATGTGTGGATCAACATGCCAAGCTACCGTCCTCTCATGGTCAACATGAGCGAGGCCGATCAGCAAACAGCCATGGAAGCGTTGAAGGCCAGCGAATTCAAGCCCGTGATGGACCCAGCATCGGGTCAAATTACAGTGCCTTCTAACAAATACCACGAAGCACGTATTTTCTTGGCCTCCAAAGGCATTCCCAAAACTGGCAACTTGGGCATGGAGTCTTTGAAAGACCAATCGGCCATGACCACCAGCCAGTTCATGGAACAAGT
>JACCDH010293563.1_pt1 | contig 11609 bp, 9 predicted proteins | sample 7442481 | NCBI WGS metagenome assembly JACCDH01 (sample SAMN15323433, study PRJNA562643) | freshwater metagenome | isolation source: river surface water | place: USA:Blue River Watershed | collected 2017-08-15 | reverse complement strand
TGTGGCAGCCGTGGGCAAACGCAACGTACTGACCGCTGACATGGTCAAGCCCGGCGCTGTGGTGCTGGACGTGGGCATGAACCGCAACGACGAAGGCAAACTGTGCGGCGACGTGGATTTTGAAGGCGTCAAACAAGTCGCCAGCCACATCACCCCCGTGCCCGGCGGCGTCGGCCCCATGACCATCACCATGCTCTTGGTCAACACCCTTGAAGCCGCCGAACGCGCCTCCAAGTAATCCACAAGGCACCCAAAGCCCCAAACGTGTCACCCCGAGCCCCAAACGTGTCACCCCGGGCCCAAAATATGTCACCCCGGGCTTGACCCGGGGTCCATCCCCGCCAGACCCCAGCCCTTGACCCACAAGACCGAAAAAGCCATGACCAACCCCCTGCTCGACACCTCCGGCCTGCCCTTGTTTGACCGCATCGCCCCGGAACACGTGGCACCCGCCATGGACGAACTGCTGGCGGCCGCCAACCGGGCTCTGGAAACGGTCACCGCTGCAGATTTCCCGGCGCAATGGGTCGAGATCGCCAAGGTGCTGGACGTCAGCACAGAGCGTCTGGGCATGGCCTGGGGCGCCGTCAGCCACCTCAACAGCGTGGCCGACACCCCCGAGCTGCGCGCCGCTTACAACGCGGCCCTGCCCCTGGTCACCGAATTCTGGACACGCCTGGGCAGCGACGAACGCCTGTACGCCAAATACAAAGCCATCGACACTGCCAGCCTGAACGCTGAACAAAAGCAAGCCCACCAAAACGCCTTGCGCGCCTTTGTGCTGGGCGGCGCCGAGCTGCAAGGCGAAGCCAAAGTGCGTTACGCCGCCATTCAGGAGCGCCTGGCCGAGCTGACCCAGAAGTTCAGCGAAAACACGCTGGACGCGACCGACAGCTTTTCCTTGTATGTGAGCGAAGACCGTCTGGCGGGCGTGCCCGCTGACGTGGTGCAAGCCACCCGCGCCTCCGCCCAGAAAGAAGGCCAGGACGGCTGCCGCCTGAGCCTGAAGATGCCTGTGTACCTGCCGGTGATGCAATTTGCCCACGATGCGGCGCTGCGCGAGCAACTGTACAAAGCCCACGTCACCCGCGCATCGGACCAGGCGCCTGAAGACAGCCGCCAGTTCGACAACACCGCCTTGATGCAGGAAATCCTCGTCTTGCGCCAGGAAGAGTCACGCCTCTTGGGTTACGACAACTATGCGCAGGTCTCGGTGGTGCCCAAGATGGCCGAATCGCCCGAAAAAGTGATCGGCTTTTTGCGCGACCTGGCCGTGCGTGCGCGACCCTTTGCCGAAAAAGACCTGGCCGATTTGCGCGAGTTCGCCGCCAAAGAACTCAGCCACACCGGCCCGTTGAACGCCTGGGACGTGCCCTACATCAGCGAAAAGCTCAAGGAAGCGCGCTATAGCTTCAGCGAGCAGGACGTCAAACAATACTTCACAGCCCCCAAGGTGCTGGCCGGTCTGTTCAAAATCATCGAAACCCTGTTCGAAGTCAGCATCCGACCTGACCAAGCCCCGGTCTGGCACCCTGCCGTGCAGTTCTTCCGCATCGAACGCCAAGGCCAGTTGATTGGCCAGTTCTACCTGGACCAACCCGCACGCGGCGGCAAACGCGGCGGCGCCTGGATGGACGATGTGCGCGGCCGCTGGCAGCGCCCCGACACCGGCGTGCTGCAAACACCCGTGGCACACCTGGTGTGCAACTTCGCCGAAGGCGTCAACGGCCAACCTGCGCTGCTCACGCACGACGATGTGATCACCCTCTTCCACGAATTTGGCCACGGCCTGCACCACATGCTCACGCAAGTGAACGAGCGCGACGTCTCGGGCATCAGCGGTGTGGAGTGGGATGCGGTCGAGCTGCCCAGCCAGTTCATGGAAAACTTCTGCTGGGAATGGTCGGTGCTGAGCCACATGACCGCCCATGTGGAGACCGGCGCCGCCTTGCCGCGCGAACTGTTCGACAAAATGCTGGCCGCCAAGAACTTCCAAAGCGGTCTGCAAACCCTGCGCCAGATCGAGTTCTCGCTGTTCGACATGCTGGTGCACGCCGAGCACGACCCGTCTCAGGACTTCATGCCGCTCTTGCAAGAAGTGCGCAACGAAGTGGCCGTCATGCGGCCACCAGCTTTCAACCGCATGGTCCACACCTTCAGCCACATCTTTGCGGGCGGGTATGCCGCAGGCTATTACAGCTACAAATGGGCCGAGGTGCTGAGCGCCGATGCCTACGCCGCTTTTGAAGAAACCGCCGCTGCCGACGGCAGCCCCAGCCTGGAAACCGGCCGCCGTTACCGCCAAGCCATCTTGGAAGCCGGCGGCAGCCGCCCAGCGCTGGACTCGTTCAAAGCCTTCCGAGGCCGCGAGCCCAGCCTGGATGCGCTGCTGCGGCACCAGGGCATGGTCAGCGCCTGAAACAAAAAAGGGAGCTTGCAAGCTCCCTTTTTATTTGGCAGCTGAAACCAAGCGACTGCCCAGAAACGAAAAAGCCCGGTAAATCTTTGATTTACCGGGCTTTTAAACCTACCGAATTTGGTAGGCGCGATTGGACTCGAACCAACGACCCCCACCATGTCAAGGTGGTGCTCTAACCAGCTGAGCTACGCGCCTGTTGAAGCCTTGAATTATAGCAGTAAAAATCAGCGCCTTCGGGCTGCCCGAACACCTTTTACGTTTCGCACCGTGCCCAGCACCTTGTTCAGGCCAGCCGCATCGCTGATTTCTACTGTAAAAGTCATCCAGGCTGTGCCCTTGACCGATTGGGTTTGCACCCCGATCACGTTCATCTTTTCTTTGGCGAAGACTTCCGAGATGTCACGCAGCAAGCCTTGGCGGTCAAACGCTTCAACCGACACATCGATGGGATAAACCGCACCGTCAGGCCCTTTGTGCTCACCCCATCGCACGTCGATCACCCGCTCACCATGGCGCGAAGCCAGCTCGCGAAAATTGCTGCAATCCTGGCGGTGGATGCTCACGCCCTTGCCGCGCGTGACAAAACCACTGATCACATCGGGCGGCGCGGGTTTGCAGCAGCGCGACAACTGGGTCAACAGCGAGTCCACCCCCACCACCAGAACGCCCGATGGTGATTTGCGCGCCACGGCGCCTTTGAATTTCTTTTGCAGGTATTCGTCAGGCAAAAGGGCAGGCTCAGGCGGGTTGAGCAACACCTCGATGTTGCGCAGCGAGTATTCGTCTTTGCCCACGACCTCGAACAAGCCCTCGGCCGACTTGAAACCCAGCTGGCTGGCCAAGTCCTCCAGTTTGGTGGATGTGCGGCCCAGCCGTTGCAAGAGCTTTTCGACCGCCTCGCGACCACGCGCGATCGTCTCTTCGCTGATCTGCGCATTGAACCAGGCACGCACTTTGGCACGCGCCCGGTTGCTGGCCAGATAACCCAACTCGGGATTGAGCCAGTCGCGTGAGGGGCCGCCTTCCTTGATGGCTGTGACCTCGACCGTTTGGCCATTGGCCAGGGGCGTGTTGAGCGGCACCATCGCGCCGTCGACCTTGGCCCCACGGCAGCGGTGGCCCAGATTGGTGTGCACGGTGTAAGCAAAGTCCACAGGCGTGGCGCCTTGCGGCAGTTCCACCACGGCGGCGTCGGGCGTGAGCACATAGATGCGGTCGTCGAACAGGCCTTCGCCCTGCCCTGCACCGGACAAATCACGCTCCCAGGCGAGCAGCTGCCGCAAGACCGCGATCTTGGCGTCGTAGTCGCTGCTGGCCGAAACGCCGGCATAACCTTTGGCTCCTGCCTCCTTGTAAGCCCAATGGGCCGCCACGCCGTGCTCGGCATGGTCGTGCATGGCCTGGGTGCGAATCTGGATTTCGATGGGCCGACCATCCACATCGCGCACCACGGTGTGCAGCGACTGGTAGCCATTGGGTTTGGGCTTGGCGATGTAGTCGTCAAACTCTTCGGCAATCGGCGCAAAGTGTTCGTGCACCCAGCTGAGCACCTGGTAGCAATCGGCCACGGCGGGCACCACCACGCGCAAGGCCCGGATATCGAACACCCGGTCAAAAGCCAGCGACTTGCCGCGCATCTTGCGCACGATGCTGTAGATGTGTTTGGGTCGACCGTCCACCTGAGCCTGCACGCCTTGGGCGGCCAGCGCCTGCTGCATGCGCTCACGCAAATCGACCATGTAGCGTTCACGCTCTGCGCGTTTTTGATCAAGCAGACTGGCGATTTCCTTGTAGGTCACCGGCTCCAGAAAGCGGAAAGACAGGTCTTCCATCTCCCACTTGATCTGCCAGATGCCCAAGCGGTTGGCCAAAGGTGCAAACACCTGCAAGGACTCGCGAGCCAGTGCGGGCGGGACCGGCAGCTTGGTGGCCGCGTAATGGCGCAAGGTCTGCAGGCGCGAGGCCAGGCGCAGCATGACCACACGCAGATCGCGGCTGAAGGCCAGCAGCATCTTGCGCACGTTTTCGGTTTGCAGCTTGGGATCGTCGACCAGTTGCGCACTGGTCTCGGCTGCTCTTGACAAGCGCTGCACATGCACCAGGTGGTTGGTCTGCATGGCCAGCTGTGCCAAGTTGGGGCCAAAGGCCTTGGCAATGACGTCTTCGGGTTTGTTCAGGTGCGGGCAGGCATAGACCAGGTAACTGGCCGCCTGCATTTGGGCCGAGCCACCGATCTCGGCCAGGATGGCGGCCACCGCATCGGCGTGCGTGAGGATGTTCTCGCCCGTGTCCAGACTTTCGCCCGAGATCAAAGGCTCGGCAAATGCGCGGGCACGGGCCAGGGTGTCCGCCAGATCGGCGTTGTCGGCCGTGGCCAGCATGACCGACGGCACCGCCGCATGCAAATGCGTCGAGATGCGTGTCGGGCTGGCCGCGTGGCTGGTGTTGGGACTGACCATGGTCTCAAACCCCAAGCAAGAAATTGGCCACCACCTCGATGTGCGCATCGCTGGTGATGGTGGGGGCATGACCGCAATCGGCCCAAACAGCCAATTGGGCTTTGGGGCCACGCTCGGTCATGGCCAAAGCCGTTTCGGGGGTGAGCAAATCAGAGTCCTCACCACGAATCAGCAGCGTTTGAGCCCGGATCTGGTCATACACCGCCCACAACGCGGCTTCGCCAGCCACCGCTGCTTCAGGCGTCAACGCCCGCACGGGCGTCCCAATGGCCGGGTCGTAATGCAAAGTGACCGCGCCATCCGCGCAGGGCCGAACCATGTGCGAAGACATCTCGCGCCACACATCCGCTGGTACAGGACCAAAACCCTGCGACAACGCCCACATGGCCGAGGCAGCTTCGTCCAGGTCACGGTACTGGCAATACCGGCCGACATAAGTCTGCATTCGCTCGACCGAGGACCATGTGATCGCAGGCCCCACATCGTTGAGCACCAAACGTCGAATGGGACTGGGCAAAGGCAAACCCGGCTGACCGGCCAGCACCATGCCTATGAGCCCGCCCATGCTGGTGCCAAGCCAGTCCAGGCTCAACAATTCGGCACCACACTGAGCACGCACTTGCGCCAGCAAGGCCAGCATGTCGGCCGCGTATTGGGGGACTTGATAGCCCATGGGGTCCGCAAGCCATTCGCTGCGACCGCGCCCCACCACATCGGGGCAAATGACTTGCAAAGGCTCGGCACTGCGAGCCACCAAGGCTTTCGCCAAACGGTCAAAGTCGCGCCCCTGTCGGGTCAAACCATGCACACAGACCACCACTCGGCGCGCCTGTGCATCGCCCCAACGCCAGTAAGCCATGCGGTGCTGGCCCTCGGGATGAGGGCAGGACACAAATTCAAGTTGGGGCTGCAAATCGCTGGTGCTCATGACAATCGGACACAATCAGATCAGACGTTGCCCGAAACCGTCCTCGGGCAGCGCGATAATGGACTTTTAAGCATCCTAATTCATCTGGAGTGGAAATCATGTTGCAAGGTAAAACAGCTTTGGTCACGGGTTCAACCAGCGGTATCGGCCTGGGCATTGCCAAGGCCTTGGCCAAACAAGGCGCCAACATCGTTTTGAACGGTTTCGGCGATGCCGAAGGCCCCCAGAAAGAAATCGCCGCGCTGGGTGTGAAAGTCGCCTACCACGGCGCAGACATGAGCAAAGCCAGCGAGATCGAAGCCATGATGAAGTTCGCGGCCGACACCTTTGGCCGCGTGGACATCCTGGTGAACAACGCCGGTATCCAGCATGTGGCCAAAGTCGAAGATTTTCCCGTCGAACGCTGGGACGCCATCATCGCCATCAACCTGACCAGCGCATTCCACGCCACCCGCCTGGCCTTGCCCGCCATGAAGGCGTCCAACTGGGGGCGCATCATCAACGTGGCCTCGATCCACGGCCTGGTCGGCTCCGCAGAAAAATCAGCCTATGTCGCGGCCAAGCACGGTGTGGTCGGCTTGACCAAAGTCACCGCCCTGGAAAACGCCACCACCGGCGTGACCTGCAACGCGATTTGCCCCGGCTGGGTGCTGACCCCTCTGGTGCAAAAGCAGGTGGACGCCAAAGCCGCGGCCATGGGCCTGTCCAACGAAGAAGCCAAAAAGCTGCTGCTGCAGGAAAAAGAGCCGTCCATGCAATTCACCACCCCCGAAGAACTGGGCGACCTGGCGGTCTTCTTCTGCTCGCCCGCGGGCAACAACGTGCGCGGCGTGGCCTGGAACATGGACGGCGGCTGGACTGCTCAGTAAGCCCCCTATCAAGTCACGCCACAAGACACCATGACAGCTCCTACTTCACGCTTGGACAAAATCGTCATCGTCGATGACGATGCCCGCATACGCGACTTGCTGCGCCGCTTCTTGTCACAAGAAGGCTTTGATGTTTTATTGGCAGAAGATGGCCGAGCGATGGACCGCATCCTGCAACGCGAAACCATCGACTTGCTGGTACTCGACCTGATGCTGCCAGGCGAAGACGGCCTGAGCATCTGCAAACGACTTCGCAGCACAGGCAACAAAACACCGGTGATCATGCTGACCGCCAAAGGCGAAGATGTGGACCGCATCAACGGCCTGGAAATCGGTGCAGACGATTATTTGGGTAAACCCTTCAACCCCCGCGAATTGCTGGCCCGCATCCATGCTGTCTTGCGCCGCAGGCCTCAGGCTGAAGTTCCTGGAGCACCCGCCAACGACAAAGAAGTCATCACGTTTGGCGAATTCACACTGGATCTGGGCGTGCGTGCGCTCAGTAAAAATGGGCAAGACATTCCACTGACCACGGGTGAGTTCGCGATGCTCAAAGCACTGGTGCGTCATCCTCGCCAAGCCCTGAGCCGCGACAAGCTGGCCCAACTGGCCCGTGGCCGTGAATTTGAACCGTTTGACCGCAGCTTGGATGTTCAGGTTTCACGTTTGCGCAAGATGATTGAGCTCGACCCGGCCTCGCCCAAAATCATCCAAACCGTTTGGGGGGTGGGCTATGTCTTCGTCCCTGACGGCCAATCGTGAGCCCCACTGAAGTCGCGTTGCCGGAAAACGTTACGCTGACAACCACGACAACGACACCGCGCAGGCTGAAATTCAGCCTGTTCTGGCGCACTTTTGTCTTGCTGACATTGCTGATCCTTTGCAGCAGCTTGGTTTGGTTGCAACTTTTTCGTACGCAAGAATACGAGCCACGCATCATGCGCAACGCGCACCAGATTGCCACGGTCGTCAACCTCACCAAAACCGCCTTGACACACAGCGACGCCATTGCCCGCGTGTCATTGCTCAAGACCCTGGCCGATGAAGAAGACGTCAATATCCAGACGCGAGAACCCAACGACCGCATCGAGGTGTTTGGTGAAACCGCGATGGAGAAACAACTCGCCCAGGAAATGATCAACCGACTCGGTGAAGGCACAGCGGTCGCCTCCAGCGTGAACGAAAAATCAGGGTTGTGGGTAGGCTTCACCATTGAGCGAGACAGTTACTGGCTCCAAATGGACCCCGAGCGACTCAAGCCATTGGGCGGAACAACCTGGCTGGTGTGGTTCAGCATGGCCATCGCACTCTCCTTGACAGGGGCGGCCATCATGGCTGGCTTGATGAACCGCCCCCTCAAAAGACTCTCTTATGCGGCCAGTCAGGTCAGAGAAGGACACTTCAACACCTCCACGCTGGACGAGCACGCCGCCACCAGCGAGATCCGCGAAGTCAACATCGGGTTCAACCGCATGGCCGAGCGGCTGGCCAAGATCGAAGCCGAACGGGCCTTGATGCTGGCTGGCATCTCTCACGACTTGCGCACGCCGCTGGCCCGCTTGCGGCTTGAAACCGAGTTGAGTGTGGCCGACCCCGCGACCCGCGAACTCATGGCCGGAGACATCGCACAGCTCGACGAAATCATTGACAAATTCCTCGACTACGCACGGCCTGAGCCAACCAATCTCGGTCCCGTGTTGTTATCGGGTGTGGTCAGCCGCTGCATTGCCCCATGGCGCCACAACCCGCGCTTTGAGATTTCAGTGGATATTGCCGAAGACTTGCACGTTAAGGCGGAAACCGTCGAGCTGGGTCGCGTCCTGTCCAACCTGCTGGAAAACGCCCGTCGTTACGGCCAAAGCCCCAGCGATGGAGTCACCCGTGTCGAAATCGTGGCCCGCGTGCACGATGGCTGGGTGCTGTTGCGTGTGCGTGACCAGGGTCCTGGCGTGTCCGAAGAAACCTTGAAAAACCTGACCCAGCCCTTTTACCGGGGCGACACCGCACGCACCTCGGCCACTGGATCAGGCTTGGGCTTGGCGATTGTGGAGCGCTCGGTGCAGCGCATGGGCGGCACCTTTTCGGTGTTCAACAACAGCTCAGGCGGTTTGATGGCCTTGATGAAATTCAGGCAGGTCGACGCGGCTTAAAGCCTGTGGTGGATGGACCCCGGTTCAAGCCCGGGGTGACAAACAAGGATCTGTCATGCCGGACTTGATCCGGCATCCATTTCCCGGCATCGTCCAGCTGCCCCACAGAAGTCCAACTGCACACAACACGCCATCAACGCTTTTCCAGCAACACCACGGCCCGCGCTTCCATGCTCTGGCCCATGCCCACGGGTCCCAGCTTCTCGGCCGTTTTGGCTTTCACATTCACCTGATCGGGCTGCACACCCAGCGCCTTGGCCACCGAGGCGTTCATCGCGGCCATGTGCGGTGCCAGCTTGGGGGCTTGGGCAATCACCGTACTGTCCACGTTGACCAACTCATAACCGGCCGCACGCACCCGGCGCATGGCCTCGGCCAGCAAGACCGACGAGTCAGCGCCCTTGAATTGCGCATCCGTGTCCGGAAAATGCCGCCCGATGTCGCCCAGCCCCGCCGCGCCCAACAACGCATCGGTGATGGCGTGCAAAAGCAGATCGGCGTCCGAATGGCCCAGCAGCCCTGCCGTATGGGGGATTTGCACCCCGCCCAAAATCAGCTTGCGCCCAGGCACCAGGGCATGCACATCCCAGCCTTCACCGATTCTGAAACTCATGCTCTGCTCCCCAAAATGGCTTCGGCCAACGCAAAGTCGGCCGGATAAGTGATTTTGAAATTCTGAGCCGTGCCTTCCACAAGGCGCGGCTTCAAGCCCAAGCGCTCCATGGCGCTGGCCTCGTCGGTGATGCCCGCAAAGCCACTGGCAGCCACCGCTGCCAGCGCATCGTGCAAGGCCTGCAGGCGAAACATCTGCGGCGTTTGCGCGAGCCACTTGTGCTCACGCGGTACCGTGGCCAACACGCGACCACCCTCCTCGCTTTTGAGCGTGTCTGGCAAAGGCAGTGCCAGCAAACCGCCGACCGCGTCATCTCGGCAAGTCTCGATCAAACGGGTCACCGACGCGGGCGACACCAAACAACGCGCCGCGTCGTGCACCAACACCCAGTCTTGTGGATCAAGTCCTGCGGTCAACATGGCCTGCAGGCCATTGAACACGCTTTCGGCGCGGCTGGCACCACCGCAGGCCATACGTTTGAAATGTGCGGGCCAGAATTGCTCGGCCCAAACATGCTCATCGTGAGGCGACAAAATCACCCAACCACTGGCCAATGGCGCGACCTGCGCCAAAGCCTGCACGGTGTGCATGACCATCGGCTGCCCAGCCACCTGCTGGTATTGCTTGGGTTGCACCGTGCCAGCACGGCTGCCCATGCCCGCACAAGGGATGAGGGCGTGAAAACGGGTCGAAGGGGTGCGATCGGTCATAAGTTGACATTGTAGTTTTGCAGGTCGTTGGCTTCGGCCCCGACAAATGCCGTCGGTCCATCTAGCCCTGTCGGGGCTGAAGCCGCCAACCTAGCGAAGACTGTGCCCAATACAAACACCGCCCTCATCAACACATCAAAGCTTCTAAAATCAGGGCAATTCGGAATTTCCACACCCCCCTCCTTTTTGGTGGGGGGTGTTCTGCTTTTTTCTTCGCCTTTGCCCATCTCCACCATGCAACTGCCCAGCCTAATTACCGGCAAACGTTTCACCCTGCCCCGCCCTGTCGGATCGGCCGATGCCGTGCTCTTGGCGCAGCTGGCCGAGCGCGAGAAAAAAGCGGGCAAACTCACCGCCATCGTCACCAGCGACGCGGCCGATGCCCAGCGCCTGATGGACGAGCTGGTGTTTTTTGCGCCCGGCCTGCGCTGCGTGATGTTCCCGGACTGGGAAACCCTGCCCTATGACAGTTTTTCACCTCACCAGGACCTGATCAGCGAGCGCCTCGCCACACTCTGGCGCATTTCCCAAGGCGAAGCCGATGTGGTGCTGATTCCTGCCACCACGGCCTTGTACCGACTGGCACCGACGTCTTTCCTGGCGGGATACACCTTTCATTTCAAAACCGGTCAGCATCTGGATGAAGCGCAACTCAAATCGCAACTCACACTGGCCGGTTACCAACACGTGACGCAAGTGGTCAGTCCCGGCGAATATGCCGTGCGTGGCGGCCTGATCGACCTGTTCCCCATGGGCTCGCTGGTGCCTTACCGGGTGGATTTGTTCGATGACGAGATCGACTCGATCCGCACCTTCGATCCCGACACCCAGCGCAGCCTGTATCCCGTGCCAGAGGTCCGCTTGCTGCCTGGTCGCGAGTTCCCCATGGATGAAGCGGCACGGGGCAAGTTTCGCAGCCGCTGGCGCGAATTGCTGGAAGGCGATCCCACCCGCAGCCGGCTCTACAAAGACATGGGCCTGGGCGTGGCCACGGCCGGCATCGAATACTACCTGCCTCTTTTCTTCGAAGACACCGCCACGGTCTTTGACTATCTGGGCGAGCAGGCCGTGGTCGTTCTGCACGGGGAGCTCGAAAGCGCGTTTCAACGTTTTTGGGATGACACACAAGACCGCTACCGACTGGTGCAAGGCGACCCCGACCGTCCAGCGCTCCCGCCTTCGTCCCTGTTCCTGAGCGCCGAACAGTTTTACGCGCGCGCCAACGCACACGCGCAACTGTCGCTGCGACCGTCCGTGGAGGACGTGACAGACAACGCATTTGCACAACGCCTGCCAGACATTCGTGCCGAACGTGGGACGGATGATCCCCTGCAACGCCTGAAAGCCCATGCCGCTCAAACAGCGCACCGCGTGCTGGTGCTGGCGGAAAGCGATGGCCGACGCGAAAGCCTGCTCGATTTTTTACGCGCCAGCCAGGTGGACACACCTGTTTTTGACAAG
>JACCDH011521745.1_pt1 | contig 11610 bp, 20 predicted proteins | sample 7442481 | NCBI WGS metagenome assembly JACCDH01 (sample SAMN15323433, study PRJNA562643) | freshwater metagenome | isolation source: river surface water | place: USA:Blue River Watershed | collected 2017-08-15 | reverse complement strand
GAGGATGCTCTGCCTGAATGGCATAGGCTGCAAACCCAGCTGAAAAAGCTTCGGCCTTAGCGCCAGACCGCGCTTGTGGTAGCATACCGCTTTTGGTTGACGTTTAGCCCGCATGTCCAAAGCATTACGCCCTTCAGAGATCACCTTGCCATCCGGCACTTGGCCGACGGTGTTGGCTTTTTTGTGCCAGCATTTTCATCGCATAGATGCCGAGATTTGGCGTGAACGCGTGGCAAGCGGCAAGGTGCATTGGTTTGCAGGCGCTGCGATCACAACCGATACCCCGTACCATGCCGGCCGGCGTCTATGTTATTACCGCGAAGTCCCAACTGAACCGCGGATCGCCGATGCGCATCAGATCTTGTTTCAAAACCAACATATCATTGTGGCGTGTAAACCCCATGGCTTACCGGTGACACCGGGCGGTGACTTCGTGAACGAATGTTTATTAGAACGCGTGCGCCGCGACACCGGCGTGGCCGATCTGGCACCCGTTCATCGCTTAGATAGAGACACCGCTGGCATCGTGTTGTTTTCCTGCGATGCACAGTCTCGGCCTTGGTATTACGACTTATTTGCCAGTGGCCGGATTGAAAAGCAGTACCGTGCCGTTGCCCCCTTGCCAACCACCGCCCCGCCGTTTGTCACAGGCCAACATTGGCAGGTGCAAAACCGCATTGAAAAGTCGGACCCAAGGTTTGTGATGCAGGTGGTCGACGGCGAGCCCAATGCCCATTCCAGCATGCAACTGCTTGCGATTGAACCGGCCACGACATCGCAGCAAGGTTTGTTTGCGTTAACGCCTCACACCGGCAAGACCCACCAATTGCGGCTGCATATGGCAGGGATTGGCGCGCCGCTACTGGGCGATAACTATTACCCGCAGTTGTTACCCAAAGTTGTCGCATCGGACACAACGCTGCCGCTGCAGTTGTTGGCGCAGCAATTGCGATTTATCGACCCGGTCGATGGTAGCCCGCGACACTTTCAAAGCAGCCGGCGCTTGGCGGCCTGGCAAGGCGAGTGGTGCTAGCCCCTTCGCGGCACTAGTCATCTGCCATGGCACATGCTAGCTTGCGATGCTCGTGAAGTGAGAGACCGTCAGGTCTTCCTGTTGCGTGAACTATGGCTTGCTGCATTCACCATTCGCAAGAGCAACCGCATGACCATCCGCATGATCATCCTCAAGGAGCAACAATGAGTCGTTTCAGACAAATCGTGGTATGGGCGTATCTGCTGATCTGCCTGCTGAGTATTGGGCTGCAGCTTTGGAATTTCACGGTCATGCCGCTGGTTGCAACGTTGATTGGTATTGCCATGCAAAGTGTGATCTGCGTTGGCCTTTGGCACTATGCCCGTCAAACCCCTTGCTGGACGGCCTACAGCTGGCGGATGTTGGTATTGCTGCAATTTATTGCGCTTGGCATTTTAGGTTTTATCCTGTTACCACTTAGTATCAAATACGGCTTGTTACTGCTGGTGGTGCAATTGCCCATCACCGCGATGCTGTGGCGCTACAGCGCTGAAGAACAACCCTATTGGTTTAGCCAAGAACACCATCAACAAGGCGCCTTATTACACGCCTTGCTACAGCGTTATGGCGAACTGCGCTTTAACCAGCAGCGCGACACGCTGCAAGCCAGCGTGCATCTCACCCAAACCGCGCAAGGTTATCAAGCCGACATCCAACGCCAACAAGCCACCCAGCTCGAACAATTCCAGCAACGTTATCACACCGCCGCCGCCATGGCCGCCTATCTGGAAGCCTATGCCTTAGTGCACGTCACTGACTTCTTAAGCGCATACCCGCTAGACACAGACGCGCTAGATTCAGACCCGCTAGATACAGCACCGACACCACCCCGTTAATGGACGTATTGTCCGCATCGTAGGCTGCACAATGTGAGCTGAAGATCGTGTGCTGTAGAACGCGTGCTGCAAATCGGGGGCTGCAGATCGCGTGGCAGCAGCACAGCCATTCACGTGCGGCCACCCCGACAACCACATCCTTCATTGCATAGACACAAAAAGAGACGGTGGCAGCTCGCAAAAACACTGTGGTTATTTACAGCCAGTGCTTTGAGTTCGTTTTGGCAGGAAAGAAGGACGTTTTCCCGCGTTTTCGTACCAGTGAAAGGGACGAATATTGTTAATGGGTTGAAACAAATAGAGTTTCGCGGTAAGGTCGATGTATTAATTTCAACAAAGAAGGCAAACCTGCAAGGCGACTTGCGGGGATATTTCCTTCTAATAAGTTGTTATAAGCCATCATGAAAAATCTGAGAGTTGAATCGACATCAATAAGTTGGGATTTTAACGAAGCTACGGTTTCAATTAATGAGGGTTACCTGATCAAAGGCACTCAATATATTGCCTCTGAAAAATTATTATTGGTGCTAGCAGGAGAACGAGGTGTTGTTCAAAACTTGCTTGCATACAACGAAGATGGCAGTTTGAAATTTTCTTTGTACCCACCCAAAGGCTTTTTCTTCTATTTTACTGACGTTAACGGCATCGGAGTAACCTGCGGGCATGAGTTAAGTGAAATTCAAAACTACCACATTAATTTTAATAAAATGAGCCTCGAAAAAAATGGCTTATAATAAGTTGTTATGGCTTTATATGACTAAATACTTAGCTTTCTTTTTGATGTTTGCATCAAATGTTCTTGCGGTCGAAGTTATATCTGAAAAATCAAAAGACCTTGGATTTGGATTTAGAGATGTAAGACAACAAGTAAAAATGCCAAAAGGGCATTGGGAAGGCATTGGTCACTTTGGGTTCTTATATTTTAAAGATCATAAAATTAGTCAAACGAGTGATTTTCTAATTTCATCAGATGGAAAGTTTGTCGTATTCACAGACGGACCAACCGGTAATGTTCAAGCGTTTTTCAGTGTTGATAGAAAAATTGTTCTCTTGGAAGGTTATGTCAAAGAAAATGGCGTGCCAGAAAGTTTCGAAGAGGTGGGTGTTGGTACAATAAAAGCAGTTTTCACTAGTGGAAAGGAAAAGGTTTTTAATGTCACTAGCACACCATAACAAACGCCAGCACATCGCGCCTGCGGCGCTGGACTCGCAACAAGTTGCTCGCCTGTGTGGCGGTAGTTATGCTTACAGGAGTTAATTTTGAGAATTACAGCAATACTTGGTTTGGCTTTCTTCTTGATATCATGTTCTACGTTAAATGTTTCAGGAAAGATGGACTTTAAAAATGAGACATATACATCTCCAAACAATGAATTTATCGTAGGTTTACCCGCGTTGGTTCATCCAAATGCCAAAGACACAGTTTATCCCAATCAATTATTCGTCGATTTTTTCATTGGTTCTGGTTACTGGACACCTCAAGGGTTATACACTATTGAGTGGGTTACACTGCCCAAAGAAATGACAACTGAGCAATTTCAAAAAATCCTTCCCGATATTGTAAATGAGCACTCTCAAAAAAGGTTTAGATCTACTGGCGAGTTCAATATCATAGAACAACGAAATTTGCCTGATTCTAACTCTCACAAATTCTTAGCTAAGGGCACTTACCAAAACGTTGCTAGCACGTGGATATGCACCATTAAACTATATAAAAATAGAATTGCGTTTATTTCAAAAGTATTACCTTTGGAAAACCCAGAGCCGATTACTAAATTGGACGAAAATACAGATGGTTATAACCAATGGGTGGAATCTTTCAGGGTGTTGTAAGCATAACAAACGCTTCAACAAAGGACGCAAAAAGCTTGGCTTGCGCTCCTTCGTCGCTAATTTTAGCCAAGCCTTTTGCGCCTGTTAAGCGGGGCGTTATATGCCACGGAGGCTTCGTGTATCACCACCCATTGCTACATAAAATATTTATTTATATTTCATCAGCAATGTTCTTTGCTCTTGCTATAGGTGGTGCTGGTTTAACCGCGTTTTTCTTTTTACTCTACTTGGGAAAAATTGAGTCCGACCTTCACTCTAACTTAATTCTAGTCATGATCATTTTTGTCTCATGGTTGTACTGTATAAGGTGTGCTTATTTAGCTAGTCTCTTTCTAAGAACAATTAACTTTAAGCTTACTTATGACGAAAACGGGGTCGAGGTTGAAGGCTCAAACAATAAAATACGCTTCAAGTGGCATGAGCTAAAAAATTATAAAGAATACTCTGACATGGACGTTCTTGCGTTATTGGACGCCAATAAAAGACCCATTATTATGCTTTGGCAATATGCTCCCGGATTTAAGAAATTTGTTCAAAAATGGATTGAAAAATGTGGCATATAACAAGTTGCTTAATTTCGTTCCGGCCACAAACGGCGTGGCCTCCACTGGACTGCCTACGCTACGCTGCGGCAGCCAATTTGCAAATCGTTAGGAGGTCAGGTTATGACAGATAAGATTCTTCCACTTGAAGATGAGCATGCGGAACATCCAATTGCAACCGATTGGCGTCCTATTTTGACTGAGGTCGTAGAGCGTTTCGTAGAAGGTGATTTTAGTTTATCTAGTCCTGTTCCCAGTGTATTGCCAGTTGATCCAGATATAGCAAGACTAAACAAAGAGTATGTAAGTAGCTATGGTCAGCCTCTAATAAGCTTGAGCAATGAAGTTTGGAATAGTTCCTGTGCTCAGTGGATGGGCAAGCATTGGGAAATCATTGTTGATTTATGTACAGAAACAGAAGGCGTAAGTGATCTTGTTTTAACAGGGAAAGTGGCCAATGTTAATGGTCAGCCTGCGTTTACTGTTGGTTTAATTTATGTACCGTAGCAAAGCATCAATGTGCCTAACAAACGCATGTTGGTCGCCCTTTCAGGGCTTGGACCTTCGTTCCGCTACGCTACACTTCGGCCCCAAATGCGGGTGTTAAGTGTGATACGGATTCAGCTATGGATATAACCAAAGACGAGCTAATAGCTATTTTAAGTCGTTGTAACTCAACGACCCAAGGACCTTGGGTATCATTCGTTGAAGGCCGCGATCATACTTCGGGATCAGATTTTATAAAGACAGCAAAAGGTGATATCGAATTAAGCGGAGCAACTGTCGCTGATCAGGATTTCATCGCTGCGGCTAAGACAGATATTCCGCGGTTAGTATCAATAATTGCAAATCATTATGGCTGGGCGTTGTAGTGGTCGCACTTAACAAACGCCAGCACACCGCGCCTTTGACGCTCACCAAAGTTCGCGCGTGTGCGCGGGGTGTTAGCTGTTTTTCACCATCACATTACATAAGGAAATTAAAATGAATTTTAAGGCAAGTTTACTGGTGACCGCTTTACTGGCGTCGGCGTCATGCTTTGCAGCTGATACTTATCAAGTATCTACATCTGTATACTCTCAAGGCAAGCTGGTTGCAGCGCCTAAGATAGTGGTTGAACCTAATAAAACGGCATTAATAACTATTGGGAGTAACTTCAGCTATAACCTGACTGTGAAGCCAAACCAAGATGAAACAGCAGACGTGGTTGCTGTGGTTACTGTTGATGATAACAAAATAAATCCTTCATTCACCGTGGCCTACGGTAAGGAAGCGACAATCGAAATTGGCGCTCAGAAATTAACGCTAATGGTGAGTAAGGTTGGCAGCTAACAATCCTCGTCATTCGGGGCCTGCGGCCCCACGACGCTCCAAGGCATGAGATGTTAATATGCGTTCGGCATGAATGTTAATATGCGATCGGCATGAATGTTATTATGCGATCGGCTTGAATGTTATTAGGTGATTGCCATGCATGGCAATACGCAAAGGTCGCAAAAATGCCAGAACAAAAAATCATGGAAAAAGTAAGAAAAGACATAGCTGAGCACGGCTGGCATGTACTTTCTGTTTTTAGTGAAAATATGCCAAACTTTTCTTATACAATTGGTTTTACGGAAACTTTCGCGCATCCAGAAGTAATTATTTCTGGGATAGACAGCAAGTTAGCTCATTTACTCTTGAATGACATAGGCGAGTTAATTAGAAAAGGTCAGTTTTTTGAGCACGGAGCAACGGCTAACGATGTGCTTAAAAACTATCCTGTGAAATTTGAAAATGTCAGCGAGAACAACATTCTTGAGTATTTTCGTGCTGCGAACAATCTTTACGGAGAAGGTCATTTTAAGGCTCTCCAATGCATCTGGCCGGACAAATATGGAAATTTTCAGAGTCGCACCGATAAAAAACAAGAAATCCTATCCCTAGGCGTATAACAAATCAGTCAACTATCGCTCACTGCGTTCGCTGGATAGGCAAACGCTAAGTTGTTGCCGACCATTTCATTCTAAGGTTGTATCTCGAGGAGAACATTCAGATGTCTTCTGTACCTGAAAAAGATTGGAAAATATTGAGTGGTTTGAGAGAAAAATTGCTTAATTCCGCATGCGATACAATTTTTCGGCGCATCGAGCAAATATCATCTGCTCGCAAGGAGCGCGAGCATCAGGCTTATTTAGAGCTCTGGCAAGAAATAAAAAAACAAGATGATGCCATCGCCGAAATGTTTGATGATTTGAAACGGAGTAACGCAGTTTTCAAGATGGCTGCTTTGAAGCATTATGGGGTTTTAACTGTTGAGCAAATGGCGCTGTTCTCGACAGAAACACAAGAACAGGTTGCGCGTCTTTGCGAGTTCAGACGCGAATAAACAACTGTAAATGTTAGTCAAAGTGCGGGCTGCGATGCCAAAGGATTGATGTGATCTTGAGTAATCTATTTAAATGGCAAAAAGGTCGTCAGAAAACAGGGTATGAAAAAATGCTCTTGGCAGGAGCAATGTGGCCAATCAAATTTGATGTCTATCTGCTCAAGTTTCCTGAAGGATGTGAGGTGCCGCCGCACATTGATGAAGTCACAGATGGCAGACATTACCGGCTCAATATTGTCTTGAAGCAAGCAAAGTTAGGCGGTGAGTTTATCTGTAAATCTCCCATTTATTGCAGCAAACGTATTAAGTTCTTTCGCCCCGATATTTGCGAACATTCAGTAACTCAGGTAATTTCAGGTAATCGCTATTTACTGAGCATTGGTTGGGTTCGTTCTACCTAGCGAATGCTAGCACATCGCAAACGCAACAAGCGGCTCGCCGTTTAGGCAATAGTTAGGCCGCTGAGTCGGCACATAAAGGAAAATCACAGGATGTACTCATTGCGAAACGTTTCACCCTTAGCGCCCGTTGCTGGGCTGGTATTTGCACTTGCCTTTCTTGCCTTCGAGTATTTCACCACAGGGGTGAAGACGCATCACTTTCTCGCTCGCGCCGACTTGCCAGGCTTCTCGAACTGGTTCTCGCTTTTGGTATTGCCTTTGCTGGGGTTAGCCTGCGCAGCGCGTGCCTCGTTTGGCAAAGCTAGCGATGCAAGTGAGGTTACTTCAAAGCAACTGGCCGTGGGCGCAGTCAGCGCGGCCCTATACGGAGCAGCTTTAGCTGGATCATTCCTTTTGGGGTTTAGTCAGCTAAGTCTCGTCTTCCTTTTAGGGCTATTCCTCATTGCCATTGTGGTTCCTATTTACCGTGCCGAGTACATCTTTGGCTTTGTTGCGGGGATGACTATTGCTTTTGGCAGCGTTATTCCCCTGGCCTTTGCCCTATTTTTTGCCACCGTTTCATGGACGGTTCGGTATGTCGGAGCTGTGCTTATTGCAAAGGTGCGCCATTCAAGCAGATAGTGTTTTTGCTGGCTTTGCAACATAGGTTGGGCAAATCAGTGCGGGGGCTTTGGAGTCTATTTCAATACGCCTGAACTTTGCGGCCATGGGTTTATGCTGGTAGCGTGAATTACTAAAAGAGAACGACGCGTGTCACTTTACACCTTTGTAATGCAGGCGGTGGCGTTGTTAATGATGAGTACTGAAATGGAACAAAATATATTCGAAGCTTACATCCGGGGGCCAAAGACTGCGAGCACAGCAAAGCTGATGCTGTTGATTGCAGCGGTGGTGGCTGCGTTTGTCGTGGTGCTTACTGGCGCAATTTATGTCTACGTATTAGTTTCGGGACTTGATGGGGTATTGGGGGATCTCCTGAGTGATCCAACTATCCCTGCAACTTTAGCAGTCATGGCGATTGCGGCGTGGTTTACTTACAAAGCTCATCGCTGGGCGGCCGTTTTGTTATTAATCAATCAACTTTTGGATTTAATATTTGTTGCAACGTCAGATGAATCTTCAGTCGGTATCATTAGTTTATTGAAGCTACTGGTGTTTGTTGGGGCTGTCAGAGCGTCGTTTTATCTGAAAAATAGCAGCACTGATGTGGCATCGGATCCCTCCTCGGGATATTCAATCCGCTAATAGCTGTGCCTGCGGAGAAGGCTGTTTTAGGACAAGAACAACAGTGATGTATGCCACGCAGTGCGGCTGGCATCTTCAGTTTGTGCACAATTTAATTGTTGGCCAATCGTTTTGAGCTCGTTGAGCGGGAATTTGATGAAATATCTTTGGGTGTTAATTCTGGGGTTCGCTTTCAACCCAAATTCATTTGCGGCAAGAAACTACATACTTGCACCGACTCAGGCAACTTTTGAGTATCCGCATGGCAATAAGATTGAAATTAAGGCATCAGCGGACGGTGCCGCCTTGGTGTCCCTCGTTGTTACGCTGAACCACAAGGTTGTTTCAGTCCCGATGAAAGATCTTCAGATCGTTAAAAACCCTGTATTGAATAATGTTTCTGTTGCAGGGGGAACAATGGGAAGCGCAAAGGATTCTCTCATTCAGTATGTGACATTGGGCTATGGCACTTACCAGTGTTACAGTGGGATTTGCCCAAATCAAATCACCTATGTGTTTGAAAATGGCGCATATGCCCGTTTTTTCACGACAAAAAATCCATAAACAGTCAAAAGTTCTTGGGCAGCGCACATCATACTTCAACGACAATCAGCCTCGAAACAGTTGACTCGCGATGCAGATGGCAGGGATCTATGCTTGGCGCACTTTTTAAAAGGATGTTCAAATGAATCAAACTCTTTCCACACTTTTAATCATTGGGCTCTTCGCTAATGAAGGGCAGGCTGTCGAAGCGGGGCAGGCTGATGCAGCAGCGCAAGATTACTCACGTTTGCCCGTTCAGCAAGCGGTGTTGCATTCGCCAACATGGCAAGCGTTGCAGCGATTTCCTGCGCTTTATCCTTTATCTGCAGCCATGAAGCATGTCGAAGGGTGTGCCACGGTTGAATACGTAGTGACGCCGCAAAATGAAGTGGCTGATCTAAAGCTGATTGCAGCCACGGACAAGCGGTTCGCGGTCGAGGCGGTGAAAGTGGTTAAAAAGTGGCCTTGGTCGAATTTAACTAAAGGCAGCATTTCTGCAGCGGTGAAAACCCAAACTCGATTTGAATTTTGCTTTGACGAGCCGCAGCAAAGCTGTGAAAGTAAAGCTAAAAAATCGGTTTGTCCGGGTGAGGATGTGATCTTTTCCGCAGCCGGACGATTGAATTAATTACAATTTTTCCTACCCACAACAGCAGACAACAAGTGCTGGCTGGGCTTTGCATTGGCAAAGCATTACATGCATGCTTGCAGGCTCGCGCTTAGGGAGAATCTTTAATCAATGCAGGGAGATATGATGGTCAACTGGCCAAGTATGCTGAAATTATCTGGAGATGATGAGCTGATTTATCTGGCGTCTGCGGCGGATTTCAACGCTGAATGTACTGGGCTGCTGCTCACCCCTGCGGATGAGTTGATAGATTCAACAGGCTTAGTTTTTTCATTAGTCGGCCATAACTCGGGGATAGAGTTGCGACCCACAACCATGACGATTGATGCCGAGCAAGCTTCTCAACTGATTCAACGCCATCAGTTTTGCCTCGCAGAAGTGTGTTTAACCAAAATACAGTTTGACACGGTGGAAGCCGCTATCAATGCGTTAAAGCCGAACCGCTGATGGCTAGCCAATCGGACTTGATTGGTTGATATGTTGTGCGAAAAAGGGTAAGTAATTGTACTGGAAGCAAATGTTTGAAGCTGAAAGTTGAAGCCGAATTTGGGCCAGGTCCACGGAGTTGCAGGAGAATGAATGAACTGGAGTCGTTTTAAATTTTATTGTATCGACGTAAGCAGACGTCTTGAACAAGAGCAACCTGTTGCTCAGGCATTTACGCAGGCCAGCAGCAGTGTGCTGGCTACTGAGCTCGGTTCAGAGCCCAAGCGTCAGGATATTAGTCATACCTTGCTGGCGCAGCTAAAAAGTGGCGAATACTCTGCATCTGAAGTGCAACAAGCGTTGGCAATCTATCAACAGCTTGATTGTTCAGCGCTGTCACAACAGCCGAGTCGGCTTCGCCGTTTTGGTATTTACCTCGGCTATCTGATTTTGATGTACTTTATTCTCACCAGTGTGTATGCGATTTTTGTGATCCCAAAAGCGCTAGAGCTATTTGAGATGAGCAATATGCCAGCGCCTAGTAGTTTTTTATGGTTTGCGGCGCATTGGGCCAGTTTAGGGGGCTTGGTGTTGTTGTCGTTAGTCGGTGCGCTGTTGCTGAGTTTGCAAGTGCAAGCGTTATTCCAGTATCGAACGGGCATTGAAAAATCGGTGATATTCCGATGGTTGCTGCCCAAATCAATCAAAACTCGCTACGCGCAGGTGTTGGCGTTGTTAAATCTGCCACTGGGTTTAGCAAAACCGCAAGCTGATATTGCTGCTCTGAAATCTTGCGAAAAAATGCTGCAGTACTTGCAGCAAGAAGCTTATTCAGTGAGCGAAGTCTCTGGCCTGTTGTCGTTGATGCTGAGCGAACAACTGTCCGCGTTGCAAAGTGCGGCAGAAACGCTGCTCAGACGGATTTATATTGCTATTGCAATTGTGATGATATTTTCAATTTACATGTTTATCAGCAGTGGTTATGCACCACTGTTTATGATGGGAGAAATCACGTGAAAAAAACAAATGGATTTACTTTATTGGAATTAATGATTGTGATTTCCATGATTGGCATTTTGGCTTCAGTCTCTTTACCCCAATACCAATCCTATATTATCCGCAGTGAAATCACCGAAGCCTTGGCCATGGGGGCCGATATTCGGGAGGATGTGACTGCTTATTATGTGGAAAACTCGGATTTTCCGAAAAATAACCAACAGGCGGGCGTGCCTCAGCCTGAGAAGTTAATCGGCAATCGCATCACCGGGGTTGAAGTTGCGGGCGGTGCGATCCATATCACTTTGGGTCATAAAGTTGCGAAACCTTTGCAAGGCAAAGTTTTAACCTTCAGGCCCGCCGTCGTTGATGGCAGTCCGAAAAGCCCGATTTCTTGGTTGTGTGGTTATGATGAGCCCGTGAAAGGGATGTCAGGCGTTGGCGCGAACCAGACCACGGTTGAAGCTGAGTACCTGCCTTCTGCCTGCAGAAAACGCGATTGAATCCAACCGTAGTTGGATATATTGATAGCTGGCTAGCCGATGCGACTAGCCAGATTTGACCTTTTGACAACACTCATTAAAGCAAAAAGCCCAACCGGTGAGGGCTGGGCTTTTTGCGATTAAATTAGTTGTTCAAACAGGTCGTCTTCAATGCTCCAATCAATATCTTCGAGCTCTTTTTTCAGACGTTGCCGCTCCTTTACGGCTTCAATTTCGCGCCATTTACGCTTCACCGCTCGGCCTTTTGTGGCTGGGCGCTCCAACATGGTTAGTAAGT
>JACCDH010106583.1_pt1 | contig 11610 bp, 9 predicted proteins | sample 7442481 | NCBI WGS metagenome assembly JACCDH01 (sample SAMN15323433, study PRJNA562643) | freshwater metagenome | isolation source: river surface water | place: USA:Blue River Watershed | collected 2017-08-15 | reverse complement strand
GGCGGGCTCTTTTGTGACACGCATCTAGCAACGCATCCCAGCGGTTCATAGCAGGCACGGCTGGCATATCGTCTGTTGCTGGTTGTCCGCGTCGGGCCACGATGGCGTATTCGACCAACAGAATAGAATTTTTGGTGGCAATGCCCATCAGCATGATCAGCCCAATCAAAGAGGGCATCGAAAAACTTTTTTGTGCGACGAGCAAACCCACAAACGCACCACCCAACGACAAAGGCAGCGCCGCCAAAATGGTGACAGGATGCAAAAACCCTTTGAAGAGCAGCACCAACACAATGTAGATACACAGCACGCCAATCAACATGGCCAAACCAAAGCTGGCGAACAACTCTGCCATGACTTCGGCGTCCCCCACTTCCACCACTTTGACGCCCGGGGGGAGGGCTTGTAGGCTGGGAAGTTTTTGCACCGCTTGTGTTACATCGCCCAAGGGCATGCCGGAGAGTTCTATTTCGAAGTTCACATTGCGTTGGCGATCGTATCGATCAATCACCGCAGGCCCGCCATTGACCTCGATGCTGGCCACTTGGCCAAGCATGACCGGCCCGTTTTTGCCCGGCACCATCAGACGTTCAAGCACTGACAGGTCTTTGCGTGCATCTGCGTCGAGCTTGACCACGATTGGCACTTGGCGTTGCGCCAAGTTGAGTTTGGCAAGCGCAGCATCGTAGTCGCCCAAGGTGGCCACGCGCAAACTGTCGCTGATCGCGCTGCTGGTCACGCCTAAATCAGCGGCTTTCGAAAAATCGGGACGCACACTGATTTCAGGCCTCACCAAGCTGGCGGTGGAAGCAATCGAGCCCAAACCTTCAATGGTGCGAAGGTCTTTTTCAACCGCCATGGCGGTGGTTTGCAATGCGTTGGGGTCTTCGCCCGTCAACACCAAAATGTATTTTTCACCTGAGCCACCCAAGCCCACTTTGGTACGCACACCTGGCAGTTGTTGCAGAGCGGTTCGGATGTCATTCTCAATCGATTGTTTGCGTGGGCGTGCGCCACGTTCACTCAGTTGAATGGTCAAGGTGGCTTTGCGTACTTCCATGGCACCGCCGCCCGCGAACGGGTCGGTGCCAGCACTGCCGCCACCGATGGTGGTGTACACACTTTTCACATGGGGCACACCCATCAAGAGCACACGTGCATGCTCTGCACTGGCGGATGTTTGCGCAAGCGTAGAGCCGGGGGGTAGCTCCACATAGACTTGCGTTTGCGAATTGTCATCAGGTGGAATAAAACCTTGGGGCAATAGAGGCACCAGCATGATGGAGCCAATGAAAAACAAGGTGGCCATCAACATGGTTTTGAATCGGTTGTGCATGCACCATGTCACCCATGCCATGTATTGCGTCAACCATTTGGGATCGTTCGCTTGATGCGCCATAGGCTTGAGCATGTAGGCAGACATCATGGGGGTCAGCACGCGCGCCACCACCAAGGAGGCAAACACGGCCAGCGATGCGGTCCACCCAAACTGTTTGAAAAACTTGCCCGGTATACCGCTCATGAATGCGGTGGGTAAAAACACCGCGATCAACGTGAAGGTGGTGGCCACCACAGCCAAACCAATTTCTTCTGTGGCTTCCATCGCTGCGCGATAGGGTGATTTGCCCATACGCAAATGGCGCACGATGTTTTCGACTTCAACAATCGCATCGTCTACCAAAATGCCGATCACCAACGACAGGGCCAGCAAGGTCACCACGTTGACCGAAAACCCCAAATAAGCCATGCCAATGAAGGCCGGAATCACCGATAAGGGGAGGGCCACCGCAGACACCACAGTGGCTCTGAAATCGCGCAAGAAAAGCCAAACCACTAGCACCGCCAAGATGGCACCTTCGTACAAGAGTTGAAGTGAGCCCGAATACTCTTCTTCCACCGGTGTGACAAAGTCAAAGGCTTCAGTGATTTCAATATCTGGGTTTTTCAAGCGAATATCAACCAGCGCTTGGCGTACCAAGCGACCCACAGCCACTTCGCTTTCACCTTTGCTGCGCACCACTTCAAACCCAACCACCGGTGTGCCGTTGAGACTGGCAGCAGAGCGTTGTTCGGCCAGTGTGTCGCTGACGGTAGCCACTTGGTCTAGCTGCACGCGTGTGCCACGCGATGTGGACAGCTCAATGAGGCCAACCTCTTGCGCGGTTTTCACGGTGGCCAAGGTGCGCACAGGTTGTTCGCCAACACCTAAATTCATGCGCCCACCAGAACCTTCTTGTTGCACCAGCTTGATTTGCCTAGAAACTTCAGCCGCTGTGATGCCCATCGATTGCAAGCGGTTCACATCGAGCGCAATGCGCACTTCGCGGCTGACACCTCCTACGCGATTGATAGCGCCCACGCCTTTGATCGACAGCAACTGTTTGGCCACGTCATTGTCAACCCACCAAGAGAGTGCTTCGTCATCCATGCGCGATGAACGCACGGTGTAAGCGAGTACAGGAGTGCCCGCAAGGTTGATTTTTTGCACAATGGGGTCGCGCAAATCGCTGGGTAAATCGGCGCGCACGCCTTGCACCGCAGAGCGAACATCGTCAACAGCCTCTTGCACAGGTTTTTCCATCCGAAACTCTGCCGTGATGATGACCACACCTTCTTGCACTTTGGTGGTGATGTGCTTGAGGCCTTGCAACGGTGCCAGTGCATTTTCAAGTTTGCGCGCAACATCTGTTTCCAGCTGAGAGGGCGCTGCACCGGGCAAATTAGCCGTGACGCTGATGGTTGGCAGATCGAGGTCAGGAAAGTTTTGCACTTTCATGCTGCCAAACGCAATGAAGCCCGCCACAGTCAGCAGCACAAACAACATCGCCGCCGCAATGGGGTTGCGAATGGACCAAGCGGAAATGTTCATCGCAGCACTCACTTGCCCGTTGCAGGTGGTGGGCTCACAACGCGAACCGTGTCACCGTGGTTTAAAAATGCGCCACCGCTGATCACCACTTTGGCACCTGCGGGAAGGCCGCTGAGCACCTCCACACGATCTGCTATGAAGCGTCCTGTTTGCACCTTGACCACCGAGACTTTTTGATCATCACCGACCACATACACATAGCTGAACCCATCTCTCACCACCACAGCCGTCTGTGGCAGCGTCATGGCCTCACTCTGTCCGGTGGTGATCTCGCCCTTGGCATACATGCCAGGTCTGGCAGAGCCTGTGGGTGAGGTGAGGTCTACATAAACAATCGCGTTGCGGGTTTGCATGTCCAGTGAGGGCGCAATCATTCTGACTTTGCCTTGCAATGCTTGACCACTGGCCGCTGTCACTTGCACGGGCGCACCAACCGGTATGCGTCCGATTTCAGCGGCTGTGACCTCTGCGCGCCACTCCAATCGCCCTTGGCGAATCAGTCGAAACAACTCTGTGCCCGACATCACCACGCTGCCCTCGGTGGCTTGTCGCGCAGAAATCACCCCTGCGTCAGGTGCTCTGATTTGCGTTTGAGAGAGGCGTGCGGTATGCAGTTGCACCGCAGAACGTGCCGACTGCACCCTTGCTTGTGCCGCTGCGTTGGTGGCCAAAGATTGGCTCAGTTGCGCCGCACTGAAAAAACCTTGTGCCTGCAAAGACTTGGCTCGCTCAGCTTGAAGCTGAGTTTCTTGCGCACTGGCAATGACCTCGTCGAGCAAGGCTTGTGCTTGCGCCAACTCGGCTTGAATGGTTTCGCTGTTGAGTGTGGCCAACATGTCGCCGCGTTTGACGCGGTCTCCCACATTCACGTGAACGCGCGTGATCTTGAGCCCATTGGCTTCAGCCCCTACCAAGGCCTCTTGCCAAGCAGCCAACGAGCCATTGGCCGAAATGACTTTGGGCGCTTGTGTAGCGCTCGCGGATGTCACGCTGACCGTTAATGCAGGTTTGGTAGGTGTGGGGGAGGGTTTGGGCGTTTCTTGTGCTGCTAGGGCGCTAAGTGCAGCAAAAGCACTCAGGCACAGTGACCCCAATGCAACGCCGATGGCTGATTTCATGATTGGCCTTTATCCATTTTTGAAAAGAAGTTTAGCCTTTGAATGTGAAACCACGCACGGGCAAGGGTAAAAAATGCGTTCTTTTGGATTCAAAACCAGATCAAGCAGGCTGACGGCTTAAATGAAACAAATTACAATCGACGGTTTTAACTGAATACAAATTACATGGCCAAAGAAGAAATGCTGGAAATGAAGGGTGTTGTGACCGAGGTCCTACCGGACTCGCGTTACCGCATCACGTTGGAAAACGGTCACTCATTGGTGGCCTATACCGCCGGCAAAATGCGTTTGCACCGTATTCGCATCATTGAGGGTGACAAAGTCACCGTTGAGTTGTCACCTTACGACATGACCAAAGCCCGCGTGACTTTCCGTCACATCGAAGGCAAAGCACCGATGGGCGCTGGCGGCCCCGCTGCAAAACGTCGTTAAGCGCTGTCAGCATCAAGCAGCGCAATTTCCGGGGCAGAGCTGATGTATCTACCCGCACAATTCAAGTCTCAAGACGACACACATGCGTGGGCCCTGATGCGGGCCCATCCTTTTGCCCAAGTCATCAGCGTGGATGACGATGGTTTTCCTTTTGTCAGCCACCTACCGCTGCACTTGGCCCAGACCGAGCCTCAACCCCTGTTGTTAGGGCATGTGGCCAAAGGCAACCCCCATGGGCGGTATTTGCAAGCCCGACCTCAAGCGTTGGTCACTTTCATGGGGCCGCATGCTTATATGTCGCCCAAGGTGTATCCCGAATTGGCGCGTGTGCCCACTTGGAGTTATTTGGCGGTGCATGCGCGTGTGACAACGCACATGCTTGACAGCGAGGCGGCGAAAGATGCTTTGCTCAAACAACTCATTGGTGACCACGAGCCTGCCTATGCCGATCAATGGCGAGGTATCGAGCCTGCGTATCAAGAAAAAATGTTGAATGGCATTGTGGCGTTTGAAATGCAGATCACCGACTTGCAGTGCAAGATCAAACTCAACCAACACCGACCCGAATCGCACCAAGCCATGCACGATAGGTACATGCAAGGCAATGACAACGAAAAGGCTTTGGCTGAGTGGATGGTTTCTTTGGGCATGGTGCCCATTTCCGAACACCCAAAGCCAAGTGCAGGCTGAGACAAGCGCATGCGCAACACCCTTGCTATGCCCGATGATGTGCACTTCATGCAACTCGCCTTGATGCAAGCACAAGAGGCCGCTGCTGCGGGTGAAGTGCCTGTGGGCGCGGTGGTTGTGAGGGCAGGGCAGGTGATTTCTGAGGGAAGAAATTCTCCACTTGGCACGCACGACCCCACGGCGCATGCCGAAATCAATGCCTTGCGCGCGGCAGCCAAAGCCTTGGGCAATTACCGTTTAGACGATTGCACTTTGTATGTCACGCTTGAGCCCTGCTCGATGTGCAGCGGAGCTTTGTTGCACGCACGTTTGAGGCGTGTGGTGTTTGGTGCGACCGAACCCAAAACAGGTGCGGTGACATCGGTCGTGCAGTTGTTGGACAACCCACAGCTCAACCACCAAACCCAATGGCAGGGCGGTGTGTTGGCACACGAATGTGCCTGCGTGTTGCAAGATTTTTTTGAGCAACGTCGCCAATCGCAACACTTGCACAAAACGCCGCTTCGTGAAGATGCTCTCCGACCGAGCGAAAGCATTTGGACCACCTACGCTTTGCCAAAAGATTGGTCGAAATTTGAAAGTCAATGGCCGTCTTTGAATGGGCTGAGGTTGCATTGGTTTGACAACCGTGCGCAAGAAGATGGCGACAAACCCGTCACCCTTTATTTGCATGGTTTAAACAACTGGAGTGCTTCTTACCTGCAGCAATTGCGCGCCACCACCCATGCGGTGGCACTCGATCTGCCAGGTTTTGGTTTTTCGGACAAACCCAAAAAAGAGGCGGTTCACACGTTGGACTGGCATGCGCAAGTGCTGAGCGATTTTGTAAAACACATCGTGCCCAACACACATGGCTTGGCTCACCACTTGATCGCCTCGCCAGACATGCAACCCTTGGTGGAGATGTCGCAGCCCGCTTTTCCAAAGATGACCGTTCGATATGAGCCATCGTTATCATCTTCAACCCAAGCGGATGAGGCCCTGCGAAATGCGCCTTACCCTGATCGTGGCCACTTGGCTGGGCCACGTGCGCTTGAGAAGTTACTGAGCAAATCGTAAAACAAAGCGCACCAAGCGACAATTCACCCATGGCACACATCTACATTTACTCTCCCAGCGGCGCTGTGCGAGACAAAGCAGCCTTCAAGCGTGGCGTCGCCCGATTGAAAAAACTCGGTCACGAGGTTGAACTCGATGCCAACGCACTCAGCCGCCAAACACGTTTTGCGGGCGACGATGCCACGCGTTTGTCAGCCATTGAGCGGGCTGCAGCGAGTGGCGCAGACGTGGCGATGATTTCACGCGGTGGGTATGGTTTGACACGCATCTTGCCTAACATGCCCTACAAAGCACTCGCAAAGGCGATTCACAAGGGCACGCAGTTTGTGGGCTTGAGCGACTTCACGGCCTTTCAAAATGCGCTGTTGGCCAAAACCGGTGCCATCACCTGGGCCGGGCCTGCTTTGGGTGAAGACTTTGGTGCTGATCAACCCGACGACATCATGGAAGCTTGTTTTGAAGACATGCTCAGTGGCCAGGGGGAGGGCGCGGGCTGGCGAATGTCTGCGGCTTGCGTGAAAGCACAAACCAAAGCCGATGGCGTTTGGGCGCGTGATGCGATGCTGTGGGGTGGAAATCTAACCGTTTTGAGTAGTTTGTTGGATACCAACTTTTTTCCTCAAGTCAAGAACGGTATTTTGTTTTTAGAGGACGTGGGTGAACACCCGTATCGCATTGAACGCATGTTGACGCAGTTGTTGCATGCGGGTGTCTTGGCGCGGCAAAAAGCCATTGTGCTGGGGCAGTTCACGCAATACAAACTCACGCCGCACGACCAGGGCTTTCGAATGCAAACTGTGGTGAACTGGTTGCGATCGCAAGTCAAAGTGCCTGTGTTGACCGATTTGCCCTTTGGTCATGTCCCAACCAAGGTCTGTCTACCGGTTGGGCAGCGGGTTAATTTGTTGGTGGAAAACCGCGACGCCCTGTTGCTTTGGGCGCATGAGGCACATTGAATTGTTTATTTTGTTTATTTTGTTGATTAAGTGATAATTTAATTAACAATTGTGGAATGGTCAAACTTAGTCCCAAGCAAACAAACTTGTTGTCCGTGATGGTAGCCCTCCATGAATGGGAGCAAAAACAAAGCGATTCGTTACGGACACAGTCAGGCCGATCACTTTATTTTCAACTGGCTGAGTCGTTGTTGACGCCAGGCGAGGGAGAGGGTGTCTTGATGAAGCAAATGGTGGGCACTACCAGTGAGCGGTCCATGAGAGATCACATGCGCGCGTTTCAAGAAGCGGGTTTGTTGACAGAAAAAAGCGGCAGCCAAGATGCGCGGACCAAGCAGATTGTGCCCACCGAAAAATTCACCGAAGAGCTTTGCAAGCACCTAGATTACTGCATTCGATTGCTTGAGAATCAGTACCTGCTACTCGAAAAGTGATTCGTGGCATTGCGCTAACAAAAGTTCCGCATGAAACTTCCGGTTAATTGAAGCTTTTATCAATTCCTTTCTTTTTTAATCGTCAAAATTAACGCTCTTTTTTTCTAACCCTTCCTCATACTGACTGCCTAAATTCAATGCGTCATCGAATCGCTCGTGGATTGCTCCGCACAGTGAAAGAAAAAAATCACCTGGCCATTTTGACGGTGACTTTGCTGTGGTTGACATTGATTTGGTCAATCACCTATTACGAGCTTGATCGCATCCGCTCGGGCTACATCAGAGAGGCCGAAGTCAGAACTTCGGTGCAAGCACGTGTGTTTTCCGAGAACACGCGATCGGTGTTCAAGCGTATCAACGAAATTTTGCTCAACACACGACAAGACTGGACGGGCGACTGGAAATCATTTGCCCAAATAATTCGCCAGCGGCAAGACAGCATCAGCGACATCACGTTTCAAGTGGCCGTGATTGACAAAGAGGGCAGGTTGGCGTTCTCTAATCTGGCGGCCCCCAGCGATCGAACCGACTTAAGTGACAGGGAGCACTTTAAAGTGCACCAGCAGGCACCCACCGAGGACCGGTTGTATATCAGCAAGCCTGTGAAAGGTAAAGTGTCTGGTAAGTGGTCTATCCAATTCACGCGCAGCATTTTGAAAGATGGACAGTTCAACGGTGTGTTGGTGGTGTCGGTCAGTCCAGAGTTGTTGTCGTCTTTTTCTACCGCCTTGGGCGTTTCAGAGAGCAGCATCGTGTCCATCGTGAAAGACAGTGGCGAAATCATTTCTCGATATCCAAGCTCAGAGGATGCGTATGCCGTCACGATTGACAACATATCGCCTTACTTATCAGCAAGTGCCCCCATGTTGGGTAACTTCAGCCGTGCTGCCGTGACCGATGGGGTGATGCGTATCTTTGGCTTTTACAAAGCAAAAGACTATGGTTTGAACTTTGTGGTGGGCGAGCCGATTGAAGAGGCGCTCAAACCTTTTCAAGAAAACCGTAAGGTTGTGTTTCTTGCCGCCACTATGGTCAGTGTGTTGACGGTTGTTTTGTTCATCGTCTTGCAACGTACTTTGATTGCTGCTGATAAATTGCGCAAAGACCTTGTGACCGAAAAAATACACGCACAAGAGGCCAACCAAGCCAAGAGCCAATTTTTGGCCAATATGTCACACGAAATACGCACTCCCATGAATGGCGTGCTGGGTATGGCGCAATTGCTACTGGATACACCGCTGTCGGCGGAACAAAAAGGCTACACCCGCAATATCCTGCAATCGGGTGAAAACCTGTTGGCCATCATCAACGACATTCTCGATCTTTCGAAAATCGAAGCCGGGCACATGCACTTCGAGCAACATGTTTTTTCAATCGAAGATTTGATCCATGCGGTGTCATCCGTGTTGAGTTTTGAAGCGCAACAAAAGGGCATCCAATTTCAAATTGAGTGTGAGATGCCGTCTGATCGTGAATATTTGGGCGACAGTTTGCGCATCAAACAGGTGTTGTTTAACTTGATTGGCAATGCTTTGAAATTCACCCACCGTGGGTCGGTGTCGTTTCATGTCAAGCCCTGCGCAGTAGGTGTTCATTTTGAAGTAAGAGATACCGGCATTGGCATTCCCAAAGAAGCGCTGACACGGCTCTTCACCAGTTTTGCCCAGGTCGATGCTTCGACTTCCCGCCAATACGGTGGCACGGGTTTGGGGCTGGTCATCTCCAAGCGATTGGTCGAAGGTATGAATGGCCGTATTGGCGTGTACAGCGAGTTTGGTGTGGGCAGCAGTTTTTGGTTTGAATTGCCGTTGTTGACGGCCAATGCGGTGCGCTTTTCTGAAACATCCAGCAAACCTGAGGTCGTTCAGACACCGCTTGAACCCCAAGAAGTGTCGGCTTCTTTGCATACGCGCTCATTTACTTTTTTGTTGGTCGAAGACAACGCCGTCAACCAAATGTTGGCCAATGCGTTGTTGACGCGCATGGGCGGCTCAGGCGATTTGGCAGTGAACGGACAAGAAGCTGTTGAGGCTGCACAAAACAAACACTACGACATCATCTTTATGGATATCCAAATGCCTGTGATGAACGGTCTAGTTGCCACGCAAACCATCCGTAACAATTCAGGTCCCAATCGTCATACCCCCGTGATTGCCTTGACTGCCAACGCCATGCAGCCAGACAAAGAGAAGTTCTTACAAGCCGGCATGAATGCCTTGCTGACCAAGCCATTTACCAAAGCTGGCTTGCAAGACATCATCACGGCTTATTTGGATGGGTCTGATGGCTTAATTATTTGATACGATGTATATTATGTAAAGTTAATAATTGGGGCGATTTAGTCCCTACGAGTTGTAATAGTCAACGACTTTGCCGTCCTTCATCAAGACGCCCTCGCCATAACTACCGCCAAAAATAAGGCCTGCCTTGATCACTTTGGGAAAGACAAGAATGGCCTTGGCTTGGCGTCCCATCATCTCAGCCGTGGCATTGTTTTTGTAAAGAGTGCGCAGCGTCTGCGCCGAGTCAGTCTCTAGATTTGCCACGCTGCTGGCATATGCTGCACTAGAAACGAGGCCCATAGAAAGTGCTGCTGCACTGACGATGAATAGCTTATGAAAATTGCGTCGAATTTGTAACATCTTGATTTCCTTCAATGCGGCGACATGCTGCATTGCTTAATCTGAGGCCTGTGAGGCCAGATGTCTGTTCGCGACCGAACGCTTGAGCTTGTTTTAGCGGGGCGCTGTTTCTGCAGCTTCGCGTTCCCGAATTTCTTGCACCTCCCAAGCCTCCAAGAAGGCTTTGATATACATCGCGCTTTGTTGGCGCTCTGCGGTCAATGCCAAATCGAGTGCGCTGGCACCGGCTTGGTTTCTGAGTGTGGGGTCTGCACCCTCTTCGAGCAGCAACTTGACCGACAACGGCGAACCGTAATAGGCTGCCATCATCAAAGGGGTGGTGCCGTTGGATGACTCCGCATCGATATACGCGTTCTCATCCAATAGCAAACGCATGATGCCAATGTTGCCTTTAGTGGCCGCGTAATGCAGCGGTGACCACCCTTTGCGATTGACAGCGGCTTGGCGTTCAATCAAAACCTCACACAACGCACGGTAGTTATGAAAAGCCGCCAACATCAAGGGTGTTTCGCCAACGCTGTTTTCAAACTCAATATTGGTTTTAGGGTGTTTTGCCAATAAAAGTGCTGACTTGGGTGCTTCAGAGGTGAGTGCCACCATCAAAGCCGGTACGCCTTTTTCGTTGGGTGTGTTGGGGTCCATGCCGCGAGCAATGAGTTGCGCAAGTTCTTGTTCGCGATCAAAGTGAATCGCCTTGAAGAAATCATCGTAAGCCCCAGCGTGAGCCGTGGCATAGCCCATGAACACACAGAGGTAAACAAAGTATTTGAAGAAACACTTCATCGCGACACCGCATTGAACAATTGGTCAAAGTTGTAGCTAGTAGCCTCTGCCACAGCCTCTACCGTCAAGCCTTTGATGTCAGCAATTTGTTGGGCCACAAACGGCACATACGACGGGTTATTGGTTTTGCCACGGTGCGGCGCCGGTGCCAAATAGGGGCTATCGGTTTCAATGAGGATGCGATCAAGCGGCACAAAAGCCGCCACATCGCGCAAATCTTGCGCATTCTTGAAGGTCAGGATGCCTGAGAAAGAAATGTAAAACCCAAGGTCCAACCCAGCGCGTGCCACTTCTGCAGTTTCGGTGAAGCAATGAAACACGCCCCCTGCACTGCCGCTTGAGCCGTCTTCGCCCTGCTCTTTCAAAATGGCAATGGTGTCGTCTGACGAACTGCGGGTGTGAATGATCAGGGGCAGTTGTGTTTGCTGCGCCGCTTGTATGTGAATGCGAAAACGATCGCGCTGCCAGGCCATGTCAGCCACGGTGCGTTCGCCCAAGCGGTAGTAGTCGAGCCCGGTTTCACCAATGCCCACCACACGGGGTAATTGGCTGCGGGTGAGCAAGTCGTCGATCGTGGGCTCTTGCACATCGTCATTGTCGGGATGCACGCCCACGGTGGCCCAAAAG
>JACCDH010861412.1_pt1 | contig 11611 bp, 10 predicted proteins | sample 7442481 | NCBI WGS metagenome assembly JACCDH01 (sample SAMN15323433, study PRJNA562643) | freshwater metagenome | isolation source: river surface water | place: USA:Blue River Watershed | collected 2017-08-15 | reverse complement strand
GGGTACACGCAGATGACCCCCATCCAGGCCGCCAGCCTGCCCCATGCCCTCCTGGGCAAGGACCTCATCGCGCAGGCCAAGACCGGCAGCGGCAAGACCGCCGCCTTCGCGCTGGCCCTGCTGGCTAACCTGAACCCGCGGCGCTTTGCGGTGCAGGCGCTGGTGTTGTGTCCCACGCGCGAGCTGGCCGACCAGGTGACGCTGGAGGTGCGGCGCCTGGCGCGCGCCGAGGACAACATCAAGGTGGTGACCCTGTGCGGTGGCGTGCCGCTACGGGGGCAGCTGGCCACCCTGGAACACGGCGCGCACATCGTGGTGGGCACGCCCGGGCGGGTGATGGACCACCTGGCGCGCACCAGCCTGCAGCTCGAGGCCCTGAACACGCTGGTGCTCGACGAGGCCGACCGCATGCTGGACATGGGCTTCTTCGACGACATCGTCACCGTGGCCAGGCAGTGCCCGCCCACCCGCCAGACCCTGCTGTTCTCGGCCACCTACCCCGAGGGCATCGCCAGGCTGGCCGGCCAGTTCATGCGCGAGCCGGTGACGGTGAAGGTCGACGCCCAGCACGCCGGCGGTCAGATCGAGCAGCGCTGGTACGAGGTGCAGGCGGGCGAGCGCGTTCCCGCCGTGGCGCGCCTGCTGGATCATTTCCGGCCCGCCAGCGCGCTGGTCTTTTGCAACACCAAGGCGCGCTGCCGCGAAGTGGCGGCCGCCCTGCAGGCCCGGGGCTTTCATGCCCTGGCCCTCTTTGGCGAACTCGAGCAGCGCGAACGCGACCAGGTGCTGGTGCGCTTTGCCAACCGCAGCTGCACGGTGCTGGTGGCCACCGATGTGGCGGCGCGGGGCCTGGACATCGCCAGCCTGGCGGCGGTGATCAACGTGGACGTCACGCCCGACCCCGAGGTGCATGTGCACCGCATCGGCCGCACGGGCCGGGCCGGTGAGCGCGGGCTCGCGCTGAACCTGGCGAGCCTGGACGAGATGGGCGCGGTGGGCCGCATCGACCAGCTGCTGGGGCGCGAAAGCGTGTGGCATCCGGTGGCGGAACTCACGCCCACCCCGGGCGGGCCGCTGGTGCCGCCGATGGCCACGCTGCATCTGCAGGCGGGCCGCAAGGACAAGATCCGCCCCGGCGACGTGCTGGGCGCGCTCACTGCCGACCTGGGCTACACCCGCGAGCAGGTCGGCAAGATCGATGTGAACGAGTTCTCCACCTATGTGGCGGTGGAACGCGCGATCGCGCCGCAGGCGGCCGCCCGGCTCAACGCCTCGCGCATCAAGGGGCGCAGCATCAAGGTGAGGGTGCTGGACGGGGCGTGAAGCGCCCTGAGCGCGCCCCGGGCCGGGCCGCAGTCAGTCCTTGTAGAACGCCTCGACCTTGCCTTTGAGCTTGATCAGAAGCGGCTGACCCCGTCGGTCCAGGGTCTTGCCGGCGGGCAGCTTGATCCAGCCCTCGCTGATGCAGTACTCCTCGACGCCCTTTTGCTCCTTGCCGTTGAGGCGGATGCCGATGTCGTGCTCGAAGGCGGCCGCCAGGTGGTGCGGGCTGGCCGGGTCGGTGCACAGGCGGTCGGGGAGGGCGGGGCGGTCAGGAGAGTCGGTCGGGGTGCTCATCCTCATATTGTCCGCGACGCGCGAGCGCGGCTCTTGGCGCCGTCTTAAGGTGCAATTAATCCGCGTTTCTTAGGCTCAGGGGTATTCCGCTCCTGGCCTCGACATGTCCCCTGTCCTGCAGAAACTCAGTTCCCCCCGGCTGCGACCGCTCCAGGTGACCCACGCGTCCCCTGGCTCTGCGGATCGGGCGCCGATCGAGGCGTTCATCCGGCGCCGTTTTTCTGAGAAGTACCAGGCGCACATCCGCCACTTCGCCCCGAATCTCGTGCTGCTGGCGCGGGACGGCCAGGCCGTGGCGGCCAGCGGTTGGCGCGGCGCGGGCAGCGAGGCCCTTTTCCTCGAGCACTATCTCGAGCGCCCGATCGAGCAGGAGGTGGCGCGGCTGGCAGGGCACCCGGTCGAGCGCCAAAAGATCGTCGAGGTCGGACACCTGGTGGCTGAAAAAGCCGGGGGCAGCGTCCATGTGATCTGCACGCTCGCGCGCCATCTGGACCGACTGGGCTACGAATGGGTGGCCTTCACCGCCACACGCGAGCTGCTGGGAATCTTCGCTCGCCTGGGCCTGCCCTTGCTGGCGCTGGCCGCGGCCGACCCGGCGCGCCTGGGCGATGCCGGCCAGGAATGGGGCCAGTACTACAACAGCCGGCCCGTGGTCGTGGTGGGTCGCATCGGACCGGCGCTCGCGCGGCTGAACCCGCATGGCTGACGTCCCGGTTCTCCAGGCCTTGGCAGCGCGGCCTCCCACCGCCCCCGTGTTCATCGGCGATCAGCGCATCTGGTCCGCCGGCGAGGTCTTGGCGCAAGTGGCGGATTGGGGGCAGCAGCTGCAAGCCTGCCGCGTGCTGGCCGTCATGGCCGACAACAGCCCGGCATGGGTCCTGGCCGACCTCGCCTGTTTGCGCGCGGGCACGGTCCACCTGCCCCTGCCCGCCTTCTTCACGCCCGAGCAGTTGCGGCACGCCTTGCAGCAAAGCGGTGCCGACGCCGTGCTCTGCGATCAGCCGCAGCGCCTGCAGGCCCTGGACCTGGGCTTCGAGACCGCCGGGCACTGGCAGGGGCTCACCTTCTTGCGCCGGGCCGTGCAGGCCGTGCACATGCCTGCGGGCACCTGCAAGATTTCGTACACCTCGGGAAGCACAGGCGCCCCGAAAGGCGTGTGCTTGAGCGCGCAGGGCTTGGCCGACACCGCGATCGCTGTGCAGGAGCGCCTGGCGGATCTGCCCTTGCAGCGCCATCTGGCCGTACTCCCCCTGGCACTGCTGCTGGAGAACGTGGCGGGCGTCTACGCCCCCTTGCTGCGGGGCGCCCCCGTGGTGCTGCCAGGGCTGGCTCGGCTGGGCTGGCAGGGTATCGGCCGTCTGGACCCCGCCGCCCTGCAGGCCTGTGTGGAGCAATCACAGGCGCACAGCCTGATCCTGGTGCCCGAGCTGTTGAAGGCCTGGTCGCTGTACCTGATGCGCGCGGGTCAGCAGGCGCCGCAGTCGCTGCAGTATGTGGCGGTGGGCGGAGCGCGTGTGGAGCGGCCGACCTTGCTGCAGGCGCGGCAGCGGGGGCTGCCGGCCTACCAGGGCTACGGCATGACGGAGTGTGGCTCCGTCGTGAGCTTGAATCGTCCGGGGGATGATGCGGACGACGTGGGCCGGCCCCTGGGCCACGTGCAGGTTCGTTTCGAGGACGGTGAGATCCTGATTCGCAGCCGCGCGCTGTGTGGCTACCTCGGCGGGGACGCCACGCCCCCCGAGTTCCTGGCCACGGGCGATCTGGGTCAGTGCGGCGTGAACGGCCATCTGCAGCTCTCGGGCCGGCGCAAGAACCTGATCATCAACGCCTTTGGCCGGAACATTTCGCCAGAGTGGGTGGAGTCTGCGTTGCTGGCGCAGCCGGCGATCGCGCAGGCGGTGGTGTACGGCGAGGGACACGCCCATCTGTCGGCCCTGCTGGTGCCGATGCCAGGGGTCGACGACGACCGTTTGGCGCAGGCGGTGCAAGCTGCGCGCCGCGACCTGCCCGAATACGCCCAGGTCCATCACTACCAGGTCGTGCCCCCGTTCACCTGGATGAACGGCCTGGCCACGGGCAACGGCCGACCCATACGCCACGCCATTCTTGAGCACCATGCCGCGGTCCTGACGCGCGAGTGAACCCCCCAAGGAAAACAACGATGACGAAAACAACGCTGACGCCCTTCGAACGTCTTTCGGCCGAAACGGCATCCGCTCGCGCGGGCCTGCTTTCTGCCCCCCTCATCACCCAATGCCTCCAAGGGCAGGTTTCGTTGCACAGCTACCGTGCGTTTCTCACCCAGGCCTATCACCATGTGCGGCATACGGTGCCGCTGTTGATGCTGCTGGGCGGGCGCTTGCCACCGCGCCTGGACTGGCTGCGTACGGCGGTGGCTGAATACGTCGAGGAAGAACTGGGCCATGAAGAGTGGATCCTCAACGACCTCGCGGCCACCGGTGCGGATGCCCACGCGGTACGCCACGGACGCCCCGATCTGCCCGCCGAGCTCATGGTGGCCTACGCGTACGACACGATCGACCGTGGGAACCCGGCCGCCTTCTTCGGGATGGTCTTTGTGCTGGAGGGCACCAGCGTGGCCCTGGCCCTGACCGCTGCGGACCAGATTCAGGCCTGCCTGGACCTGCCGGACCGGGCCTTTTCCTACCTGCGCTCGCACGGCACCCTCGACCAGGCGCACACGGAGCACCTGGCGGGCGTGATCAATCGCATGGAAGAAGCAGACGTTCAGGCGGTGATTCACGCGGCGCGGGTCTTTTACAAGCTGTACGGTGACATCTTTCGCGCCTTGCCGGTGCAGGAGGACGCGTTGTGCAACTGAAGGGAGCCCGCATCTTGTTGACCGGGGCCAGTGGCGGCCTGGGGCAGGCCTTGGCCGTGCAACTGGCGGCCGCCGGCGCGAGCCTTCTCCTCAGTGGCACACGGCAGGCCGCGCTGACTGAACTGCGAGACCGCCTTCCCGGCACGCATGAGTTGGTGACGGCAGACCTCACCCAGCCTGAGGGCCTGGCGCGGGTGCGGACCGCCGCGCGCGATTTCGCGATCAACGTGCTGATCAACAACGCCGGCGTCGGCAGCTTCGGCCTCTTTGACGCCCAAAGTCCCGAGGATCTCGACACGGTGCTGCAAACCAATCTGCTCATGCCCATGCGCCTGAGCCAGGCCTTGGTGCCACAGCTCAAGGCGCAACCCGAGAGCGCGATCGTCAACATCGGATCGGTTTTTGGCAGCCTTCCCTTTGCGGGTTTTGCGGCCTATTCGAGCGCGAAGGCGGGCCTGCGCGGTTTCTCGCAGGCCTTGCGGCGTGAGCTTGCCGACACCTGCGTGCACGTGATCTACGTGGCGCCCCGGGCGATCGACACGGCCTTCAATACCCCCGCCGTGCAGGCCCTCAATCGCGCGCTGGACACGCGCAGTGACCCGCCCGGCGAGGTGGCCGCGCAGGTCCTGCACGCCCTGCGCACCCAACAGGCCGAAATGTGTCTGGGCTTTCCCGAGCGACTGTTCGCCTGGATCAACGGCCTGGCCCCGCGACTGATCGACCGCGGACTTGCCGGCAAGTTGGCCACCATCAAAAAGCATGCAACCCAACCCTGAAACGAGCACGGTGAACCCTATGAACTGGCTGAAAACACTGCTTCTTTTTTGCGCCCTGTGCGTGGCACCGTGGGCGATGGCGGGCGAGGATATGATCAAACCCATCCAGGACGAGTGGGCCGAGATCAAGTACCGGCAGGCCGAGAAACAGCAGGCCGCGGCGTACAAGGCGCTGGCACAAAAAGCCCATCGGTTGTCCGAGGCCAACCCCAACGCGGCCGAGGCACTCATTTGGGAGAGCATCGTCTTGTCCAGCGAAGCCGGGGCCAGCGGCGGGCTCGGTGCATTGGGGCTGATCAAGGAGGCCAGACGTTTGCTCGAAGAAAGCATCAAGTTGGACGAACAGGCCCTGCAAGGCTCGGCGTACACCAGCCTGGGGGCGCTCTACGCCAAGGTGCCCCGGTGGCCGATCGCCTTTGGTGACAAGAAAAAAGCCGAAGAGTTTTTCAAGAAGGGGCTGGCCATCAACCCCAAGGGCATCGACCCCCACTTCTTCTACGGCGAATTTCTCCTGGACGAAGGACGATCAGCCGAGGCCCGCAAGCACCTGGAGGCCGCCATGCAGGCCCCGGCGCGGCCCGGGCGCGAGCTGGCAGACCGCGGTCGCCGCCAAGAGGTTCAGGCGGCGATGAGCCGGCTCAAGGACACCCCGTGAGGATCTTGCTGGCCGAAGACGACACCCTGCTGGGGGACGGCATTCGGGCTGGCCTGAAATTGGCGAATTACGCCGTCGATTGGGTGCAGGACGGCCAGCAGGCGGACCTGGCCTTGCGTGACCATGCCTACGATGCCTGCGTGCTGGACCTGGGGCTGCCCCGCCGCGACGGCTTGACGGTCTTGCGGGCCTTGCGCGAGCGCGGCAGCGATTTGCCCGTCCTCATCTTGACGGCGCGCGGCAGCAGCTCGGAGAAAGTGGCCGGCCTGGATGAAGGCGCGGATGACTACCTGGTCAAGCCCTTTGATCTGGACGAGCTGCACGCGCGCCTGCGGGCGCTGATGCGTCGCTCGGCGGGACAGTCCAGTCCGAAGTTGCGGTGCGGCGCCCTGGCCCTCGATCCGGCGAGCAAGGAAGTGACCCTGCGCGGTGAGCCCGTGGCACTGTCTGCCCGGGAGTTTGCGTTGTTGCAGGACCTGATCAGCCACTCAACCCACATTCGCACCCGGGCGCAGCTCGAGGAGAGCCTCTACGCCTGGGGCGAGGAGGCGGGCAGCAACACGGTGGAGGTTTACATCCATCACCTCCGAAAAAAACTGGGATCCCAGGCGATCCGGACCCTGAGGGGGCTGGGCTACCAGATCGGAACCATCGCTTGATCGCCCGCACACCCGGCGGCTCCCTTCGGTGGCGCCTCTTGCAGACGTCCGGGGTGGCGGCGGTGCTGGTCATCGCCTTCACGGGGCTGCTCACGTATTTCCAGGCCAGCCACGAGGCCGAGGAGTTGATGGATGGACATCTCGCGCAGGAGGCCCGTCTGATCCTGGCGCTGATCAAGAATCAGGAGCTGAACCTCGCGGACCTGCGCCAGCGCTTGGAGAGCGTCGAGAGCACGTCGCGCGGCGTCTACGAGCCCAAGATCGAATTCCAGATTGGCGATGCAGACGGCACCATCGTGCTGCGCTCCGAGGGGGCGCCGCACATCCCGGTGCTGGGCGCGGCGGGCTACTCGGCGATCGAACGCGAGGGGGTGTCCTGGCGGATCTTCAATTTCGCCGTGCCCGATGTGCCCTACCGCGTGCAGGTGGCGCAGACGATGCAGCTGCGTGAGCAGGCGGCTGTCGAGGTGGCCACCCAGGTGGTCTGGCCCCTGGCCATCATCGTCCCGGCCCTGATCCTGTTGCTGTACCTCGCGGTCCGCCGAGGCCTGCTACCCCTGGAAACGCTGGCCGACGAGGTGACGCGGTTCACCCCCGACACCATCGAGCCGCTCGCCAGCGACAAGGCGCCGCTGGAGGCCCAGCCCCTGGTCGTGGCGATCAACCGCTTGCTCGCCCGCTTGACCGTGGCGCTCGAGAACGAACGGCGATTCACGGCGGACGCGGCCCACGAGCTGCGCACGCCCTTGGCGGCGCTGAAGGTGCACAGCGAGGTGGCCCTGGCCAGCCCGCTGGCGCAAGTGCGAACGCATTCCATCCGCCAGGTCAAGCAGGGCGTGGATCGCGCGGGGCACCTCGTGGAGCAGCTTTTGCGCCTGGCGCGCCTGGACCCCCTGGCCAAGTTGCCGAACCCGTGCCGGTTTGACCTGGCACAGTGCGTCCGTGACCAGGCGGCGGACTACAGCAGCCAAGGCCTCGCGGACAGCCACGAGCTCGTCTTCGATCTGCCCGACGCCGCGGTGCCGGTGAACGGTGATCCGGACCTCGTGGCCATCGTCATGCGCAACCTGCTGGACAACGCGCAACGCTACTCTCCCCCGGGAACGCAGGTGACCTTGCGGGTGGCCGCGACGCCGGCGGGTGTCGTCTTGGAGGTGTCGGACCAGGGGCCGGGTGTGGCCACTCACGACCTGGGACGCCTGACGGAACGCTTTTTCCGCGGCGACACGGCTGGCGCACAGGGCAGCGGCCTGGGCCTGGCCATCGTGCAGCGCATTGCCCAGCTGCACGAGGCCCGGCTCACCTTCGGCAATCGCCCGGAAGGCGGCCTGCTGGTGGCGCTCATTTTTCCGGCGCTGTGACACGCCCGCCGGCCTGGCCCGCCGGGCCTCAGCCGCTGGACTGCACCACTCGCAGCACCTCCTGGCCATAGGCCTCGAGCTTCTTGGTGCCGATGCCGCTCACGCTGTGCAGGTCGTCCAGGCTGTGCGGATTCAGCGCCGCGATGGCCGCCAGCGTGGCGTCGTGGAAGATCACATAGGCTGGCAGGTTGTGTTCACGCGCGACCTCGGCGCGCCAGGCCTTGAGGGCGGCATAGCGGACCTGGCCCGCGTCGGTCAGGCCCGCCGCCACAGCCGCCGCCGCGGGCTTGGTCGAAGGTGCGCGACGGCTTCGGGTCGCAGGGGCGGCGAGGGCCTCGCGCAGCATCACGGCCTGCTCGCCCCGCAGCACCGCGCGTGAGCCCTCGGTCAGGCGCAGGGTGTTGAAGGTCTGCGCGTCGACCTCGACGGCGCCGACCGCGATCAGCTGTCGCAGCACGCCGCGCAACTGCGATTCGCTGAATGCTGCGCCGATGCCGAAGGTGCTGACCTGGTCGTGGCCGAACTGCCGGACCTTCTCGGTGGCCTTGCCCCGCAGGATGTCCATGATGTGACCCGTGCCGAAGCTGATGCCGCTGGCCTGTTGCACGCGGTAGATCGTGGACAGCAGCTTGCGCGCGGCATCGGTGCCGTCCCAGACCTGGGGCGGGTTCAGGCAGTTGTCGCAGTTGCCGCAGGGCCGTGAGGTTTCGCCGAAGTACGCGAGCAGTCGCACGCGCCGGCAATCCGTCGCCTCAGCCAGCCCGAGCAGCGCGTCGAGCTTGCCGCGCATCACCTGCTTGAAGTCTTCACCGGCGGGGCTCTCGTCGATCATGCGCCGCTGGTTCACCACGTCTTGCAGGCCGTACGCCATCCAGGCGGCCGCGGGCAGGCCGTCGCGTCCGGCGCGGCCGGTCTCCTGGTAGTAGCCCTCGATGTTCTTGGGCATGTCCAGGTGGGCGACAAAGCGCACGTCAGGCTTGTCGATGCCCATGCCGAAGGCAATGGTGGCCACCATCACGATGCCTTCTTCCCGCAGGAAGCGGTCCTGATGGCGCTGGCGCACGGCGGCGTCCAGGCCCGCGTGATAGGGCAGGGCCGTCACGCCCTCGTCGCACAGGGTCTGCGCGATCTCCTCGACGCGCTTGCGCGATTGGCAATAGACGATGCCCGACTCGCCCGCATGGTCCGCCTCGATGAACCGCAGCAACTGGCGCGTGGCGTCCTGCTTCTCGACGATGGTGTAGGAAATGTTCGGACGGTCGAAGCTGCTGACGAATTGCCCGGCGTCCTCCAGCTGCAGGCGTTCGACGATGTCCTGGCGCGTGAGCGCGTCGGCGGTGGCGGTGAGGGCCACGCGTGGGACGCCGCCATAGCGCTCGTGCAGCACGGTCAGCGCGCGGTACTCGGGACGGAAGTCATGGCCCCACTGGCTCACGCAGTGCGCCTCGTCGATGGCGAAGAGCGCCAGCAGGCCGCGCTCGTGCAGGGAGTCCAATTGCGCGAGGAAGCGTGGCGTGGTCACGCGCTCGGGCGCGGCATAGAGCAGGGTGATCTCGCCGCGCAGCAGGCGCTTCTCGACGGCGTTGGCCTCTTCGCCGCTCAAGGTGGAATTGAGGAAGGCCGCCTCGACGCCGGCCTCGTGCAGGGCGCCGACCTGGTCGTGCATCAGCGCGATCAGGGGCGAGACCACGATGCTGATGCCGTGGCCGTGCCGATGGCGCACGATGGCGGGCACCTGGTAGCACAGCGACTTGCCGCCGCCGGTGGGCATCAGGACTAGCGCGTCGCCGCCAGCGCAGACATGGTCGATGATGGCGGCCTGCGGCCCGCGGAACTGTTCGTAGCCGAAGACTTCGCGCAGCACCGCCAGGGGCGCGGGCGCGGGGGCGGTGGCACGGGGGGAGGGAGCGTCGGTGGCGAGCAAGATGTCCGTGATTGTCGTCGCAAGCCGGGGGCTTGCAAGCCAACCGGTCTGTCATGACGCGGGTCTTTCTACAATCGGAGCCCATGACCTCCTTGCCCGCCTACACCCGCGCCCAGGCCCTGCCCGGCCTGCTTGCGCAGCGCATCGTCCTCATCGACGGCGCCATGGGCACCATGATCCAGCGCTTTCGCCTGACCGAGGCCCAGGTGCGCGGTGAGCGCTTCAAGGACCATGGCAAGGACCTGAAGAACAATGGCGAGCTTCTGAGCCTGACCCGTCCCGACGTGATCCGCGACATCCACGAGGGTTTTCTGGCTGCAGGCGCGGACATCATCGAGACCAACACCTTTGGTGCCACCACCATCGCTCAGGACGACTACGAACTGGGCTTCCTGGCGCGCGAGCTGAACCTGGCCTCGGCCCGGGTGGCGCGCGAGGCCGCCGACAAGTTCTCCACGCCCGACCACCCGCGCTTCGTCGCGGGCGCGCTGGGCCCCACGCCGCGCACGGCCAGCATCAGCCCCGACGTGAACGACCCGGGTGCGCGCAACGTCGACTTCGAGCAGCTGCGCGCCGCCTATTACGAGCAGACCCAGGCCCTGGTCGAGGGCGGCGTCGACCTGCTGCTGGTGGAGACCATCTTCGACACGCTCAACGCGAAGGCCGCCCTGTTCGCGATCGATGAATATTTCGAGGCCTCGGGCGAGCGCCTGCCCCTGATCATCAGCGGCACGGTGACCGATGCCTCCGGCCGCATCCTCAGCGGCCAGACCGTGACCGCCTTCTGGCACAGCGTGCGCCACGCCCAACCCCTGGCGGTGGGCCTCAACTGCGCGCTGGGCGCGGCGCTGATGCGCCCCTACATCCAGGAGCTGGCCAAGGTGGCGGGCGACACCTACATCAGCTGCTATCCCAACGCGGGCCTGCCCAATCCCATGAGCGAGACGGGCTTTGACGAGACGCCCGAGGTGACGGCGCGCCTCTTGCGGGAGTTCGCCGCCGAGGGCCTGATCAACATCGTGGGGGGCTGCTGCGGCACCACGCCGGAGCACATCGCCGCGATCGGGGATGCGGTGCGGCCGCTGGCGGCGCGCAGCGTGCGCAAGGATTTCTTCTACAAGGAAACGGTCTGAGCGGGGGGCCTATCGGCCCCGCCGCAAGCGGAGAGACTCAGCCAGTGCTGGGGGACGGAGGGGAGACCGGCCGCAAGGTGGCGCGTTCCACCCAGCGGCAGGGCACGGGTTCCTGCGGGGCCAGGCGCGTGCCCGGGGGCTGGCCGATGCGGGCCAGCAGCATGTCCACGGTGCGTTCGACCATGGCCTCGACGTCCTGCGCCATGGTGCTCAGGCGGTAAGCGCCCCAGGCGGCCTGGGGCACATCGTCAAAGCCCACCACGCTCACGTCCTGCGGCACGCGCAGGCCCAGCTCCTCGCGCAGCACGTCCAGCGCGGCGAAGGCCATGTGGTCGTTGGCGACGAAGAGTGCGTCGGGCCTGTCCGCGAGGGCCCGGTCCTTGAACAGCCGGCGTGTGGCGGCCGCGGCCGCCTCGAAGTCGTAGTGGCCCACCGCGCGCGCGAACAGCGGCTGGCCGGCGGCCTGCAGCGCCTCGAGCAGGCCCTGCTCGCGCTCGCGGCTGGTGGAGGCGTCTTCCAGGCCAGCCAGGAAGGCGATGCGGCGGTGCCCGCGTGCCAGCAGCAGGGGACCGATCACTCGCCCGCCCGCCACGTTGTCCGAGATGACGGCGCTGACGGTGTCGTGCCCGCGCGGGTCCAGGGCG
>JACCDH010948294.1_pt1 | contig 11614 bp, 10 predicted proteins | sample 7442481 | NCBI WGS metagenome assembly JACCDH01 (sample SAMN15323433, study PRJNA562643) | freshwater metagenome | isolation source: river surface water | place: USA:Blue River Watershed | collected 2017-08-15 | reverse complement strand
CTGCCAGATCTGCGCATAGGCGTAGTACATGGTCGTTTAAAAACTGCAGAGAAGCAGCAAGTGATGGATGCATTTGCACGCGGTGAATTACATTTACTCGTAGCGACCACGGTGATTGAAGTGGGTGTGGATGTACCGAATGCCTCACTGATGGTGATTGAACATGCAGAACGTTTTGGGCTTTCACAATTACATCAATTACGTGGTCGTGTTGGTCGAGGCTCTGCAGCCAGTGTTTGTTTATTACTATATCAAGCACCACTGGGCATGATAGCCAAACAAAGATTAGCCATCATGCGTGAAACTACCGATGGTTTTGAAATCGCAAGACGAGATTTAGAAATACGCGGTCCTGGTGAATTTTTAGGAGCCAGACAATCAGGACAAGCCATGCTGCGATTTGCTAACTTGGAAACAGATCAATGGTTGGTAGAAAAAGCACGCGATCTTGCTGCTGATTTACTATTGCATAAAAAAGATATCGCAGAAGCGCATTTAGCCCGCTGGTTAGGTTCGCGCGAAGATTTTCTACGCGTATGATGGCGCACCTATGATGCCGCCTTCCACCAGACTCACCGATTATGCGAAACTAACAGAATGACTCTCACAGAACTTAAATATATTGTTGCCGTCGCCCGCGAAAAACATTTTGGACGTGCGGCCGAAGCGTGCTTTGTCGCTCAACCCACATTATCGGTTGCGATTAAAAAATTAGAAGATGAACTCGGCGTTCCTATCTTTGAACGTGGTGGCACTGAAGTATCTGTCACACCTATTGGTGAGCAAATCATTGCTCAAGCTGAACATGTGCTGGAACAAACAGCGACCATAAAAAATATTGCGAAACAAAATAAAGACCCACTCGTTGGTCCTTTACGACTAGGCATTATCTATACCATTGCACCTTATCTATTACCGCAACTTGTACGCAGCATGATAGAAGAAGTGCCGCAAATGCCTTTAGTATTACAAGAAAATTTTACAGTACGTTTAATTGAATTACTGCGCGCTGGTGAATTAGATGCTGCCATCATGGCGCTCCCCTTCCCTGAACAAGGATTAATGGTGCAGCCTCTGTATGACGAGCCGTTTGTAGTTGCTATGCCTAGACATCATCAATGGGCAGATAGAAGCGCAATTAGTAGTGCGGATTTAAAAACTGAAACCATGTTGTTATTAGGTGCAGGCCATTGCTTCCGTGATCAAGTGTTAGAAGTGTGTCCTGAAATGTCACGCTTCTCAAATTCTGGTGCTGGCATTGCACGCACCTTTGAAGGCTCCTCATTAGAAACTATACGTCACATGGTGGCATCCGGTATAGGCATCACGGTTTTACCTAAAGCATCAACGCCGAGTATCACGGATCCCGATAGCATGTTGCGCTATATACCATTTGAACAACCCTTGCCTTCACGTCGCGTCGTCATCGCTTGGCGTAAAAGTTTTACCCGCAGTGGCGCAATTGAAGCAGTGCGACAAGCCGTTCTTAAATGTAATCTACACGGTGTGACTATGTTGCCCAATGTTGCTCACACTACCAGCTAATCTTTAGCAAACAGATTACTGCACTTTATGAATCAACTTTTGCAATCAGCAATCTGGCATAAGCTTGTTCTCTATGCAAAATTAGTTAGGCTAGATAAACCAATAGGTAGTTTACTTCTACTCTGGCCTACTTTGTCGGCATTATGGTTAGCGAGTGCAGGCAAACCATCACTACAACTCATATTGATTTTTTCTGTAGGCACTGTACTCATGCGCTCTGCAGGATGCGCTGTGAATGACTATGCAGATCAAGAATTTGATAGGCATGTTAAACGCACTGCAGATAGACCTCTGACTAGTGGAAAAATTTCTGGTCGCGAAGCACTACTCATTGCTGCTTTCTTTGCACTCATCTCATTTGCGCTCATATTGCCGCTGAATACATTAACTCAACAACTCTCTCTCGTTGCGGTACTCATTGCAGCTAGCTATCCTTACTTCAAACGTTTCTTCGCTTTACCGCAAGCTTATCTCGGCATTGCTTTTGGTTTTGGGATACCAATGGCATATGCCGCAGTACAAAACACTGTGCCTTACCAAGCATGGTTGTTATTACTCGCGAACGTATTCTGGGCTCTTGCCTATGACACGGAATATGCGATGGTAGATCGTGATGATGATATAAAAATTGGTATACGCACTTCTGCTATCACCTTTGGTCGTTTTGATGTGATCGCTATCATGTTTTGTTATGCCGCTAGTTTAAGTTTAATCACTTGGGTAGGCTGGCAAGCAGGCTTGGGGTTAGGATTTTTTATCAGCATGCTGATAGCAACAGGTATTGCGCTCTATCATTGGACACTGATACGTCATCGCGATCGTATGCAATGCTTTGCTGCTTTTAGACATAACAACTGGATAGGTGCAGCAGTATTTCTTGGTTTTGTTTTGGGTTAATCAATCGCTTCTAGTGGCTTTGCCGCCTCTACACAACAGCACACTCTATTCCAACTGATTGTCTTGTTAGTCCGCTGAAGAGCGGCAGATAATTGCGTGCGCTATGCCTACCTCATAGTCCACGCAATTATCTAATCTAAGACATCATGACTATTTCCGAATTACTTGCATTCTCAGTTCGAAATCAAGCTTCTGATCTCCATCTATCAGCTGGCATTCCACCCACGATACGCGTACATGGTGAAGTAAAAAAAATCAACTTACCGGCAATAGAACATCATGAACTGCAAACCATGCTTTACGAGATTATGAGTGATGATTTGCGAAAAAATTATGCCTCCGATCTTGAAGTCGATTTTTCATTTGAGATTCCTGATATAGCACGTTTTCGTGTCAACGCTTTTCATCAACAGCGTGGTGCAGCAGCCGTATTACGCACTATTCCATCAAAAATACTGACGCTACAAGATCTGAATGCACCTACTTTATTTGGCGACTTAGCCTTACGTCCACGTGGCTTGGTGTTAGTCACTGGCCCAACCGGATCAGGCAAATCCACCACACTCGCAGCGATGGTGAATCATGTGAATGAACATGAATATGCGCATATTTTGACAGTTGAAGATCCCATAGAATTTTTACATCAACCAAAAAAGAGTTTAATTAATCAACGTGAACTCGCTGTTCACACGCATTCATTTGCAGCCGCATTACGCTCAGCGCTACGTGAAGATCCTGATGTAATTTTAGTTAGTGAATTACGTGATTTAGAAACCATACGTCTAGCTTTAACTGCAGCTGAGACAGGTCATTTAGTATTTGGGACTTTACATACCGTCTCAGCAGCAAAAACCATCGATAGGATTATTGATGTGTTTCCTGGTGATGAAAAAGAAATGGTGCGTGCCATGCTGTCTGAGTCATTGCAAGCCGTGATCTCGCAAATCTTATTAAAGACTGCCGATGGCAAAGGACGCGTAGCAGCCCATGAAATTATGTTGGGCACACCAGCGATTAGGAATTTAATACGGGAAGCAAAAGTAGCGCAAATGTATTCCGCTATTCAAACTGGTACCGGAATGGGCATGCAAACGATGGATGCGTGCTTAATGGATTTAGTAAAAGCTAAAAAAATTAATAGCGCAACTGCACGTAGTGCGGCCAAAGCACCAGAAAATTTTATAGGCTAATCATCACAGCGCTTTAATTTTTTCCAAACTCCACACCTAATTCCTCACCTCGCTGTGAAGCAGCATGCAAAGCTTCAATGATGGATTGCGCTACTTTATTATTTTGCATTGAAGTCAGAGCAGCGTAAGTCGTGCCACCTTTTGATGTCACGTTTTCTCGTAATTGCGCCAATGTTTGTTCTGATTGAGCGGCCAACTCAGTTGCTCCTGCAAAGGTTGCCAGCGCAAGTTGTTTACCCTGCTCAGCAGACAAACCCAATTCAACTGCCGCTGCTTGCATCGCTTCTAAAAAATAAAAAACATAAGCAGGACCACTACCAGAAACTGCGGTCACTGCATTGATTTGCTCTTCTTGCTCTATCCAAACTGTTTTACCCACTGCCTGCATAATGGCATTTGCAATGTGCTTTTGTTCAGCAGTCACACCCGACAAAGCAACTAATCCTGTGATGCCTTTACCTATCAACGCAGGTGTGTTGGGCATAGTACGAACTATAGACTTATGTCCATGTAACCAACGCGACAAATCTTCCGCACGTATTCCGGCTGCAATCGATATCACTAATTGATTTTTAAAATGTGGAAGTAAACTTGTTACTACTTCATACATTTGCTGCGGCTTAACTGCAAGCACCCATACATCAGCTGTCGCAATGACTGCATCAGCACTCAAAGACGTTGTCACACCAAACTGCTGCTCACACTTTGCTAAAGCTTCTGCATTAACATCCATCACATGAATATTTTTTGCTGCTGTGAGTTTATCTGCCAATCCACCAATTAAAGCTTGCGCCATATTGCCGCCGCCGATAAAACATATTTTCACGTTATTTTGCATAATCTCTATCCCCAAAAATCGCTGTACCAATTCTGACTATGGTTGCACCTTCAGCAATCGCAGCATCCATATCAGCTGACATACCCATAGAGAGCGTATCGGTTTGTATTCCTACAGCTTGTAAATCATTTTGCATTAATCGTAGTTTTGCAAAAGCAGCGCGTTGTTGTTCTACATCTTCAGTAGGCTCAGGAATTGCCATCAATCCTCGCAAGCGGATGTTTGGTAATGTATTCACTACTCGCGCTAACTCAAGTAAGGCATCTGGCTCTAGCCCACTTTTTGTTGCTTCACCACTGACATTCACTTGCAAACAAATTTGCAAAGGCGGCATATCTACCGGCCTTTGCTCAGACAAGCGCTGTGCAATCTTCAGTCGATCAACTGAATGCACCCAATCAAAATGCTCTGCAATCTGACGCGTCTTATTACTTTGTATCGGACCTATGAAATGCCATTCCAGTTGTAAGTCAGGATTCAGCTCGCGCGTTGATGAGATTTTATCGAACGCTTCTTGCACATAATTTTCACCAAAAGCACGTTGTCCTGCTTGCGCCGCAGTCAAAACGGCTTGTGCATCAAAGGTTTTTGATACAGCCAATAATCTAATAGATGTGGGATCGCGACCAGCCGCCTGTGCACTGGTGGCTATGCGATGTTGCACGAGTTGCAAATTTTCTGAAATTGACATGATGCCGCATTATCTCTCATGTCAGCTCTTAAGCAAAAAGCGCTATCCACTGCTAACATTGGCAGCATTCACCCCACATAAAGGATTACTCCATGAGCTCAGTTTATGATTTCAACGCCAACACCCTTTCAGGCACAGCGGCTTCACTAGCAGACTATCGTGGCAAGGTTTTATTAATTGTGAATACGGCCAGCAAATGCGGCTTTACTCCACAATACAAGGGGCTAGAAGCATTACATGAACAATACAAGGATCAGGGTTTAGTTGTACTCGGCTTTCCTTGTAATCAATTTGGCGCACAAGAGCCAGGGTCCGCTGATGAAATTGGCGTCTTTTGTGAAAAAAATTATGGCGTCTCTTTTCAGCTCTTTGAAAAAGTCGATGTGAATGGTGACAACGCCCATCCATTATTTGACTTCTTAAAGAAAAATGCCCCCGGTGTTTTGGGCACCGAGGGCATTAAATGGAATTTTACAAAATTTTTAGTAGGTAAAGATGGCAATGTTTATGACCGCTATGCCAGCACTACCGCACCTGAAAGCATGAAACAAGATATAGAAAAATTACTCAGCGCATAAGTACTTTATACATAGCTAGATCGCGTTCGTGAAGATTCAAAAGAATTTGAATCTTCACTACTTCCTCCATCTTCATTGTAATTTTCAGATCTTTTATTTTGCTTATTGAGTGTATTTGATTTATTTATTTTACGAGGAGTAGTGGGACTTGATGAGGATTCTTCATAGCTTGATCCTTCATATTCATCATTTTCTGAATCATCCTCACTCTCTGCAAATGTGTTTTTCACATTAACCACTGTATCGTTTTTTCTAGAATCAGCTACCGTCCCAGAAGCACCATAAATAGGACGAATCCAATATTGAATATAGGGATGTAAAAACAGATAGCGCGTAATAAACCCTAATATCAAAGGAACACCTGCCAATGCATATGCTGCATTAGCACCAGTACTAATCGTTGCAGTCGGCTCAAACAAAGAAGCGGGTTGCTCAATTCCAATATCACCGAATTCAGTAAAATTCATTCCTTGAACATTTGTTGCATTTGTATGGCCTGAATTTAATAGCGCTGGAATGACTAAAGCCATGTGAAAACAGCTCAAAGATAAGGATAAAGGTACTGCAATTAATTTCGCACACATACTTGCTTGTGCAGGCACGCCTTCTAACAGATTAGGTTTGTCTTTATTTACCACCTCACCCATGTAAGACTTACCCGAATCTAGCACTGCAGTTTGAATTCGCTTCAAACGTGATTCATGCTGACTATGAACTGACCTAGCTTGTTTCCATTTAGTCTCAACATGCTTAGTTTCTTTATTAAGATCTTTGATTAACTGGTTCAATGCTTCTAGCTTATCGTCTTCACCATCTTGCTCCGATGTACTTTGTAAATTATCTTTCTCAATCTTTAACACATTTAATAATTTTTTTAGATTAATCAATTTTTCATTCCATGGATCACGCTGCGCTGCAGCTAAAGCGAGCTGCGCACCTTTAATATCTGCACTAAAATTTTGCAAGGCTGATTTTTGTATCAACTTACGCAAATAATTTTGTGAAATACCAGTAAGACTACCAGCGATAGTACCCGCACTAGCATGTACAGCGAAATCAATACCCGCTGCAATCCAAGGTGAAAATGACTGTTTTATAAAAGGAGAAGCCGCGCCGGTAAATGTATATAAGAACGTATACCACAAAAAAGGCAGCTCATCAGTTATAAAAGCTCGAAGCTGAGCCGAACGAATCACTTTTTGAATATTTCCATATTTATTTTCTAGATCATTGATATCATCATTCTTAATTTCATCAACACCTGATTGTAAACAGTCCATTAATTTTTCACGCTCAATACACTCATTAATAATTTTAATAATGAATGCATGACATTCATTGATACGACCTACTTGATTATTTTCTTCAGCCAAATGTAATTCTTGAAGCGCTGAATGAAAATCCATGTAAGCCTTGCCATCTGGTGAGGCATGATGAGCGCCTTGCAAACGAATAGCGTTTGCTATGGGCTCAGAAACCAAGGGATTTAATAAACCTGCAATCAGAAGTGAAGGCCAAACCCCATGTGCCGAACCAATACTAGTAGTTACAATGTTTGTAGAAAGCTTCCCCACCATAAAAGATGTCCAATAAGCTGAAGCGCCAGCTAAGCCCGTCGTTTTAATCTGCGCAAAATGACTATCATCTTTAGGGTTATTCTTGGCATCAACTATAAGTTGTGTTTTCTTTGCAATATGATCAAGCTCAGCCTCTGTTAATTCTGTGTATTTTTTTAAATATTGATGGAAGTTATTTTTTAATAATGCTTGATCTGATTCCGTTATATTGTAGCGAGCACAATTTTGAATAAAATGCTGATCTTTACTTAATATGTTGAGTAATTCATCATTACTCAATAATAGTTTTGAATTAACTAAAGAATAAGAGTCCTGCTCTTCGGTGACTCTAAATGGCGATGCTGCCGATGCTACTATACTTGTATCGTTATCACTCGAAGATGAACTATCGGCTCTTACTATTTCCTCAATACTTTCATCTGACTTTACCGTAATGCGATATGTTTCACGTACACGACCTTGATAATTTCTAGCTTCATTCATTTTATTTCCCCTCAAGCCAAAGAATAGTGTTGAATATTTTCTTGCTCATCCGTCCCTAATAATTTATTTTTTAACCAGGTGTCGCGCCATTCTTGTATTTGCATCACAAAAGATTTAATAACGCTAACCAGACCTTCTGATGTGGTATTTAAATTAATAGGTAATTTGACTCTAAACATTAAACAAGATCGAATTTGGTCATAATCAAATAAAGCATCTAAGCTGCCATCCAACATGCCCTGCATAGCAAAAATCGTTTCATAAATTTCAGGTTTGTATTCCTGCTCAATCTCACCTAAATCTAAAACAAGACGCACCATTTGATCGTTGGTGAAAGTGGATATTAGAAAAAAATCTACACCCTCAAACGATACATACTCCCCTCGTCCTAAAGCATTGATATCTTCTAAATGAAGAATATGACTAACATCACTACATAATTTTTCTAAATAAGCCTCGCTCACAGCCATCCCCTTATTTATTAACTAATGAATTTTGCAAATATTAAAAAATACATGCGGAATTTCAGTGGCATCAGAATTTATGCAAGTTCCGAATAAGTAACTTACAAAAACTTATGGAGATTAATTTAATAGAACGAAATTAATTACGTAGCAAATTAACCACAATTAATTAAGTCATGCTGTTTTAACTAATTTTTTTCAACATTGCCTACAGTGATTGAAAAAACTGTTTCTTTTATTTTTATAAGATAAGCATGCAATTCGATCGCTAACAAAAATTAATAGTAATCAGCAATTCTTCTTGCTTTAATTCATTGAATTTCACAACCATCAATTTGATCGAATCGAGTATTTGATCAGCACAACCGAACATAGACAACAAGTGCGTTACTCAGCATGCGCATCAATCAGCAGACACACAATCCTCAATTACTAATCTTGTTGATTAGTAAATTTCAACAACAATAAAGGAGACGCTTCATGAATGAAGAGCAATTCACTCAGCTTTGCAGGGATACCAGTTTTTTACTAGGACTGGAAGATGTTGATGGTTTGGGAAAATACGGAAAAATCACCCTTCAAAATTCAGCCGTCACTGTTTTTTTTGACGAGGAAATTGATAGAAGTGAAATTGTTATTTATGTTGAGATTGTTTCTCTGAAAAACACAAATCGTGAATCCATCCTAGCCATTTTAATGGGAATGAATTTGTTAAATAATCAATCCTTGTTAGGGCTATGTGCACTAGACCCAATTCGAAATATAGCAATACTTAAAAAAAATATTCTTGTTATTGATGGCTTATCTTCCGCTCAATTAGCAATGATATTGGTTGATTTAACAAGCTATGTAAATCAATTGCGCGCACAACTGCCTGAGCTTATTTCAAATTGTGAGAGTTCCTTTCCAACTAATAATCAGCTTTTACAATCAGCTTAAAGGGGGCGTTACATGGCACTACCATCAACAACATTTAATCGCGCATCTTTAAATAAACGCCATAACCAATCGGAATCGTCCCACGAGGATGAGGCCAGCAATTATTTTCAGAAAATCGAAAAAAATAAAATTAATATTGATCGCTCCTCAATTTTAGATAAGCCTTCTTTCGAGGAATTTATAGCGAACTTAGAAAATGCCGGAGATGTGCATTCTGTTCTGAGCGATCATTTTAAAAAAACTGCCGAAGGTCTTCACAATGCGTTCGAAGAATTAGAAAAATTACGAGCTGAATATGAAAACTATTTATCTACAAATAACGCAGTAGATGGCGATGATGATGATGATGATGATGATGGTCGTATTCAAGTATGTGAAGATCGCATACAAGAACTTGTGGATTTTATTGAAGATGCTATTAGTAAATTTTCAGATTTAAATAACCTAACTGAAACACCACAATCCACTAGTCATTCTTTTAATAATTCTATCAGCACTCTTAAACCTACCTATCCATCACCCGACATACGCCGCGCAGAATTTGATGACTCTATTGAAGTTTCTTATTCTAGCGACGAAGATGTTTCTGAGATTATAGATGACAAGAAATTAGGTTCAAATTTTGTAAATTACATTAATGATCATGTAATTTCTGAAAAAACAAAAGAACATCAAATAAAATTTGAAATGCACAATCAGGTGCATCAGGAAAATGCAAAAGCCAATATTATTGAAAAAACTTTTTACAACATATTAGCCGGAACTGTAGGTTATCTAACTGCATTTGGTATAGGCAATCTTGCTGCCAAACTCACTCCTGGATTAGGTCCGTTCATGCTTCCCATTCTCGCGGCACCCTTACATACTTTGTTAGCAGGGCCGCTTTCAGGAATGATACGTTCTACAACTTGGGTTAACCCAGCTACCAAAGAGAAAATTATGCATCAGCGCGCTCGTGCACGCGCTCAAGGTGATACGCATAGAAAAGCTGTAGGACTGGAATCAAAAATTAAATTTACTTGGCATGGTGAACACTTAACTGCAGAAGAAATTTTGAAGAAAGATCCTGATTTCAATAATTGGTATAGCAAAGTTATCACAGATGACAATCCATTTTATAGCTTCCTTTGCACCTATCTTCTTCGAAATTTTATAATTGAAATACTACGTCCGCCTTTAGATCAACCAGATTTTTCTTCTATCCCCACCGTACCCGACTATCATCCACAAGAATTTTTTTCTACACATACTGCATTAGGATTTTCTGCTGACTTAGGCTTACAAACTCTGGCTGGAACATTAGCTGGAGCAATGACTATGATTATTAATCAGGCTATACGAGCACATATTAAAGACTTTCATTCCTTTGAAGTTGTTACGAAAACAAGGGCGGTTTGGAATCTTGAAAGAATTTATCTCTCATCATGCAAAGCTGATTTCGAGGCCGCAGTAGAAAATGAAGCTGATCTTGAATTAAAAAATTTGCTTGAAAAAGAATGTCATAAAATAAAACTACAACTTGATAAAGCTGAAAAAAAATCATCCTTCTTAAGTTCGTATTTATATGAAGTCAGTTTACTTTGGCAAGAAAAGAAACGAGGTATTGCCGGCGACCCCGATCAACCAGGAACACGACTTGATACAATTTTTGATATAACCGGAAAATTTATTTCACTCTTACCTGTCGCAATCACATCGCAATTAGTCAGTGCCTATGCTCCAATTCGTGCGACTAACCGCACTGCATCGTGGCTTCAAATGTATGGTCGCGTACTTGCACCACCAATAGCGCTCATGGGATTTTTACTTCGTACAGAAATTAGTGGGTATGTACGCTTAGTCTATGGCGATATAAAAGGAAGGGTTAGTGCAAACACACGCTCTACTGCGACAGAAATACCTAAAGAGCTGGCGTCTACACATAGTCCCACTCAACATCCAATAATGGGTTATGCGGATAGTAGTGATTCGATTGTATAGCGCTTGTACGAGCATAGAACAACTAGTCTATCTGCTGACTAGTTATTCATTATTTGATTGAATTAAATTGAATTGAATTTAAAAAAATTAATGCTTTAATGAAGCATCAATTAATTCTATCCAGTGTCTAACTTCCGTTTGGGTGCCTGATTGTAAATGCGTTAGGCATCCAATATTTGCAGAGACGATCATCTCTGGATTTGTCGCTTCAAGATTTTTTAATTTATTATCTCTGAGCTGCGTAGCTAAACTGGATTGCAACACGGAGTAGGTGCCTGCAGAACCACAGCATAAATGACTATCCGCACAAAGCTTAACATCGACTCCTACGGCTTTTAATACACCTTCGATTTTTCCACGTATTTGTTGACCATGCTGCAATGTGCAAGGCGGATGATAAGCGACACGCTTATTGATCTTACCTATTTTATT
>JACCDH010568713.1_pt1 | contig 11615 bp, 8 predicted proteins | sample 7442481 | NCBI WGS metagenome assembly JACCDH01 (sample SAMN15323433, study PRJNA562643) | freshwater metagenome | isolation source: river surface water | place: USA:Blue River Watershed | collected 2017-08-15 | reverse complement strand
TTACGCTGTGTTGTAGTCATTCGTGGCAACAACAAACCCTGGGTAGTACTCTCTAGTTCTAGCACTGCTGAACTATTTAGTGTAGTAGGGTTGTTCCCAACTTTTACTTGGGCTTGTGTAATAATTGTTTGAAATGTAATTACGATTAGAATCACAATTCCGATTGATTTGTTTTTACTCATGATTAAATATAATTAATTGTAATAGGGGTATGATTTATTTTTTTTCCATAATTTATACTAGACTCAATAGATATTTTGTAAAAAAATCTTTCGGAATTAAATTCACTAGTTTTAAATAGATGATTATTAGCTATTTTCTTAGAAATCAATTTACTAAATTTAGAATCAAATAAATCGAAAAAAAACACTTTAATCGTATCACTATAAAAAATATTAACTAAGTCATATGAAAGATTGGGATAAGTATTGAAATAAAATAAAATTTTACTTGAAATTGTTAATTCATCATTAGGAGAATACAAGTAATTTATTCTGGTTTTATTTACCAAATTACCATTAAAATATTCAAAAGATATTGACTCTAAAGGTTTGTTTGATATAATGTCACTATAGTCAGGTAAAAATCTATTTAATTTTGGTAAAAATAAATTTTCAATTGAGGATGAGCTATAGTATAAATATTCAAATATATAATAAGTATTACAATCTTTTAAATCAATATTCCGTTCGTTATATAATTCTAAAGTTGGATTTTTATTTATATCAAAAAAGTATTCTCTTTTTTTAGAATTTTCCAACTTATTAATTTCTTCATTCCATATACTTTTTAATAAATAACTAGGAGTTTGATAAAGATTATAAAAAACACCAATTTCAACAACATCATTGTAAGTTCCGTTGAAATATACTTGAGCATTGGATTTGAAATATTTATTTATATTAAAAAAACATAAAGTAGTAAATCTAAAGTTAATTATGAATTTCATTTTGTTAATCATAGGTTTTTTTTAATCATAGTTTTTCATTGCAAAAGTAGAATCAATCAATGTATTCATATTTTAAAAACCCATGAAAACAATAAAATTTTTATTGAAACTACTTAAATTTATAGTGAATCACCCTTTCTATCCAACTTAACAAACCCAAAACGAACATTAATTTAAAAAAAAATGGTGATTTTTAGGTCTAAAAAATCATTGAAAACAAATATTGAACATTTTTTTGATGTAATAAAGGAATTACATCTTGATTTTGGATTATTATTGCTCTCGTTAGCATCTTGTAAGTGATTTGGGGCTTTATCTCTGGCATTTTCGCCCCATCCTCTTGTATTCCCTCTAATTTGTAATCTTTTTTGCAAAACAAAATCAAAAAAACCGCCTAAAAAGATTGTGAGAGTTCTTTCATAACCAAGAATTAAACCCTATCCAGGGGTTAAAACCAGTGGCTAAAATTACTATCCCCCTCTGGAGGATTGTTACATTTTTATAGATGCAATGCATGGTGTCTGTACATGATAGATTCTGAGACCTGTGTTGAACTTGACTCAGTATAAAAGTCCATTGCTCATTCCAAAGCTCAACTTTTTTTTCCAGAATGACCAAACCCTATAAGAATTAAAGAATTTGAAGGAATTAGAAGCAACGCTTCAAGAGTTTTTACAATTGAAAAAATTAAAATTGATGCAATTTTTTTGTCTGGTCTTTTGACTCCTATACTCATATAAGTTTCTAAGGAGATTAAAATTAACATCATGGTAAAACTTTAGTACCCTGACAGATTCTCGTCAGGGTATTAAAGTTGTCAGGGTCGTCAGCTATTGTTGCTTCGGCCATATAGTGACATTTATTGTCATCACCCAAAGGGTAAAATTCATAAATCCGTATTGGGATTTAATTATAATTGTCTCTATACCAGATACATTCTCTTGGATTTTTTCTGCTATAAACTTTTTTTTATCATACAATAATTCTCATTCTAATTGGGGGCTTATAAGAGGTTTAAAAAAGATTATCAAAAGGTTTTAAAACCTTAACGTTTTAAAAGTTTTTTTCATCAGTTTGTTGGTACAGTCTATCATTTGAAGCGGAGCATCATCTCAGTATTTCAGAAAAAATAGATTGTTTATCGATACAATATTCATTAAGAAAAAACTATCACTCGTACTCGTGAAAATTCGATTATCATGTATAGACGTGATATTTTTTCTACATTACAACTATTTATTTGCATATTTAAATTTTTATAAATATGAAAAAAATAACTACTCTACTATTTTTAACTACACTAAGTTTTACTAGTGTAGTTTATGCTCAAGAATGGTCATCTCACCAAAGTCCTGTAAGAATTAATGATTTGGTTGATAATGGCAGTGAATTAGTAATGGCAACAGACTATGGACTTGTTGTTATGAATAAAAACACCCTAGAAAAAAACACATTCACCAAATACAATTCTCAACTACCTGACAATGCCATTAAGGCTATTACAAAAGCAGCAAATGGAGATATCTATTTAATTACTAATCTAGCGGCATGTAAATTTGATGGTACAAACATAACAGAAATTGTAATCCCAAGTGAATTTAAAAAAAGCTCTCTAAGATTATTTGATATAGAGATTGCATCAAATGGCGAAATTTGGATTGGTTGTTCAGAAGGTATTTTTCACAGAACTAGTCAGTTCTGGTATAATTATTCAAACTCTGTAAATAGTAAATCATCTGTTGTATGGGATATTGAAATTGATAACAATGGATTTGTATTTGCTGGCTCAAATAATGGTGTTCATAAATATGATAACGGTTTATGGTCTCATATTACAAAAGACGATTCTTTGGAAGGTTACGCAAGTGCAGAACTTTTTATTAGCAAATCAGGGGATTTGTATTTCGGAGGTGATTTAACAAAAACAGCCAAATATGATGGAACTAAATGGCAGATTTACAATCATAATAGTGCTACACCTCATATGCAATTTACTGAAGATGAAAATAACAATATTTACTTAAGTACAAATGGACAGGTTTGGCAATTAAATAACAATGCTTGGATTAAATACAATGATCCTCATACATTATCTATTAAAGATATTTTAGCCAACGGAATATCCTATTACTATATTGATGATCAAAATCATCGTTGGTTCTTTAAAAATATTTATTTATCCCGAAGTATTAATGGCAGTATACAATCAACTAAAATTTCATCAAATACTATAGAAACTAACACCATTACAGAAATACACAAAGGTAAAAATGGGAAACTATTTTTCATAATGGGTAATACCTCAACAAAGTCTATTGCTGTCATTGATCCACAAGGTAATTGGTCGTCACTTAAATTACCAGATAGTCTGAATTCTAATAGTTCAATAAATGATATTTTATTTCTAGCAGAGGATGATATATATGTAACTTCAATTGAAGGTCTATCACATTATGATGGCAAAAAATGGTCAACTAATAATTTATTGAAAAATGGTAAGAAATTAGCAGTAAATTCACAAGGTAAAGTTTATTTGTTAGCTTCTAAAATCATTTATATTATTGAGAATGGTAATGTTTCAGAGTTTACAACTAATAATTCTCCAATATCTAATTTAGATGCAACTTCTGGGTTGGGTATAGATGCAAATGATAATTTGTGGATTGCATCTTTTGATTGGAGTGGAAATTCAAAAATTCAAAAAGTAACTGCTGATGGAAAATGGACTACTTATGACCATACAAATCACCCGAGTATTGATCAACCAAAAGGAAATTTTCACTTTGATAAAAACGGAAATGTTTGGATTTCAACTAAGATTGGTGCTATTAAATACGATGGCCAAAATTTTACTAATCCAATCAAAGAAAACATTAGCAATTTAGAAAATTACAATTGTACTTCTATCGAAAGTGATTCAGAAGGAAGAATTTATTTTGCTCATCAATACGGAGTAACAACATTATTTAACCAAGCTTGGGGAGAATTACTAATTGAAGAAGTACCAAACAAAAAAACATCTGCTACATCAATCATAAAATTTGACAACGATGGAACCTTATGGTGGGGTAGTAATATTTATGGATTATACTCTTATAAAAAATCTGCTACTTCCTCTATCTTTTCTAATAATGAGTTAACTCCTAATATTTATATTTATCCTAATCCATCCACAGGCTTTCTAAACTTTAAAAACATAGATGGAGCAACTCTTAATGTATTTAATACATTAGGAGAGTTGGTATATTCCAATGATAAAATTAATCAAGATAGCTCAATACAACTAAATCAAACACCAGGAATATATTTTGTTGTACTTAAAAAATCAAATTCAACCTACACCCAAAAACTTATTATACAATAGTTCATATTCCTTCTTAAATAAAATAACGATTTTTAGAGATTGCTTTAAAAATCGTTATTTTATTTTAATAACCTTTCATAAAACAAGTCTCTACACATAATAATTAGTTAGTTAAAAACTCTAAATGAAAAAATTAATAGAGGTTTTCAAAATAACAGGTGGATTATCGCTGGAAAATGAAAAAATTCTGATGTCCTCGATCAAAAAGGTTTCCATAAAAAGAAAATCAATTTTACAAAATGAAGGCAAAATTTCAAATAAGATTTTTATTGTAGAAGAAGGAATTGTAAGAGCTTTTTACCATAAAGACGGAAAAGAAATAACCTATAGCATAGCTACTCAAAATGATTTTATTGGATCTATGACTAGTTTTTTCATGCGTACTCCAAGTAATAAAATTATAGAAACCTTAGAAGATAGTGTTTTATGGGAATTTGAGTATGATAAGTTAGAATACATGTTCAACATGAATCCTGAACTTGCTAAGGCAGGAAGATTATTTACAAACTATGGAATTGCATATATGGAACAAAGATTTGATAATATGATGTTTTATAGTGCTAAAGAACGTTATGAAATACTATTAAAAAGCAGACCTGAAGTCATTCAAAAAGCGCCATTAGGAATAATAGCTTCCTATTTAGGTGTAACTCAAGAAACATTAAGTCGAATTAGAAAATAGTTTTTTTTGACAATTATCAAATGTTTTAATTTTATCAAATGTTAATTTTGTAATGAATTAAATATAATCTTATGAGTAAATCAAATTATTTTTCCTATTCCGAATACAAAGGAATTTCTTTAATCAAGTGGAATTTTGGAACGGCTTTAACCTTTTTTATTATGGCGTTGAGTATATTTATTGGTTGGGATACTCCTACTATTTGTTATCAATTAACAGCAATATTTGGATTGTTATTTCTAATCAATGGTCTTTTAGGAATGACGAAGTTAGGAAATTCCAATTTATGGAAATTCACATCTTATATTTTTGGTTCTCTAATGATTATCTTTGCTTTTCCATCTCTGTATCGTCAAATAAGTATAGGACAACGAGGACTTTTGGCAGGTTCAACATACTATTCTATTTGTGTAGCTATGCTTATAATTGGAATTATAGGACTTGTATTCCTGTATATTAATAGAAAATCTTTCAAATCGTGATAGTTACCAAACCTTCGTTTAATCACTATAAAATCCATACAGAAATCTTTATTAATGCAAGTCCCGAACAAGTATGGAGTGTATTAACTAATGTAAAAAATATCAAAACTTGGAGTAAAACTATAATTATTTGTGAAGGCAACATAAAAGATAATAGTAAAATAATAGTTCAAATTAAACCATTTCCTTTTATCAATTTCACGAAAAAATATAACCATAAAATATTTGTTAAAGAAGACGAAAGTTTTGGTTGGAATGATACGCATATTTTAGGAGCTCATGATAACCACCAATTTATATTACAATCAAGTAAAAACGGTATAACTTACTTTGTGCATTCTGATGAATTAATTGGTGGAATGACCTGGTTAATTGGTAAATTGAAGATGAAATTTTTGCAAAATTTATATTCACGTTTCAACAAGGAATTGAAATTAGAAACTGAAAAAAGATTTTTAAATCACCAAGTTTGTTTAAAATTTTAATATGAAAAAAAAAATAATTACTATTGTATTGTCCTTATTTATTACTATCTTATCAAAAGCTCAATCAAAATATAATATAATCTATGAACCTCAATTAGGACAAAATTTTGCAGGTGAAAATTTTAATTCGGTTTTTCACCTAATTGATTATGCAGATTCTATATTTATTCCAAAAAAAATCATCCGAACTGAAAAAAATTACTCAAAAGTAATTAATCCTATTTATCGCTTTAGTAAGCTTTTCTTAACTAATTATTTATTAACCGACTTAATCATGACGATGAACCATGAAAGATTTGGGCATGGATATAGAATGATTGAAGCCGGTGGTACTATTGATGAGATTGTTTACAATTTACCTCCACCATTTACCAATGAATTCTCCTACATTAATACCATTTACCCTACTAATTTTAGCATGCAACAAGAATTAATGTATCGTCTAGGCGGTTCTGAAGCAAATCTTTTACTTACAGACATTATGCGTAAAAACATACTGTTAGATGAACGTTTTAATTACAATTTTGGACTTGCTTATCTTTATGGAAGTAATGATATGCCTGGCTACACTGCCTTTGTTACAGCACCGGCTGCTGACCCTATACAATATAGACAATATATAAATTTATTGTATGGTAATGAAATACTTAAACAGGATAAAATGCGAACTTATTCTTATATTGCATTACTAACTGATCCTTTAAATTTTTTCGCTTTCAAATCGGTTTTTTACGATTACATAATCAAAGGTAAACATAGTTCAAAACTAAGAATGATAAAATTGAGTAATAATGTTAAATACTTACCTAGATTTAGATTTGAATACACGCCTTATGGTCCTGAATTGGTTTATCAAAATTATTTTAAGTTAAATTCCAAATTAATGCTTTTTAGTTTTAGTCATTCTACTCCTAATTTACCAAAATCTTGGCGAATAGGAGCAAATATTTGGAATCTAAAACTATCCAATCAATTATCTTTTAATTTCTCTGGGCAAATTTGGGGACAACCCTCTATCGCTTTTTATCAAAGCAAAAAACCTGCACCATTATTTGATAACATTGGGGGGCTTTTTATTTCTACTATAAATTATGATTTTATTAAAAATAAAAATCTTTTTGGGTTGACAGTTCAAGCTGGATATAAATCAATAGGCTACACATTAGGGGAACAATTAAATAATAGTATAATTTTTAGAGGAGGTTTAACTTTTCATCTAGAAACTAAAAAATCAAACTGAATTGATTTTATTATAGCGTCACCCAAATTTATAGGGTAATTATGAAATAGAAATAGTTGAGCCCAGATTCAATTGATTAATGCAACATTAAAGGTTTAATTTGATTGAAAAACTAAATTACTGTTGTCATGCAGAAATTTAATTATTTCAGCCCAGAACAAAGGTATTAAATTGAAATTTTAAACACATCAAGAACCAATTAAGTAGAGATAGCTAAGCTCATTGGGGTTTAGAAAAGCACCGTGAGCATAGAAATCAAGCGGAATACAGGAAAAGGTGGACCTCATGCTGTTGTAAGCTCCCCCAAAAGCAGCACGATTTAAATTTATCTTGTTTTATAATAAAATCCAAAACTGTTACATTGAAACAAAAAAAGAATATCCATTTAGTATTCAAGGTTAAATTATTTTTGGAATAAAACTGCTTTGTTTCTTGTATTAGATTGATTGAAACTACAAACGAATTAAAGTGATTAAATAAATTTTCAAAGTGAGTAAAACTGATAATTATTATACAATTTTACCACAACCAAATGCTTGTTGCTTCGCGCGTAAGCGTGAAAAAAGTATTTAATCAAATAATTAGAAAAACATCAACTAATGACAATCATGAATTAGAAATTTTTACAACATTTAAGAGTAAAATAATCTTCATATATTTTGATTCGGGAACGTCAAACATCAAATACATTCTTCGAAGTGAAGAACCAACTCCGTCTTGTGATAAAAACACACGTAATGCAAGGTTTTTATTTGATATAGTCGGTTCTTCCAAAATCATATTAAGTACATTCCAATCCGTTTCGTTTAATTTTTTTCCAATGTGACTTTCTAATTTCAGCCTATCTAATTCAAATTTTGAAAAAAATTCTGTACTTATACTTTTACCATTTATTTTTAATTCTTCTATCTCCTGTAATAGATTATTTCGTTCTTTTTCATTTTTTATTAAGGTTTTTCTAACAAATATTATAATTATTAAAATTACCAATGTGAAAATAACCAAAAATATAAAAAATATTTTTTTCATTTTATCCAACTTCTCTTGTGCTATAATTCTTTCAATCTTAATAGTTGTTGCTTTATTACTATAATCGCTTTGTAAATCTTTTTTAATTATTTTGTGTTTTTCAGAATCTATAGTTACGGAATCAGTATATTGAACATATTTCTCTAACATTTCAAAAGCTTGAAATTCATCTCCTTCCAATTTGAATATTTGGTATAAAAGTTTTGATCCGCTAGCCTTTAATTTAAAATCAGATATGTAATCATAGAGATTTAATATCATTGCTTTATCCTCCTCTTTGATTGCAATATTTTGAGAAAGATTATACTTAATTTTATTTTCATATAATTCAAATAATAGATTGGGATTGCCAACTTCATTTCTGATTTTTATTGACTTATGGTAATGATAAAATACACTATCTTTACAATTTTCTATTTTGTACAAATCTGCCATTGTAAGATATGCTATTGATAAAAGATAGCTATCATTTTCTTTAGTCAATAATTGTATAGAATTATTAAAAAAAAACTTTGCTATTTTAAAACAATCTAACATATTATAAAAAAGACCAATATTCAAATAAACCTCACCAGTATCATTTCTTTTTAGGTTTCTTTTCACTTCCAAGGATTTAAAAAAATAATTAATTGCAATTTCATATAATCCAATAGTAGAATAAACTAATCCAAGGTTATTATAGACAATTGATAAGTAATTATTTCTTTCGTTAAATTTCTCAAAAATAAAAGCACTTTCATAAAAACGCTTTATTCCAGCTTCTAACTTACCCCCTTCACATAATGCAGAACCATGATTAAAATATAAAATCGCTAATTGCAATGAGTCATTTGTCTTTTTCACATTTTCAATTGATTGTTCAATATTGTACTTTGAACTATCTGATAACCTTTGTAATGAAAAAGCCAAAGCCATTTCGTTATTGGCATTGTTTAATTCTTTATTGTTTTTATAAAGATTAGCTAATTCAATATGTTTTCTAAAAACCGGCATTGAAACTACAGGGTTATTGTATGTGTTCCAAAAATAAAATTGGTTTATTGCTTTGAATCGGTTTTCAATTTTGAGTTTGGGATTTTCCCAAATCAATTTTAATGAATCCAATTTATTCTCTACAGATAAATTATTATTTAACAAGAATAAAATACAACATGTAAGAATGATATTTGAAGGCTTAATTTTGATATTGGTTTTCAATTTTTCCTCAGTTTTCATATAGTGGTTGAATTTCAAAAATAAATTATGCTTAGTGTGTCTTCCTTCATGATACTTACCAAATAGATTTGAGGAAATATGGTCTATGTAACATACGTATTTTAGGTGATTTGGGGTAAATTCAGCAATTTTAATAAACAAGTAAATAGAGAAAATAAATCCATTCAAATAAAATAAACAAGTTTAATCTAACACTGTAAACCTAATCACTCCAGTAAAATAATTAATATCAAATAATAAAACAATCTTTATCCTAAAACAGTCAGTCATTATGAATTTATGTTTACTATTTCAAGTAATTTTTTTTAATTTATTATTCGTACAACAATTATCTTGGTTTTAGATACTATTGTTCTAAGAATCTTAATATCTTGCTATCTACACTTATAAAATAAAATACTCTAACAAAATGGCTTACACTTATTTTTATGATATTCTAAATATTTTTCTTAAATATTACAATACCTGTAATATCTTGAATTTCAACATCTTTTACGGCTAAAATATTTGTATTTATATTCAATTTATTTGTCCCTGAGTTTAAGTAAATTTCGGACTTTTTTTTATTTCGTAATTTTCGCAAATCAAATAATTTTTTTTTGAAATGAGTATTTAATATCTATATTTACTTGCCTTAAAGCATAAAATTGTTTTTGGTCGGTTTAATGTTGGATTTATACCACTACAGGAAACATCTTGTAAAATTGGGCTACGCAAACTTATCTGTGAAAAAATTTGGGTATAAGGAAATAGAGTAATACATAAAAGTAAAAGTTTTTAAATTGTTTATATTTTGTTATATTAACATTAATTATTGAGGCTTTCAAAAGCCTTGTTTTTCAGAGTATTATAGGTTATCATCATGCAAACACAAAGGGCTAGAAATTAAATTTACAATAGCTTTATTGAGGATATTTTAATTTGGTTTAAATATTTAATGGTGAAATATTTTCTTAATCTCTGATACATCTTATAGAATTTGCATCTGCTCTTGGTCTAAATGAACCTGTTGAAAATCCGCTTGTAGCAGAATTAAATTGTATTCTATTAGCTCCAGTACCATTAACATCACTTGACCAATACATTCCCCATACATTAACTCCAAAGAAACTACCATTATTAGGTCTTGAACCTGCCAATGTAAACCTTAATGGAGATGCAAATGCTCCAGTGATAGTTAAACTACTCCAAGAGGCTGCTTCTGTTGCCCATTCTGCATTAGTAGGAACTCTATAACCACTAGGACAAGGATTATTTATACCAGTTACACCTCTCCAAAGGTCACTATTTTGAGGACTAAGCCAATCCTGTGGAGCTGTTGTACTTGCTATAAAATTAGAATTATTTGGTATATTTGTTGTACTTAAAGTAGTAGTAGTTGTACTCCATCTGCATTGATGACCATCATTTAATCTTCCCCACTGATATAAATCACCATAACTATTCGTATCTGTACTGCTAGTAGCTACTCTTCTTGCGCCTAAATTTCTATCCATCCAAATTCTTCCAGTAGGACTTACAACATCAAACCAAGTAAAAAGAGAACCATCACAATTTTTTAATTTAAATGATGTTAAAATTTCACCTGATGTTTCTAAAACATGCCAATTTACTCCATCGCAAACTATTCTAATGGCAAAATTAAATGTGTTCAAAGTATAAACAAGATTTTGATCTATTGTTTGAGTTCCAAATGCATCAATATAAATTGGTTGCCTATTTGTAGTTATATTTTTAACATAATACACCTTACCCATATTGTTCGTAGCTGTCGGTAGTGAAACTGTATATGGACCATTATTACACAGAACTACATTATGGGACTGATTTAAAGTAGTGGCAGCAGTTAAAGTAGTTACACTTAAACCCATGCTAGTATTAATATCAAGGCCGCTTGCAGGTGTAGTTGTTCCAATACCTACATTTGTTCCATTGTTAAATAGAGTTGAGTTAGCAATCCATTTAGTACCATCATGTCTTAATGTTTGACCATTTGTACCAGATGTTAATGATGCAACTTGCCATATTGGCGAACTAGATGTACCAATATTTACCTCTGCATTTGAAGTCGTTGTGTTGTATATCACCAAACCAGTTGCTGGATTGGCTATTGCATTACGCTGTGTTGTAGTCATTCGTGGCAACAACAAACCCTGGGTAGTACTCTCT
>JACCDH010519947.1_pt1 | contig 11616 bp, 9 predicted proteins | sample 7442481 | NCBI WGS metagenome assembly JACCDH01 (sample SAMN15323433, study PRJNA562643) | freshwater metagenome | isolation source: river surface water | place: USA:Blue River Watershed | collected 2017-08-15 | reverse complement strand
GTTACGGTAACCCAGAAGACCTTGTTCGTTATGGCTCGAAGCGATGCTAAAATCAAATTATTTTGAGTATTTTTACATACTGCCCCAAGGTTTGATGGCTTCTTTCAACTGATGGTATCCATCAATGTAGCGTGGGCGTTTGCCCGCATAAATTTTATCAAACGTTGCCAATTGTGCGTCTAACCAAGCTGCCAGTTTAGTATTGTCTGGGTTGGCAGCTTTATAGGCTTCGTTGATCAACACAAAGTGGATACGTGGATCATAGGGTTGTTTTTCACCACCTACGGTTTCATCACCCTCTAATAAACGCAGCAGCATGGCATCTGCAGAGCCGAGGGTTTGTTCATAGATAGGTGCGCCTTCCATGCGATACATGACACTGGTCATGTCTTTGCCATTAGTCATCGTGAAGCCCATGTCAGACCAAACCTGTTGCATCTTAGCGCCTGACTTGACATGATCTAATACCATTTGTCCCCAATCTCGTAATAGGTCAGGGGCATCTGCCATCAAATCGGTTAAGCGATCACCGTCGAGATCGGTTGCATAGACGATGCATGGGCGTTGACGAACCATGTCATGCAATAAGAGTCCAAAGTTAGTATCTGCGATGTGTTCATAGATTTCTCCGCCCCAATTTTCCATACCTGCTTTGAAGTCTTTAGGTAATAAGGCAACGATGGCATCGACATTGTCTTTATGCTCTTCGTAGGCATCTACGGCGTATTTGCGTTTTAGTTGGAACTTTGTACCTTGTAGCAGCCAACGAATGACCCCTGCATTGACAGCATCTTCTTGTGCTTGGGTGGGTTTAGTTGCGACACGTCCAATATGCCCGGTTTCATGCACCATCTTTAAGAAAAGACGAGCCGCATAAGCCATGCGTATGCCTGGAGTATTCATTTCAGAATGAATATTGCCTGTACTGCGATCTACATTGAATTTCTTTTTATCTTGAGAGTAGGGTAGGCCTGGCATGAAGCGTACGCTGGTAATTGAACCGTAGGGGCGTACGTTGCAATAGACACCTGCAGCAGTACGCAATGGCGCGTTTGCAGACTTACCAGCAACAACAACTTTTTTACCATTGTCATTGACCATGAAGTCACCCGCAGTAGACCATTTTAGACAGGTGTAATCCATCTTACCAAACCACTCTAGGGATTTGAGTTTGGTGTCATGACGAAATTGCGCCATCATGGGTACGCCAAGGAAAGGGAGTCCTAAGACATCTAAGGCCATCAAGGTGCCATTTAAGGCAAACATGTCGGTAAATGCATGAACTACAGGTTGAATGTTACCAACATTGTTTCCACCTTCCCAAATGATGGCATCTGAGATGCCACGAGGTTGAATGTTGGAGCGCTTATAGAGGCTGTCTAGTAATTTAAACAAATCGCCACTTTGCTCTGTCTGAGCAATTTTTAGTAAGTCGAGTTTCCTATTCATATACTGTCTCCCTCAATAATTAGAAATGAATTGCAGCAATACTAAAAGAAAACAGACAGTAAGGCCAGAGCACGCAGACAGAAATTCAAGGTGACTGAGTGAGGAGTTTATGCGAGTAACTTTTTGAGCGTCTTGATTCTCAACTGTGAGCAGCGACAGCTTACTACCTTAGAAATAAAATGCTTAGGATATAGATGTAAAATTTATATTATTCGTATTGCAAAACCTTGTCATCGGTACTCAATAGTTTAAATTTTTCAGATTTTGCCTGAGAAATTAATAACCTATCGAATGGATCATGATGTAACAGAGGTAATTTTTCTAACATCATGATATGACTTAAATTGATATTTATCCAAGAGAATCCGGTTTTCTCAACTATCTCAATCAGATTATCTGGTGATTTGATTTTATTTAATGCTTTTTTAATGACTATTTCCCAATAACTGACGATACTCACAGCAACATAGTTTGCTTCGTTTTCAATGATAGGAACGAATTGTGAAATTTTACTAAGACTTCCCTCAAGGCTCCATAATAAAACACAAGTGTCTAAGAGATATTTCATTCAAAATATCCTTTTAATTGATCAGGTAATTCATTGAAATCATCACTAATACTCACTTGCCCTGACCACAAGCCAAGTTTTCTATGCTGAGGCTGGGCGTACTCAACGAGCTGTGCAATGGGTTTCCCATTTTTGCAAATCACAATCGGCTCATGTGTGCTAGCTAGGGTTTCCAGATATTTCGATAAGTTTGTTTTGGCATCATGGATGTTGATAAATTGCATAATATGCACCTTTGAACATAGGTTTTTCTTTGTTATAGCTTAGTTTAGTTTAGTTTAATTTTCAATCAAACTAGACTGGTATAGATATTTATTGCTTTAATTTGCTGCTATAGCAGTAATTATATAGAAAAAGGTGGGAAATCAGTAAGGTTTGAAAAAAACAACGTGTTTTTACTGTCTTGGCGGTAATATTGATAATATTATGCTTATAAAACTTGATATTTTCTATAATATGGGCCATATTTACTGCAGGAGCAGTAAATAATAGGGCTTTAAATGAGTGATCAAGACGGCTTTGTTGTCCAATTGGCCGAAAGCATACGTAATCATCGTAAATTAAGCGGTATTACACAAAATCAACTCGCAGCGTTTGCTGGGGTTGGTAAAACTGTAATCTTCGATTTAGAGCATGCCAAAGCGACCGTAAGGCTCGATACGCTATTGAAGGTGCTTGCGGTGCTCAATATTCAATTGGTAATGATCGGTCCCACAGGAGAGCACCATGCGTAGGGCTGCAGTCTATCATCAGGATAAATTGGCTGGTTTTTTGATAGAGCAAGGCGAGAGTAAGTATGCCTTTCATTATACGGATGAGTATGCAGGTCCGCCCATTTCATTGACCATGCCTGTAGTCAAGCGGCAGTTTTTATTTGAGACTTTTCCACCATTTTTTGATGGATTATTACCAGAGGGCACCCTATTAGAGGCGCTCTTAAAACAAGCAAAAATTGATCGGTATGATTTATTTTCTCAATTAGTTACCGTAGGTAATGATTTGGTTGGTGCTGTGACTGTTAAGGAGGCATGATGCTGTATTGTCCTATTACATATCAGGCACTGGCCGTTGGTGAGCATCAATACTCGCGAGAGGGCTTAAAACGATTATCCAGAAGTGTAACCCATTTAGAGCCGCTGCCTTTTACCCAAGAGAAGTTAAGGCAAGAAGCTCGGATGCGAGCAGATAAAATGTCTATTCAGGGTGTACAGCCTCAAATCAGCGCTCGACTCAATGCAGCCAAACAACGCTTTGATCTGGTCGACAATCAAGGCACGTTCATTTTAAAGCCGCAAACTGCAGATTATGCGCAATTACCTGAAAACGAAGATCTCTCGATGAGATTAGCTCAGACGGTAGGTATTAAGACACCTTTACATGGGCTGATTTATGCACAAGATCAGGTTCTTGTATATTTCATTAAGCGATTTGACAGAGTCAAAAAACAAAAAATTGCAGTAGAAGATTTTGCTCAATTGTCAGGGATGAATAGAGACACCAAGTATAATTATTCGATGGAAAAATTGGTTAAAGTGTTGGAGCTTTATGCGACGTTTCCAGTGCTTGAAAAAGCAGAGCTTTTTTTACGTGTGATGTTTAATTTCATCATTGGCAATGAAGACATGCACCTGAAAAATTACTCATTAATTACAGAAAATAATAAAATCACTTTGGCGCCTGCCTATGATTTTTTAAATTCCACGTTGGCTTTAGGTGCTGCGAAGGAAGAGATTGCTTTATCGCTGAATGGTAAAAAACGTAATTTGAAACGAGCTGATTTGATAGATTATTTTGCAAAAGAAGTGCTTCATCTGCCACCCAAAATTATTGATCAGCAAATAGAAAAAATCCTATTGGTACAACCCCAGTGGAAAACACTGATTGAGCATTCGTTTTTGTCGGTTGATTTGAAAACGCAATATACGGCTGTTGTAGAAGAGAGGTTAACCAGGCTAGATTGGCATTATATCTAACTCCTTAGTTAAATCAATATATCTTAATGGTATAACTCACAGCTAGATCAACAGTTCTTGATTCAACATGGCATCATGATTGCGCATACATACTTGAAAAACATGACAATTTGACTCCCTGATTGCAAACCGCAGTCATAGTCAGTAGAATGACGTCATCAATGTTAATCCGTAATGCATTCAGAGTGATAAAAAGATGAAGTTACTTTCTAGTCAGCAATTTTTAGATAAAATATTAAAGATACGGGGCGGGAAAGCCGCGCTCACCAATTTATTGTGTGGGCGATATCGTGCTGCTGGGCTTGAGCGGCTGAATACAAACACTCTCCTAAGCATACATCCTAATCTTTCAGACAGAATATTATTAGCCATCTCGGAGATTGATGGGGAGCGCTGTTTCATAATCGTAGATATAGCATTAAACCATGACTATCACAAAGCAACCGCCATGAGAAAAAACGATTTAAGTGAGTTGGTTGCAAGGGGGGAATTAAAGTCCATAGAGCTTGAAGATTTAGAGCGCGAAAACGTGGAATTCGCAGAGTTGAAAGCTAGCGCCTCAAGTGGCGCTGTCACGCAAGCAGGACTTACCACCGAGATGGAAATTCGACAAATGCAACACTTTGGTGAGCAGCTAATCGAGCTCAACCCTACACAACTTAAAACACTTAAGGTGAGTCTGCCACTTTTAATTGGAGGAGGACCTGGCTCAGGTAAGAGCTGTTCAGCCATGCAGATTTTAGAGCGCTTACAAGCAGAAATAGTGGATCCAGATGAGCGCGTCATTTATCTAACACGCTCCGTTCGTCTCGCAAGAAAAATGGAGTCAGACTGGGTGTTACAAGGAGGATATGAGCAGTCTAATTACAACAAAGTTTCATTTATGACTTATGAAGAGTTGCTAGATGAAGAGCTATGGACAGCAGATAATCCAGATAGACAAAAAGCACTCATCGGCAAGGATGGTTTTGGACAATGGTGGGAACAACGTTGTCAACAACACTCAAATAAGCGATGGAAGAAAGAACCTCTCGATAAAATCTACCAAGAGTTTCGCCTAATCTCTGGCTATACCCAAAAACAATACCTAGAGCTTGGAAAAAGACAAAGCTTATACAACGAGCAGGAAGATAGGGCAGCACTTTATCGTGCTTATAATGCTTATCAAGCAGAACTAGAGCGCACCAACAAAATTGATACTAATTTTTACACTCCACCTGGAGAAAAAAAATATCGATTCATTGTCGATGAAGCACGTGACCTTTCCAATGGACAGCTAAGAAATTTAACTCGGTTATCAAAGGACTGCTCTATTGTTTGCTGCGTAGATAGCAATCAGAGTCTTGAGGATGATGAGTCTAATCGAGATTTTCTCCTACAAATGTTCAAAGAAGAAAGCGGCAAAAAAGAGGTTTCACATATAGAGCTGCCAGGCAGCTATCGTTGCCCAGAAAAAATACTGCGTGTGGCAGATGCCATTCTTCAGATTAAACATGCCAGCACGGGTGGCTTAACTGATAAACATGAAGCCAGCTCTTTGTGCGACCCAGAAGCACTGAACGCATCCCAAAAAGAGGGTGCTGTTCACTATATTACCCCAGAAAGTGATTTAAGTACTTATAGACAAATGGCTCAATTCACTTCATTGGCTGTGGTCACTGACGCAATATATCGAGACGAGGCGGCTAAATTATTTCAAACGCCACTCATCTTTACTCAAGAAGAGATTAAAGGCTTACAGTTTCCAAGAGTTATTGTTTATAAGCCATTTGATAGCCCCATTTATATGCAAATCAATCAGCGCTTACCGGATGTGCTTGTAAAAAAAGAGACACATCGCGCAAAGCACGATGCGGACAGGATGCCTGAATTTGGCCCTCCCATGAATCGCGTCTTCACAGCGATTACCCGTGCACAAGATGAGCTCATTATTTGTCAACGCTTCACCAGAGAACTGGGCAGAATAGAGCATCACATGAAATCCGCCGCTGAGCAGAGCAAGACGATAGCAGAGGCCGCTGTCGCTGAAACGCCAGACCTAGCTCTATGGAAACAAACTTTTTGGAACCTTTTCGCCAATGGCCATAAAAAACAAGCCCTGAGTGTGTTTATAACTAAACTAGGAAGGTCTGCAGCTGAATTTGAACAGCTTGTAGCAAACGGGTGTCAAACTCACCCACAACAAGTGGTCGAATCAGCAAGTGTAGCTGAGGTAGGTAGTGAGTCCAGCGCGCTACCACCGGCGCGCATAGAGGCAAGCGCTTCCGTTTTAAAAACAGAACCTTCCGCACCATCAACTGCGTCAAAATCAAAAAAATCAGCATCAGCACAAGCGTCACATGCTGAAGCCACTCCAGCACCCGCAAAAAACAGAAAAAAAAGCACAAGTCCTACAACAGCTAATGCTGCTAATGCGCCGGCGCAGGCTTCAGAGACCACTCCTAGCAGTACAACAAAAGAGGCTAGCATCCCCCCCAAAGAAGCAAAACTTTTTGATTATGCTAACAAGCTGATTTTAGGAGGGCTTTTCAACGAACAAAATGTTAAAAACTTATTAAAACATCCCAAAGCAAATGAGATTTTAAATGTTCCGGTTTCAGGGAAAACAGTCTACCAACATATACTGGATTCCGAGGAAAAAATGAAAGCCCTTCTGGAAACCCTGAAAGAAACCGAGTATATGGACAAAATGGAGTTGTACGTTCTTTCGATATACCCTGAGGCAAGACGGCTTGCAACTTGTCGCAAAGAAGAAGGGCCGATTGTTTTAAAAGTCTTAGAAAACAACCTTGAGTTGTCAGCTGAATTCACCGCCAAACAATGGAACTCATTATTGCCGATGGACAGCGCTGACTTTTCTGCAGAAGCAGAGCTGCCTTTAGTTTCTCTCTCTAAAACAACAGAGGGACAAAAAGCGTTGCATCAGCGCTTACAGCAGGATAGATCTTGGTATGATCGGATTTCTATCGAACAATTATGTGCTATCTGCGCCACGCGCACCCACAGAGAGCAAAAAATGCCACTGATTTATTTTCTATGCTATTCAGAAATAACCTTAGGATTTTTAATAGAGTATCTGGATCGGAATATAGCTTTCCTTAGCGACGAAGAGTTAAATAACTTGGGCGCTGCTTTGAGCGCAACTTCGCCAAAAACATGCTATAAAGATGTCTCTACTTTATTTCTTTTATTCAATCATTATGCAAGAAAACTTGATGCAATCTTTGTAAAAAACAAAAAATTATTTCATCATGTGGATTGGGTGTCATTGCTAAATAAGTGCGTACCTGCGTATGGAGGCGTCGGCTTACTCTATTTGATTAGCCAATGCGTCGTTAGACAAGACGTCGTTAGACAAGACGTCGTTAGACAAGACGTCGTTAGACAAGACGTCGTTAGACAAGACTCAAGTGAGACTACTTTTTTGGCTAGTTTAGTTGAGGAAATTCCAGATATATTGAAAGAATTCTCACACGAAATAATCCATCATAGAATCAAAGCTCAAAAAGCAGACACAGAACCCTATATTACTTCCAGTTTTAATCTTCTATGTTCAAATGCAAAGAACCATGCAATATTAAGAAGTATTTACCAAGAAACGCCTTGTTTATATCGGCAGATTACCATAGATGACTTGTGTATGTCTTGTTCTAGTGACTTACCGGAGCGTTCAGTGATGTGGTCTCTTCTGAACAAAGAAGATGGAGTGCATTTTCTAAAAGATCTTTTTACACAAAATCCGGTATTGTGCAAACAAATTTCTCGTGAAATATTATTTAAAGAAATTTCAATTAACACTCAAATAAGTTCCATTTTTTACTCTCTGAGCGCAACTATAGTGTCAGCTGAAGTTTTGAATAAAATTTTTGAATCAAACCCTGACTTATATAAACAAATTACAATAGAACAATTATATCTGCGCTTAATAATTAATGGTTCGACTTACACACCTTTACACAATCTGGCAACATTGGCACCAGGCATAAATTTTCTAACTAAATTGTTTGGAGAAAATCCAAGCTTGTTGAAACAGATCTCATCTGAAGAGCTATTCAGGCAAGTAGCATACCCTGACGGCCAGATTACCTCAACTTTTTACTCGCTGAGCGTTAATGAGCAAGCAGCCTCTCTATTAATTCAGATCTTTGCTGCAAACCTCGAGTTATATCAAAAAATCACTGTAAATGACTTATGCCTTAACTCACGAACAAAGGTCGGCATAACGTACACGCCGCTCTATTTTTTATCGGGAACTTCTTCTGGTAGAAAATTTTTACGTGATTTATTTGAAAAAAATCCTGATATATTTAAACAAATTCCATCCGAAGATTTGTGTAGGATTTTCTCAGAAACAGCTTCAACAGGCTTTTATTGTAGTGGAACATCGCCTATCTATTGGCTCGTGGTGAATCAATATTGCAGGGATTTATTAAGCGCGTGGGTTGATTGCGATCAAAACTTAGCACAAAAAATCACCTCCGAAGCATTATTTAATAAACGCCATGCACAAGCTGGCGAATGGGGAAATCACACAGCATTTCAAGGGCTTGCTAATAGTCCAGTTCTTTTAAAAAAAATCTTTGATAGCAACCCGTCACTCTACGAACCAGTGACTGCAGACGAGCTGCTTACCATCAGTTTTAACAATGAATCAACAAAAACCGCCTCTGCTTTTTTAAGTCTCTGCGTGGCAGGCCTTGAGGGCATGCTCTTTTTAAAAGGGCTATTTCAGAGAAAGCCATCATTATATGCGGAAGTCTCTATACGAAAATTAGGTGTAGTCTGCCACATGAAAAGCAGCAACCAGCCTGTGTCAGCATTATCTTGCCTTAGTCGGAATGAAGAGGGGATAGAAATTTTAGAAGATCTCCTATTACGGCAACCTGGCGAGTATCTCAATATTACTCCTGAGGCCTTGTGCTTAGTTGAGAATGGTAGTATTACCACTCAAGACACGCTGTTATCATTTTTACAAACAAGCGTAGCTGGCCTTGCATTCTGGAGAGATGCCCTCAAAAAAAGACCTGATTTAAAGGACTTTCTCGATCCTAATGTTAAAAGCTTACTTGAGCCAGTTGTAACTTTACAGCCTTCAGAGAAACCTGCGCATCTAGTCACCTTCAGTTACAGGCCCCACCAGAAGAAATGCCCTCCCTGTCTTCTAAAAAAGATAAGGCCTAATTAGACAGGATACTGAGATGAGCAAAGTTTAAGCGATAGAGATCTATTTCCCTGCAGTCCGCCACTGTGAATCATGAGCATTTGACTGCCAAGTTTGAAGTGCTTTTTTTGTGCCAGATCTAAGATGGCATAGAGGGTTTTTGAGGTATAGACAACATCAGTGGGCAATCTATTTTCTTTCCAGGTTAGTTCCATAAAAGCGAGTAGCTCAGAAGGATGTTTGGCAAAGCCACCGAAATGATAGTCATGATTAATCTGATAATTTTTTTTGTCAGAGTTGAGTAATTTGTTGATCTCAGTTTCTAATGAGTAGGCGCCTTTTAATGCGCTAATCCCAATGATCTGCTGATGATCTGCGGATGCGTTGATAATGCCTGCGACCATGGTTCCTGTACCTACTGCACACACAATATAATCATATGATCTATTGGTAAAAGATAAGATTTCTGCTGCACCTTTGGCGCCAAGTAGGCCATACCCACCTTCGGGAATAGAATAGACATTATCAAAGAAGCCTTGATTGCGTTTTAAAGTTTGATAATCGCTGGCTGAGACAAATCGTAAAGTCATTCCATGTGTTTCTGCTTCTTGCAGGGTGGGTGTGAGGTGATCTGATTTTGCTCCTCTAATGATGCCAATGCTTTTTAATTGACAGAGCTGTGCAGCATAAGCCGTGGCTACAATATGATTACTATAAAAACCACCAAAAGTTTGAATGGTATGACATTTTTTTTGCAAGGCATCTTCTAGGTAATATTTCAGTTTAAATAATTTATTGCCACTGATAATGGGATGGATTTCATCTAAGCGCAGTATGTCTAATGACAAGTGTTTTGCTTGTAAGATTTCATGGGAAAATGTTTCTATTCGAATAGAGGCGGGATTGATCTTGCTAGTTAGATGATTGTTCATTCGTTTGCCTTGGATTTAAATCAAAGTTGCATCGTTGATGCCTAAAAGAGAGCAGGGGAGACATAGGTTGTTACGAAGATGCTGATCATCTTTCTCACACAAGATGATCAAGCCAAAAATAGTTCTATAAATGTTTTTTATGTTTTAAATGCTTATAAAAATCATTGGTTTCTCGCATGACTTTTTCTCTTTGAAGCTTTGGACCTTTGTAAAAAATAACAGCGGATCGATGTTCATCAAGAAGATCTTCTTTTACATCTTGCGCCACGTCTAAAGCATCATGTAAATCACCACCATTACATAATTCTTGAGTTGCAGCTTTAGCTTGTTTATATAAACTGTTAATTGATTTTTTAACACTGGGTTTGGTTTTCACTGGTTTGATCTGTTCACTTAAAAGTGTTTGGCAGACAAGGTGATGTAAAACCTGCCCTGCATAGAGCCCTAGAACAGTTCCTAAAATTGCTCCTAGCAATGGATTTCCAAGAGAGGCGCCGAGTAAACAACCTTCATAGGCACTGAATATCACAAAAAACCACCATAAAGTGGCTCTCTGACTTTCTCCGCGCCAATTTCCTTTGGAGTTCAAAAAAAACGATTTTTCCATAGAGCAATACTCCCTTTTAGTGTTCAAGCGTCCCCTCTTTTAGTAATGTGAGCGTACATGGGTATATAATATTTAGTCAATAACCACTGCCTAAATTTAGTCACAGAATATCATACGAAGTGGAGACTATTAAGAAAGAATATACAGCGGCAGGGAGTGGGGATTAGTTAAGGAAAGAATTTTCTTGTGTCAGGTTCCACAGAAGGTTTTATACTCTGTATCACTGTGATCTGGCGGATTTTGATAATAAGATTGCTCTGGCAGATCAGCATAGGGCGTTGCTAAAACATCGAGGAGCCTGTGCATTTTACTGAAATCATCTTGCTCCACGGCAGCTTTCAGGGCTCCTTCCACTTGGTGGTTACGTGGAATCACTGAAGGATTTTTGGTCCGCATCAGTTGCTTAACAGCATGGATAGAGTTTGATTGCCGTAACAGCCGAGCTTGCCATCTATCATACCAGTCTTTAAAACCCTCTCTCTGGAAACATGGAGGCTCTGTCAATGTGTCTGAAGCTATCGAGTGGAACGTGTTGGTAAAATCTGCCTGATTTTTATGCATCCAGACGAGCAGGGACTCAATCAATGAGATATCATCTGCTTCCTGAGTAAAAAGCCCCAGTTTTTCTCGCATTCCAGCAAGCCAATACTTTTGAAAAATATCAGTAAATGTTGCCAAAGCCGCCTGTCCTATCTGGAGTGATTTGTCTTGTTTGGAATGAAGTAAAGGTAATAATGCCTCTGTAAAGCGTGCAAGATTCCATTGCGCAATCTTCGGCTGATTACCGTAAGCATAACGGCCGTGATAATCGATAGAGCTGAACACTGTCTCAGGATCATACCTATCTATAAAAGCGCAGGGGCCGTAGTCGATGGTTTCTCCGCTAAGTGTCATGTTGTCGGTATTCATGACACCATGAATAAATC
>JACCDH011274161.1_pt1 | contig 11617 bp, 7 predicted proteins | sample 7442481 | NCBI WGS metagenome assembly JACCDH01 (sample SAMN15323433, study PRJNA562643) | freshwater metagenome | isolation source: river surface water | place: USA:Blue River Watershed | collected 2017-08-15 | reverse complement strand
GCCGACAGCCGGCTGATCACCGAGGAATTCAACGAGATCGTCGACGACAGCAGCGGCGATTTCATCAAGACCTGGCTGGTGGACGAACCGCTGGCCAATTTCAAGGCGCTGCTCGAAGGACAGGTGGAACACCTGTTGTCCGAGGAGATGGATATCTGATTCCCCACCGGGAGGCTCGCCATGGATCACCACTTCCCCATCTGTCACCTGTTCTACTACCCCACCCAGGTGGTGCTGGTGGACGACGATGCCAATTTCCTCGATTCCGTCAGTCTTCTGCTTGACCGCTCCATCAATTACCGGCTGTTTCAGTCGGCACGCCAGGCCCTGGAGCACGTCAATCGTGCCATGGCCTTCAGCGAGGTGATCAAGCGCAGCTATTCGTCCTACAAGACGGGGCCCTTCGATTCCGACACGCTCACCCACGTCGACATCAACGCGCTGCACAAGGAGATCTACAACCCGGATCGTTTCCTGATGCCGAGCGTGGTGGTGATCGATTACTCGATGCCGGAGATGAGCGGGCTGGAATACTGCGTGAGCCTGACCAATCCCTACGTGAAGAAGATCCTGCTGACCGGGCGTGCCAATACGGACCTGGCGGTGCAGGCCTTCAACGAGGGGCTCATCGATCAGTTCATCAACAAGAACGACCCGCAGCTGGCGAGCAAGCTCAACCGCTCCATCGCCAATCTGCAGCAGCAGTATTTCAGTCGCACCTTCAAGATTCTCACCGACCCGGTGGTGGCCAGCTCGCAGAGCCGCTTCCTCACCAACCCGGCGTTCATCGAGTTCTTCAACATCCTGCGCAGCACCCACGAGATCGTGGAGTACTACCTGATCGACATGCCGTATTCGGGGTTTCTGCTGCTGGACAACAAGGGCCGGGTGTCACTCGTGCTGATCATGTCCCATGTGGCGCTGCTGGAACATCTGCGCCAGTGCCGCGCTCGCAAGGCTCCGGCGGAACTGCTCGCGGCCCTGGAGGCCGGGGACATGCTGCCGCTGTTCAACATCGGCAACGACGGCGAGCATCTGAACGAGGCGTTCTTCAAGGACTGGCGTCAGCATTATGCCCCGGCCTGCAGAATCGCCGAGGACACGCCCTGCTACACGGCCCAGCTCGGCGAGGACGCCACCCGCGCCCTGCTGCCACAGCTGCGCACCCAGGACATCACGTCCTACGCAGCCCATCTGCGGCAGCCCACACCGACGGCGAAATTCCTGCATTGATCAGACAGGGAAGCACAGCGTGAAGCGGGCATAGTCGCCTTGCACCGATGCGGCCTCGATGCGTGCATCGAAGCTGGCCAGCGTGCGCACGCAGAAGGCCAGGCCGGCGCCGGTGCCATCGGCGCGCGTGGTGAAGAAGCCATCGAAGATATGCGGCAGCACCTCCGGCGCAATGCCCAGCCCCGTGTCGGTGAACACCAGGCGATTCTCCTCGCCACCGGTTTCCAGCGCGATGCTGATGCTGCCCTTGCCTGCCGCCTCCAGACTGTAGAGCGCATTGCGCAGCAGATTGAACAGCACGTAGACCATCATGCTGTGGATGCCGAGGAAGTGGAAATCGGTGCCCGGTGCCACCTGGACGCGGGCCCGCTCGTTGCGCCGGAACGGGTAACGCTCCAGCGCCTCCTCCACACAGGCCCGCATGCTGCACAGGGTGAAGCTGCGCTGGTCCAGCTTGTCGTTGTGCAGGTTCACCAGCAGCAGGTCGATCACATTGTTGGCCTGGTCCACCAGGTCCGTGATGCGCGTGGCCGTGCTCTGCAGCGACTCCAGCCGATCGGGCCGCAGCGGCGCAAAGCGCTCGGGCTGCAGCTGCGCGGCCACGGCATGGGCATCGAGCAGATCGCTCAGACAGGCCTGCACTCCGCCGATGCTGGCGCGCACCCCGGCCAGCGGCGTGCGCATCTCGTGGGCGATGTTGGCGCTCAGGGTGGCCAGCGCCTGGATCTTCTCGTCATGCGCCGCCTCGTCGCGCCGACGCCTCTGCTCCTGTGCCTCGATGCGCTCCATGGCGATGCCGATCTGGCGTGCGAGGAATTGCAGCAGCGCCCGCAATTCGACGTCCTCCACCGCGCCCTGCAGCACCAGCATTCCGAGCAGACCGCCTTCTCCCGGCACGGGAATGCCCGTGTACCCGCCCTTCTGCACAGGCGTGCGGGTGCGGCGCACATCCTGCCACAAGGCGGCCAGGTCGGACGGCGCCGCTCCCGCCAGTTCGCCGGCGGCACTGGTGAGCAGCAGACGCGCACTGCGCTGGCCGAGCAGCACCAGCAGGGATTTTTCCACCAGCTCGATCAGCGGCTCGCGATGCGTCTGCTCATGCAGCGTGTTGATCATCTGGGCGATGCCGGCACTGGTGGTCACCGGCAATCCGCCGAACAGACTGCGCACGCTGGTATGCACCGCCACGAACAGGGGCGTGTAGGAAAACGTGAAGAGCACGCTGAGAAATAGCAGCAGCGCTGCGTGGAACAAGGGGTCATGAATACGCTCGCCGGCGAGAGCCGCCAGCGTGTACCACAACATCGCATAGAGCAGCGCCATGACGGCGTGCACCAGAAGATTTTTCGTTTGCATAAACCCCACAGATGAGGCGTAATTGCCCGGTCCGGGCGTGTCGGGCGCTAGTGTACCCCAGCCGCCCGGGGAATTCGTAAAAGGAGTTTACGCGTGCGCAAGGTGTTCTCGACGCTCATCATCACCCCTCTGCTGTTGTGCTGGAGCCTGGTCTTCGGCGTGCTCGGCGGCATGTTCTTCCAGCTGCTCGCCGTGGGCGAACACCTGCTGCTGCGCAATCGTCAGCAGATCATGACGTGGAAGCGCTATCCGCAGCGCAGTGACCGCGAATACGCCGCGCTCCTGCTGGAACAGCAGATGCGCCAGGGCGAGGTCGGCAATCTGCCCTTCGTGCACAGCCAGACCGAGGCCAGTGGCCGCGCTCCCTTTCCGCTGCTCACCCTGATCAGCAACACCGTGCTGGCCCTGCTGTGGCTGCCCGTGGCCCTGCTGCGCGGCGCCGTGAAGGGCCCGGTCTATGTCTACACCACCAGCCGCCGACGTCTTGCCTCCGTGCGTGGCGCGGAACAGGACTGAGCATGGCGACAGCGTGCCCGGCATGAGCAGCAAACCCTGCATCCTCGTCGTCGAGGACGACCCCGATCAATCCGCCCTGGTGGTGGACATCATCAACGAGACCGGCCTCTACCAGGCCCTGCCCGCCCTCGATGGCGAACAGGCCTTCGAGGTGCTGCGCGCCCATCAGCGCGGCTTCAACTTCCTGAGCAACCGCATCGCCTGCATCCTGCTCGACTGGCAGATGCCGCGCATGAACGGCGAGGCCTTCCTGAAACGCCTGCGGCGTGAAGAGGGCCTGAGCCCGTTCAAGCGCCACATCCCCGTCATCATCTTCACGGCCTACAGCGACAAGGAACGGCAGCGCCTCGCCATCGACCCGACCCTGGGCATGGCCTCGGGCTATATCCTCAAGCCCTTCGAGGACAGCGAGCTGCTCGGCCTGCTGGAGCGTGTGGTGATTCACAAGGAAGCGGAGGTGCTGCGGGAGATTCTCATCGAGCGGGATCAGCGCTGGACACAGGAACCGCGCAAATAGGCGCCAGGGCCGGCAGTCGCACGGTGAAGCGCGTGCCCTGCCCCACCCGGCTGTCGAAGGCGATGGTGCCCTTGTGCTCGGTGATGATGCGGTTGCAGATCGTCAGCCCCCAGCCTCGCCCCCCCGTGCTGTTGCCCGCCACCGTGACCTTGCCGCTGAAATAGGGCTCCCAGATCTTCTCGCGCAGGGCCGGATCGATGCCCGCGCCCGTGTCCTCGACGTTCACCTCCACCTCATCGCCCGCCGCACGCGAGCGCAGGGTCAGCACGCCGCCCTCGGGCATGGCCTCCAGCGCATTCTTCACCAGATTGGAAAACAGCACCTGCAGCTCGCCGGGAATCCCGCTCACGCGCGGCAAATCACTCTGCAGGTCCAGCCGCTGCTCGTGGGGGCCGTCGGGCTGCAGCCGCACGCAGCGCTGCAGGATGGGGTTGAGGTCCACCGGCTGGGTGCGGTCCTGGGTGTCGTCGTTGACATCGGTGATCAGCAGGGTCTCGTCCACGATCTCCATGGCGCGGTCGATCTGCTCAGCGATCACCTGACGGTATTTCTCGGCACTGGCCTCGTCGCGGATGCGCCGCGCGGCCATGCCGATGATGCTCAGCGGGGTGCGGATCTCGTGGTGGGCCTGCCGCGTGGCGTGGGCGATGGCACGGGTCTTCTCGCTGCGCACCAGCTGGATCTCGGCCTGATGCAGGCGGCGCTGGTTGTCGAAATAGAGCCGTTCCAGTTTCTCGAACGGCGTGAGGCGGTAGAGGATGGCCGCGACATAGCGCACCAGGCGCTGCAGGAACTGGCGGTCCTGGCGACTGAAGGGCTCCTGATTGCTGCGCTCGCCCAGCACCAGGATGCCTTCCAGCACTTCGGGAGAATGGAACACCACCACCAGGGCGGCCTCGGGTCGCGCATGCCCCAGGGCAGCGAAACGGCGCTGGATAGCGGGCGAGAAGTCGGCCAGCGGCACCGGCTCGGCGCGGCCCTGACAGGCCTCGATGAACTCGTCCGCCACGGCCAGCTCGGCCACCAGGGTCTGCCCATCGGCGGCCAGCAGCTGATAGCCGCGCAGGCTGTCGTCGGGCAGACGCGCCGCCACGATGCAGTGCGCCTGCTCCAGCTCGAAGGTGGTGTCGATCTCGGTGCACAGCACGCGGAAGATGTCCTGGCGGTTGCGTTCGGTCTCCAGCCGCGTGCTCAGGCGATTGAGGATGTCCTCGGCGTCGTACCAGCCCCGCACGAAGCGGCGCCGGGCGGTGGTCACCAGCACCAGTTCCAGCCGTGCGGCGTACAAGGCCCACAGCGCGGTGAGCAGGCAGATCACGGCCAGCGTCCAGCCGCTGCCTCGGGGTGCGAACTGCCAGGTGAAATACACCGAGCCTGTGGCCAGCAGCGCCACGATCAGCTTGGCCGTGCTGCGCTGCACCACCATGCGGATGTCCAGCAGATCGTGCTTGGTGAAGGCATAGGCGAAGAACAGGGACGGAAACACCGAGCCCAGATGCCCCACCACCAGCAGATCGTAATTGCCCATCAGCACCAGAATGATGTGGAAGATCACGGCGAAGACCAGAAACAGGAACAGCCCCGCCAGCATGTAACCCACCCGCGCGCGGTGCTGCGGGTAGCGCACGAAGCTGTAGAGCAGATTGAGCACCGTGGCACTGCCCACGACCCCCACATAGATCGTGTAAAGCAGATAGCCGGGCCCGTCCTGGAACACCACCACGCCCGCCTCGAGCACGGCGCGGGAAACATAATCGGAGAACAGCACCAGCACACTCAGGCTGCCGACCAGCAAGGCGTTCACGCCCTGCAACAGCGGTCCGGGCATGCGCGCCGGGTCGGGGTAACTCACACTGATGGCGAGAAAGCCGTTGGCGAACACCAGCGCCGCCACCAGTTGCACACGCGACACCGCATTCACCGGCACCAGGCTTTGCCACTCGTGCAGGGCGAGGAAGCACAGCACCCACACTGCGATGGCCACGTTGGTGACGAGATAGATCCCGGACAGCCGCCCGCGGTTCTGCCGCCAGGTGTGCAGCCCCAGCAGCACCAGCAGGACGGCGTTCGGGAGGAACACGTAGTTCATGCGGCGGCTTCCTTCGCGTTCCGATTCACCGGCAGGCCTCGCCCTTGATCAGGTACTTGTTGATGTTGCGGATCATGGGGTAGTGACTCTGTGCCGTGAAGGAGCCTTCGACCACCGTGCGCACGGCGTCCAGCGAGCCCTTGACGCTGCCGTACATCAGCAGCAGGTTGTTGGTCATGAAGAAGTGCACCGGCGAGAGCCCGACGCCCAGTCCCCACTTGAAGGCCTTGCTGTAGACGTTGGTCCACAGGAAGGCGACATCATAGCCGAGCTTCAGGGCCCTCTCAAAAAGCGGAATCGTGAGGAAGGGCGTGACCTTCTGGCGATGTTCCTTCAGCGCACCCAGCTCCTTCACGAACAGGATGCGATCCTTGCCCACCACTTCGTGCAGCCAGTAATGGGAGATCGCCATGCCGTGCTCCTTCTCGGCATCGGTCAGTTCCCAGGGCATGTCGCGCTCCTTCACCAGGGCGTCCTTGTGCATCAGCAGCACCCAGCTGAAGCCGATGATGGCGTTGTCCTTGAACAGCAGCGAGAGCAACGGCATGCGGCCCGGCTCGCCACGCAGACTGTCCCTGATCTCCCTCTTTGCGGAACTGTGAGTCCAGGATTCGCCCCAGCTCTCGTTGAACACGGTCATGTAGCAGGTGGCCAGTTCGTCCAGGGTCTCCTCGCTGATCGCCTGTACTTCATCGCCGAACCAGGTCTTGAGCTGATAGTTCTGGCCGAGCTTTTCCTTGACCGACTTGTTCAGCGAGAACACCGATTCACGATCGATGACCTGGGAGCGACGCTTGCGCGGCAGGGGAGCCAGCGGGAAATTCTCGACTTGCGGAACAGCATTGACGGCATGTTGTAAGGACATGATCGGGGCCTCTGAGAGTGACGGAATTGAATGCGCCAGACGCAGGGACACGACGCAGATGAGCGACTGTCCGTTCTGGCGGTGCCAGCTTATAGTGCCGATCAAATACTGTTCAACACCCGATCACGACACAGGAACGAAAAACCACGCGCGCAATTTTTGCTTGCTGTTCTAAAACCACAGGATCAGGGGATTGACAGAGACGTTTCCAAGAAGGGGTATGGCAAAATTCCTACACGATCTGCTGCGCGATCAGCGCCCGCAATTGCGCGGCTTCCATCGGTCGTCCGAGCAGAAAACCCTGCACCAGATCGCAGTGCGCGGCGCGCAGGAAATCCAGCTGCTGCTGCGTTTCCACGCCTTCCGCCACCACGCTCAGCTGCAGCCGCGAGGCCATGAGCAGGATGGTTTCGATGAGGGCCTCCTCGGTTTTCGCCACACCGATCTTGCCGACGAAACTGCGGTCGATCTTCAGGCCGTGCACGGGGAAGCGCGACAGATAGCTCAGACCGGAATAGCCAGTGCCGAAGTCATCGATGCTGATGTGCACGCCGGCTGAACTGAGTTCGTCGAGCAATTTCAGTGCACGGGCCGCATCCTCAACGAGCACTCGTTCGGTGATCTCCACCGTGAGCGGCACATTGCCCGGCGTCTTGATGATACGGAACCATTCCTGCGCGGAATCGTCGCGCATGTAGAGCAGCCGCGTGGAGACATTCACGGACAGGCCCAGGCTTTGCTGGAATTCATCATTGAGCGCGCCGAGAAATTCGCGGGCCGTGCGCAGCACCAGCAGATCGATGGCCAGCACGAGTCCGCTCTCCTCGGCCAGCGGAATGAAATCATCCGGAGGCACGAAACTGCCATCGGGCAGCTGCCAGCGCACCAGCGCCTCGCAGCCCACGATGCGGTTCTCACACAGCGAATGAATGGGCTGGTAATGCACGCTCAGCGCGCCGGCGTTCAAGGCTTCCACCAATTGCGTGTAGAGATCGTGACGGCGCTCGGATTTCTTCTGCATCTCGTCGGTGTAGAACAGCCAGCCGTTGCGCCCCGATTTCTTCACTTCGTACATCGCCTGATCGGCCTTGATGATCAGCGTGTCGCCGTCCGTCGCATCATCGGGGAAGAACGCGATGCCGACACTCGCGCCGCAGTAGACCTGATGGGTGCCGACGGCATAGGACTGCGCGACCGTGGCGACGATGTTGTCGACGATGCGCCACACGGAGGACTCGGTGAACACATCGCGGATCACCACGATGAATTCATCGCCGCTGTAGCGCGCCACCGTGTCCACTTCACGCACACAGCTGCGGATGCGCCGCGCGGCTTCCACCAGCACCTCGTCGCCCACATCGTGCCCGAGGTTGTCATTCACCGATTTGAAGTTGTCGAGATCGATGAACACCACGGCCAGCTTGGTGCTGGTGCGGCGCGCGGCAGCCAGGGCATTGGCAAGCCGGTCACGGAACAGCGTGCGATTGGCGAGGCCGGTCAGCGCGTCGTAATTGGCCTGATACTCGATCAGCGAGTCGGCCTTCTTGGCCTTGGTGATGTCCTGAATCGCGCCCACCAGTTCCTTGTGCTCGGCGCTGTGGCGAATGATCTCGCCACGGATGTGCAGCCACAGTTCGCTCTCGTCGCGGCGCAGCAGGCGCAGCTCGGTGTCGAAATTGAGTGAGCGTTGCAGGGCGCGTTCCACCAGGCGGCGGAGCAGGCGCCCGCTCTCGTCATTGAAGTGTGCGCACAGGCGCTCCAGCGACAGCGGCTCACGCTCCTGCGTCACGCCCATGATCTGGCAGAACTGCTCCGACACTTCGGAGAACTGCCCATCGGCCGTGAGGCGCCAGCCGCCCACGCGCGACACGGCTTCCACTTCCCGCAAAAACTGCTCGTTCCGGAAAATGCGCTGCTCGTAGGCGTTTTCCTTGCGCAGGGCACGCTGGCGCAGCGACACGGCGAGCATGCACAGCAGTGCCAGCAGCAGGCAGGTTGCGCGCAGGGCCAGCAGAGCGGGATTGCCGTCGCGAATGTCGGCCAGCGCATAGGCTCCGATCTGCCAGGAGCCGCCGCCCACCACGACCGGCATGGTCACGGTGCGTGGATTGGCGAACACGGCAGGATCGCCGAAGAAGACCTCGCCGTCCGGGCCCAGACCATCGCGACCGCGAATGGCAATCTCGAGGCCGTTACCCGGATCAAACAAGTCGGTGTTGGCGTACACCGAATCCACTGCGATCGGCGCCGACACGATGCCCCAGAGTCGTCGGGCACCCGATTCATCCGCCAGGAACACGGGCGAACGGGCCACGAAGGCCGTGCCCCCCTGCACCAGCTCCAGAGGCCCGCCCACCACCATGCTGCCGGTACGGATGACGCGCTGCACGGCTGCACGCTGACTCTCGACAGCGGTGTAATCCAGCCCCAGAACCGCTTCATTGCCTTCCAGCGGGTAGACATGGCGGACCACCAGGCCCGGCGCAGCCGCCAGGTTGATCAGCGCCGGCTCGCGCATCAGGACGGTGGCCGCGTAGGTATCGAACTCCGCCTGGGTGAAATCGGGACTGGAGGCAATGAAGGCATTGAGGCCGTTGATGAGCGACAAGGTGTTAGACAAGGCACTTTCCAGCTGATAGCGCACGGAACTGAGATTCTCGAACACCTGCACACGCTCCAGCTCCTGCAGCACATTGCGCAGGCGCAGTTCCCCCAGCTGCTGCAAGGCCAGGAAGAAGATGGGCGCGGCCACGAACAGGCGCCAGTGAAAGGAGCGGATGAAATACATCGCCACTGCCAGGGCCAACAGCGCGAGGCCCATCACCACGCCGACGCTGCGCAGGGTCGTCGCGGAGGAATTCGCCGTCTCGGCCTCGACAGACTGCTGCACGAGGTCCTCCACCGCGAAGGGAACGGCGATCAGACCCAGCTGCTGCAGCAGGAAATAGGCGTGTTCCCAGCGCTCCAGCTGGTTGTGCCCCAGCGGCACCACCTGGGTGAGCAGGTAGTCGTCAATGCGCTGCGCAAAGAAACGGTTGTAGCCGGCGAAATCGCTGTACAGATACTTGTAGCGGGGCAGGCTGGAAATGCGCGAGGCCACGGCCTCGGGATTGGCGACCGCAAACTCCCAGCCGCGCAGACTCGCCCGCACGAAGCGCGCCACCTTGTCCGGGTCTTCTTCGAGCAGGCGCTGCGTGGTGTAGAGGGCGTCGCCGTAGAAATTGATGCCATGGTCGGCGGGGTGCAGCATGTTCAGGCGCACCCCCAGCTCCTGGGCGCGATACTGGGCAGAGACGTCATAGGTGACCACGGCATCCACGCTGCCATCCACCAGCGAATCGACGCTGGTGGGCACATCCACGAAGCGCACGCTGTTCGGGTCCACGCCGGCCTCCATGAACAAGGCCAGCACCTGGGTGCGGGTGAAATCGTCGGTGACGGCGGCAAGCCGCAGCTGACTGAGCTGCAGCAGCGAGGTCATGGGCTGGTTTTCGAGACTGAACACGGCCACGGGTGAGCGCTGGAAGATGGTGCTGAGCACCACGAAGTCCTCGCCCCGCCCGCGCGCCACCATGGCATCGATGCCGCCGATGCCGAAGTCTGCCGCGCCGGAGCGCACCTGTTCATCGGGCGCCAGGAATTGCCGCTCTGGCGTGATGGCCGAGCGCAGCTCCACGTCAAGGCCTTCCTCGGCGTAATAGCCCTGCCACAGCGCGGCGTAGTAGCCGGCAAACTGGAACTCGTGTTCCCACTTCAGCTGCAGCACCACTTTCTCGGCCGGCTGGGCGAGCGCCAGGGCGGGCCACAGCAGGGCGGCCACGAGTCCGAGCATCCATGTCATTGCTGTCCGCTTCATTGCGTGTGCGCTCCCCGGGCGCAGTGGAGGTCCGATCAGCCTTGCGTGCTGACCTCAACCCGGTCGACGTTCTGGAAGCCGCGTGGCAGCTTGTTCCCGCGACGGCCCCGCTCGCCTCGGTAATGCTCCAGGTCGGCGGGCTTCATGCTCAGGTGGCGCCGACCGGCGTGCACCACCAGGGTGTCGCGCGGGCCGAGCACGCACAGGGCCACGACGTATTCCTGCCGCTCGCTGGCGCGGGCCGACGGAATGCTGAGGATCTTGTTGCCCTTGCCGCGCGGCAGCTCCGGCAGCTCGGCCATCGCGAACATGAGCATGCGGCCCTCGTTGCTGATGGCCACCACCAGATCCTGGGTGTAATCCCCCACCAGCAGCGGCGGCAGCACCCGGGCACCGGACGGCAGCTTGAGCACGCTCTTGCCCGACTTGTTCTTGCTCTGCAGGTCTTCCACCTTCGCCACGAAACCATAGCCGGCATCGCTGGCCAGCAGCACCCGCTGGGCATCGTCCGCCATCAGCACGCCTTCGAAAGTGGCACCGGATTCGGGCGTGAGCCGCCCGGTCAGCGGTTCGCCCTGACCGCGAGCGGAGGGCAGCGTGTGCGAGGGCAGCGAATAGGTGCGCCCGGTGGAGTCGATGAAGATCGCATTCTGATTGCTGCGCCCCTTGGCGGCAAACTTGAATTCGTCGCCAGCCTTGTACTGCAGGCTGGCGGGATCGAGGTCGTGGCCCTTGGCGGCACGCGCCCAGCCCCGCGCCGAGAGCACCACGGTGACGGGCTCGGTGGACATCAGTTCCGTCTCGCTGAACGCGCTGGCCTCGGGCCGCGCCACGATGGGCGAGCAGCGCGCATCGCCGAAGTCCTCGGCGTCCTGGGCGATCTCCTTGCGGATCAGCGTCTTCAGGCGCGCGGCGGAACCCAGCGTCTGCTCCAGGCGCTCGCGCTCGGCGTCCAGTTCCTGCTGCTCGGCGCGGATCTTCACTTCCTCCAGCTTTGCCAGATGCCGCAGCTTGAGTTCCAGAATGGCCTCGGCCTGCACTTCGGACAGCCCGAAACGCGCCATCAGCACGGGTCGAGGCTTGTCCTCGGTGCGGATGATGTGGATGACCTCGTCGATGTTGAGGAAGGCGGCGAGCAGGCCTTCCAGGATGTGCAGGCGCTGCAGGATGCGGTCGAGTCGGTTC
>JACCDH011185452.1_pt1 | contig 11620 bp, 4 predicted proteins | sample 7442481 | NCBI WGS metagenome assembly JACCDH01 (sample SAMN15323433, study PRJNA562643) | freshwater metagenome | isolation source: river surface water | place: USA:Blue River Watershed | collected 2017-08-15 | reverse complement strand
GTGGGAGGCCTGCGGCTCGCGCAGGCCATGCAGCGTGCCGGTCGAGGGCAAGAAGCCCAGGCGCGGGCTCTCGGCACACACGCGTGCTTCGATGGCGTGGCCTTGCGAGGTGATCTGGTCCTGGCGCAGGGGCAAGGTCTGGCCGTGGGCCACACGCAGTTGCCATTCGACCAGGTCCAGGCCGGTCACGGCCTCTGTCACAGGATGTTCCACCTGCAATCGGGTGTTCATCTCCATGAAGTAGAAGCGGCCGGTGCGGGCCACGTCCTGTTCGGCAATGAACTCCACCGTGCCGGCGCCGACATAGCCCACGCTCAAGGCGGCGGTCACGGCGGCCTGGCCCATGCGTTCGCGCAGCAGTGGGCTCATGCCTGGGGCGGGGGCTTCTTCCAGCACCTTTTGATGGCGACGCTGGACGGAACAGTCGCGCTCCAGCAGGTGAACGGCGTGGCCTTGCTGGTCGGCAAAGACCTGGACCTCGATGTGGCGAGGGGCGGGGAGGTAGCGCTCCAGCAGGACCTGGGCGTTGCCAAAGCTGGCCTGGGCCTCGCGCTGGCAAGAGGCCAGGTGTGTGGCAAAGTCCGCGGCGCAGTCGACCACGCGCATGCCTTTGCCGCCGCCCCCGGCCGTGGCCTTGATCAGGAGCGGGTAGCCGATGGCATCGGCGTGCGCCTGCAGGGATGCCAGGTCCTGATCGGGGCCGTGGTACCCGGGCACCAGGGGCACGCCAGCATCGCCCATGAGCCGCTTGGCCGCGGCTTTGTCGCCCATGGCGGCCAGTGCATAGGCGGGTGGGCCGATGAAGGTCACGCCGGCTTGTGCGCAGGCGATGGCAAAGTCGGCGTTCTCGCTCAGAAAGCCGTAGCCGGGGTGGATGGCCTGGGCCCCGGTGCTGCGGGCTGCGGCCAGGATCAGGTCGCCGCGCAGGTAGCTGTCGCGCGCGGGGCTGGGGCCCAGGTGGATCGCTTCGTCACAGGCCTGCACGTGGGCCGAGTGGGCATCGGCATCGGCGTACACGGCCACGGTTCGGATGCCCAGGCGCCGGGCCGTGGCGGCCACGCGGCAGGCGATTTCGCCACGGTTGGCGATCAGCAGTTTGGTGAACATGCGGCGGGGGCCTTCAAGGGGTGTCGTGCCAAGGGGGGCTCTGGCGGTTCAGGAAGGCCTGCAGCCCGGCCCGGCCTTCATCGCTGGCGCGCACATCGGCAATGCGCCGAGCGGTCTCTTCCAGCAAGGCGGCATCCAGGGGCTGGCCGGCCACGTCCAGCATCAACTGCTTGGTCTGGCGCATGGCCTGGGGCCCGTGGCCGGCCATGGCCTGTGCCAGCTCGTCCACCCGGGGCATGAGGTCCATGGGCTCGTGCACCTCGTGCAGCAGGCCGCAGTCCAGGGCCTGCCGGGCATTGATGCGTTCGGCCGTGAGGGCGTGGCGCAAGGCCTGGCGGGGCCCCATGGCCCGAACCAGGTAGGGGCTGATGGTGGCCGGGATCAGGCCCAGCTTGACCTCACTGAGCGCAAAGTGGGCATGGGCGGTGGACACGGCGATGTCGCACGCGGCCACCAGGCCCACGCCACCGCCCATGCAGTCGCCCTGCACCTGCGCAATCACCGGCACCGGGCAATGGGCCACGGACCACAGCAGTTGGGCCAGCAGGCGGGCATCGCTCAGGTTGGCCGCGTGGTCCTGATCGGCCATGGCCCGCATCCAGCGCAGGTCGGCCCCCGCGCAGAAGGTGCCGCCGCGGGCGGCCAGCACCATCACGCGCACCTGCGGGTCCTGTGGGATGGTCTGGAAGGCCTCGGTCAACAGGGCAATCAGGTCGGCATCAAAGGCGTTGTGTTGCTCCGGGCGGTTGAGCCAGACGGTGACGCGGTGACCTTGGGGGATGCATTCAAGCGCACTCATGGCGGGGCCTCCTCACATGCGGAACACGCCAAAACGTGTCGGTTGGACCGGGGCATTGGCGGCCATGCTCAGCCCCAGGGCCAGCACGCGGCGGGTGTGGGTGGGGTCGATGATGCCGTCGTCCCACAGGCGGGCCGAGGCGTGATAGGGGTGCCCTTGCACTTCGTACTGCGCACGGATCGGCGCTTTGTAGGCTTCTTCTTCATCGGCTGACCAGGGTTTGCCGCTGGCGTGCAGGCCGTCGCGTTTGACCGTGGCCAGCACGCTGGCGGCTTGCTCGCCCCCCATGACGCTGATGCGGGCGTTGGGCCACATCCACATCAGGCGCGGGTTGAAGGCCCGGCCGCACATGCCGTAGTTGCCCGCGCCAAAGGAGCCACCGATCACCACGGTGAACTTGGGCACCTGGGCGCAGGCCACCGCGGTGACCAGCTTGGCGCCGGCACGGGCAATGCCTTCGTTCTCGGCCTTGCGCCCGACCATGAAGCCCGTGATGTTCTGCAAAAAGACCAGGGGCAGGCCGCGCTGGCAGCACAGCTCGATGAAGTGGGCGCCTTTGTCCGCACTCTCGGCAAACAGGATGCCCTGGTTGGCCAGGATGCCCACGTCCTGCCCTTCGATGCGAGCAAAGCCGGTGACCAGCGTGGTGCCGTAGCGGGCCTTGAACTCGTCAAAGACCGAATCGTCCACCAGGCGGGCGATGACCTCGCGCACGTCCATGGCCTGCCGCGGGTCCCGGGGCATCAGGCCTTTGAGTTCGTCGGCGGCATAGCGGGGGGCGATGGGGGCGTGGCGTGGGCCGGGGCGTGGGTGACGGTTCAGGCGCGCGACCGCCTGGCGGGCCAGGGCCAGCGCGTGGTGGTCGTCCTCGGCCAGGTGATCGGCCACACCGGACAAGCGGGTGTGCACGTCGCCACCGCCCAGGTCCTCGCTGCTGACCACCTCGCCGGTGGCGGCCTTGACCAGGGGCGGGCCGCCCAGGAAGATGGTGCCCTGATCACGCACGATGATGGTCTCGTCGCTCATGGCGGGCACGTAGGCACCACCGGCCGTGCAAGAGCCCATGACCACGGCGATCTGCGGGATGCCCAGGGCGCTCATCTGCGCCTGGTTGTAGAAGATGCGGCCAAAGTGGTCGCGGTCCGGGAAGACCTCGTCCTGCAGCGGCAGGAAGGCGCCACCCGAGTCGACCAGATAGAGGCAGGGCAGGTGGTTCTGCTGCGCGATCTCCTGGGCCCGCAGGTGCTTCTTGACGGTCAGCGGGAAGTAGGTGCCGCCTTTGACCGTGGCGTCGTTGCACACCACCATGCACTCGATGCCATGGATGCGGCCTATGCCGGTGATCAGGCCGGCGCCTGGGGCCTGGTGGTCATAGCAGTTCAAGGCGGCCAATGGGGCCACCTCCAGGAACGGGGTGCCGGGGTCGAGCAGGGCTTCGATCCGGTCTCGCGGCAGCAGCTTGCCGCGGCTGAGGTGCTTGGCCCGGGCGCTGATGCCACCGCCTTCATGCACCCGTTGCATCTGCACGGTCAGGTCGTCGATGAGACCCTGCATGGCCTGGGCGTTGGCCAGGAAATCTTCGCTGCGCGGGTTGATCCTTGATTCGATCACAGGCATGTTCAAGTGGCCTCTTACTCAGTAGGAACCCGAGTCGTCAGTCCATGTTGCGACAAATTGCCGGGGTCATCCCCCCGTATTGACCCGGATAAGCGTGCAGTGTTGGCGCAAGCTGCCTACACTGAAGCTGTGGTCCTGGAGGAGGTGTTGGATGAACGCTCCGCTGCCCGATGCTGTGCGACAAGCCCTGGCGTCCCTGACGCTGGATGACAAGTACGCGCTGGACCACGGTCGCGCGTTCATGAGCGGCGTGCAGGCCCTGGTGCGCCTGCCCATGCTGCAGCGCACCAGAGACCTGGCTGCCGGTCTGAACACGGCGGGCTTCATCAGCGGCTACCGGGGCTCGCCCCTGGGCGGCTACGACCAGGCCTTGTGGAAGGCGCGTGAACACCTGCAGGCTCACCAGGTGGTGTTCCAGCCCGGCGTCAATGAAGAGCTGGCCGCCACGGCGGTGTGGGGCTCACAGCAACTGGACCTCTACCCGGGCCATCAAAAATTTGATGGGGTGTTTGGCCTCTGGTACGGCAAGGGCCCAGGCGTGGACCGCAGCGTGGATGTGTTCAAGCACGCCAACATGGCAGGCACGGCACGGCATGGGGGCGTGGTGGCCGTGGCGGGCGATGACCATGTGGCCAAGAGCTCGTCCGTGGCCCACCAGAGCGACCACGTCTTCAAGGCTTGCGGCCTGCCGGTGTTCTTTCCCAGCAATGTGCAGGAGATCCTGGACCTGGGGCTGCATGCCTGGGCCATGAGCCGCTTTGCCGGGCTGTGGACCTCGGTCAAGGCCATCCAGGAGGTGGTCGAGTCGGCCAGCAGTGTCTGGGTCGACCCGGATCGGGTTCACATCATCCTGCCCGACGAGTTCGAGATGCCCGAGGGCGGCCTGCACATCCGCTGGCCTGATTCGGCCCTGGCGCAGGAAGCGCGGCTGATGGACTTCAAGTGGTATGCCGCGCTGGCCTATGTGCGGGCCAACCGGCTGAACCACACGGTGATCGATTCGCCAGACGCGCGCCTGGGCCTGATCGCCAGCGGCAAGGCCTACAACGACATGCGCCAGGCCCTGGTCGACCTGGGCATTGACGATGCGCTGGCCGCGCGCATGGGCCTGCGGGTGCACAAGGTCAATGTGGTCTGGCCGCTGGAGGCCACCATCACACGGGACTTTGCCACCGGGCTTCAGGAAATCCTGGTGATCGAAGAGAAGCGACAGATGATCGAGTACCAGCTCAAGGAGGAGCTGTACAACTGGCGTGAGGATGTGCGGCCCACGGTGCTGGGCAAGTTCTCGCCGCCCGATGAGGGGCGTGATCATTCGGGTGGGGAGTGGTCGCAAGGCAACCCCGCCTCGCGCTGGTTGCTGCGGGCCCAGGCAGACCTGAACCCGGCCTTGATCGCCAAGGCCATTGCGCAGCGGCTGGCACGCACCGGGCTGCTGGACCGCCTGGATGCGGGCGTGCGCCAGCACATCGCCGATCGACTGGCCGTGATCGAAGCCAAGGAGCGCGAGGCCGAAGCCTTGACGGCCTTGAACGCCGGCACGGCCGAGCGCCCACCCTGGTTCTGCAGCGGCTGCCCTCACAACACCTCGACCAAGGTGCCCGAGGGCTCGCGTGCGGTGGCCGGCATCGGTTGCCACTACATGGTCAACTGGATGGACCGCCAGACCAGCACCTTCACGCAGATGGGCGGTGAGGGCGTGAGCTGGGTGGGGCAAGCCCCCTTCATGGACGAGCCCCATGTGTTTGCCAACCTGGGCGATGGCACGTACTTTCACTCGGGGCTGCTGGCCATTCGCCAGGCCATTGCGGCACGGGTCAACATCACCTACAAGATTCTCTACAACGATGCGGTGGCCATGACGGGCGGGCAGCCGGTCGATGGCAACCTGCCCGTGCCGGAGATGACGCGCGAGCTGCAGGCCGAAGGCGCCGTTCGCATCGCCGTGGTCAGCGATGACCCCGAAAAATACGACGGGGGTGTGGGGCTGGCCCCCGGTGTGACGGTGCATGCGCGTGAAGACCTGGATGCCGTGCAGCGCGAACTGCGTGAGGTCAAGGGCTGCTCCATCCTGATCTATGAGCAGACCTGCGCCACTGAAAAGCGCCGCCGCCGCAAGCGTGGCACGCTGGCCCCGGCGGCCCGCCATGTGGTGATCAACGAGGCGGTGTGCGAAGGCTGTGGTGATTGCTCGGTGCAATCGAACTGCCTGAGCGTGGAGCCGGTGGACACGGTCATGGGCCGCAAGCGCCGCATCAACCAGAGCAGTTGCAACCAGGACCTGTCGTGTGTGCAGGGCTTTTGCCCCAGCCTGGTCACGGTACAAGGGGCCGATGGACAAGCGCCCAAGCTCAAGGCTGCTCCGGTGAAGGAGCAGGCCCCGACGGCCGCCATGGCTCGCTGGACCGAGCCACCAGAGCCCGAAGTGCCAGCGGCGCCCAAGCCCTGGGGCATCGTGGTGGCCGGCATTGGCGGCACGGGCGTGATCACCATTGGGCAGGTGCTGGGCATGGCCGCGCACCTGGAAGGCAAAGGCATCATCACGCAGGACTCCGCCGGGCTGGCCCAGAAGGGGGGCGCGGCCTGGAGCCACATCCAGATCGCCGATTCGGCCCGTGTGCTGCACACCACCCGGGTGCCCACGGCCGAGGCCGACCTGGTCATGGCCTGTGATGCCATCGTGGCTGCGCAGGCCACCACCTTGAGCGTGATGGCTCTGGGCCGCACGCGGGTGGCGCTGAACACCCACGGCGCGCCCACGGCCACGGTGGTGCAACAGCCGCAGTGGACTTACCCCGCCCAGCACTGCGACGACGTGCTGGTGCGGGCCGTGGGTGCCCAGGCCATTGGGCGGCTGGACGCCCATACCTTGGCGCAGGGCCTGCTAGGCGATGCGATCTATGCCAACCCCTTGATGCTGGGTTATGCCTGGCAGCGGGGCTGGGTGCCCTTGCATCGGGCGTCCATCCGCCGGGCCATCGAGCTCAACGAGGTGCAGGTCGAGCGCAACCTCGCGGCCTTTGAATGGGGGCGCCAGGCGGCGCACGACCTGGCCGCCGTCATGCGGCAGGCCTTGCCGGCACAGCCCGTCCGCCTGGTGCGCCCCGATCGCACGCCGCTTGACGAGCTGATCACGCACCACGTCGAATTCTTGAGGGCCTATCAGCACGCCGCCTGGGCCGAGCGCTATCGCAGCCTGGTTCAGCAGGTGCGGGCCGCCGAGCAGGCCTTGGGTTCAGCGGTGAAAGGCAGCGAGGCCCTGACACAAGCCGTGGCCACGCAACTGTTCAAGCTCATGGCCTACAAGGACGAGTACGAAGTGGCCCGACTGCTGGGGGATCCGGCCTTTGCCCGGTCGGTGGCGCAGGCCTACGAGGCCCCGGTGACCTTGCAGTACCACCTGGCCCCGCCGTGGTGGCCGGCCAAGGGGTCGTCAGGCCTGCCACGCAAGCTGACCTTGGGCGCGTGGATGCAGCCGGTGATGCGGGTGCTGGCCTGGGGCAAGGTCTTGCGCGGCACGGTGTGGGACCCCTTTGGCCACAGCGCCGAGCGGCGTCAGGAGCGCGCCCTGATCGAGCGCTATGTGCAGACGATCCAGCAGGTGCTGGCGCGCCTGGATGCCACCCGATTGCCGCAGGCCGTGGCCTTGGCCCAGGTGACCGAGCCCATCAAGGGCTACGGTCACGTCAAACAAAAGGCCCTGGTGCCCGCGCTGGCCCGCTGGGATGCGCTGATGGCGCAGTGGCTGGCCGACTGAGGAGCGACTTGCAGGGTCAGTCGGCCACGCGCTGGCGCAGGTGGGCCAAGGCCTCGTCGACCTGATCGACCAGCACCAGGCACAGGTCGCCGCTTTGCAGGCGTGCCAGTGCGGTGTCGATGGCCTTGAACTCGCCCTGGATCTCTTCGGTGTGCTGGACCCGCGAGGTGCCTTGCAGGCCTTCGCGCAGCAAGCGCAGGACCTCGCCATCGGCGCGGCCTCGCTGGCAGGCGTCCTGGTACAGGATGACCTCGTCAAAGGCATCGCCCAGGATGGCCGTCTGCTCGCGGATGTCCTGGTCGCGCCGGTCGCCTGCACCACTGATGACCACGCTGCGACGCTTGGCGGGCAAGGCGTTGACCGCCGAGACCAGCGCCCGCATGGCATCGGGGTTGTGGCCATAGTCGGCAATCACGGTGGCGCCACGGTAGGTCATCACATTGAAGCGGCCCGGCGCGTTGTCGGCATCGTTGGCAAAGGTGGCCAGGCCCCGGCGGATGGTGTCCCAGTCCAGACCACAGGCCCAGGCCGCACCCACGGCGGCCATGGCGTTGTCCACCTGAAAGCCGATGCGACCGCCCTGGGTGATCGGGATGTCCCGCAGGGGGATGGTTTCTCGCCAGGCGCCTTCGCTGGCCACCAGGTGGTCGCCGTCGACACAAATGGTTCGCTTGCCCTGTGCGCGGTGGGCCGTGAGCACCGGGTCGTGGTGGTGGGCGGCAAAGTAGATCACGCCGCCCGGGCACTTGGATGCCATGGCCACCACGATGGGGTCGGTCGCATTCAGCACCGCGTAGCCCTCGGGCGCCACGTTCATGACGATGACCCGCTTGAGCACGGCCAGGTCTTCCACCGTGGTGATGTAGTTCAGCCCCAGGTGGTCGCCCGCGCCAATGTTGGTGACCACGGCCACCTGGCAGCGGTCAAAGCCCAGGCCTTCGCGCAGCATGCCGCCACGGGCGGTCTCGAACACGGCAGCATCCACGTCGGGGTGCATCAGCACATGGCGGGCGCTCTTGGGGCCAGAGCAGTCGCCACGGTCGATCTGGCGGCCTTGCACGTACACCCCGTCGGTGTTGGTCATGCCCACGCGCAGGCCGCTGGTGGCCATCAGGTGGGCACTCAGGCGGGCGGTGGTGGTCTTGCCGTTGGTGCCGGTGACCGCGATCACGGGGATGCGGCCATCGTCGCCCGGTTTGTAGAGGTGATTGATGATGGCCTCACCCACCGGGCGACCCTTGCCGAAGGAGGGTGCCAGGTGCATGCGCAAGCCGGGCGCGGCGTTGACCTCGACGATGCCGCCTTGCTGTGCTTCGAGCGGTTGGTGCAGGCTCTCGGCCATCACGTCCACGCCGCAGATGTCCAGGCCAATGGTCTGTGCGGCAGCCACGGCCCGCGCGGCCACTTCGGGGTGCACGTCGTCCGTCACATCGGTGGCGGTGCCGCCGGTCGAGAGGTTGGCGTTGTTGCGCATGACCACACGTCGGCCTTTGTCGGGCACGGACTCGGGGGTCAGGCCTTGCACGTCCAGTCGGGCCACGGCAATGTCGTCAAAGCGGATCTTGGTCAAGGAGGTGGCATGGCCTTCGCCACGGCGCGGATCGGCATTGACCTGGTCCACCAGTTCACGCACGGTGTGGATACCGTCGCCAATCACGTGGGGCGGGTCACGCCGGGAGGCCGCCACCAGCTTGTGGCCGACCACCAGCAGCCTGAAGTCGTGGCCAGGCAGGTATTTCTCGACCATGACGGTGCCGATGTCCTGGGCGGCGCGATACGCAATTTCCAGGTGATCGCGGCTGACGATGTTGACCGTCACGCCTTTGCCCTGGTTACCGTCCTGCGGCTTGACCACCACGGGCAGGCCGATCTCCTGGGCCACGGCCCAGGCATCGTCCACATCGTTGACGGGGCGGCCAATGGGCACGGGCACGCCTGCGGCGGCCAACAGCCGCTTGGTGAGGTCCTTGTCCTGGGCGATGGCCTCGGACACCGCGCTGGTGGTGTCCACCTCGGCGGCCCAGATGCGGCGTTGCTTGGCACCCCAGCCAAACTGGACCAGGCTGCCTTCGGTCAGGCGCCGGTAGGGGATGCCACGGGCCACGGCTGCATCCACGATGCAGCCTGTGCTGGGGCCCAGGCGCACGTCTTCGTCCAGCTCACGCAGGCGGGCAATGGCGGCATCGGTGTCAAACGCGGCATCGCTCAGGGCTGCCTGCACCAATTGCTCGGCCAGCGACAGCGCCAGCCGACCGACGGACTCCTCGCTGTACTCGACCACGACCTGGTAGGTGCCGGGCTCCACCGTGACCGCGGTGCGGCTGAAGGTGACGGGGCAGCCGGCCTGGGCTTGCAGCGCCAGGGCGGCCTTTTCCAGCACATGGGCCAACGACGTGGGGCCCGACCTGCCGGCCGGGTGCAGGGACCCGACCGCCGGGAAGCGGGCACGAAGCCGGCTTTCCAGCTCGGGCAATTGCGTCACGTCGCGCTCGGCCGGTGGGCAGGCCACGATGGCTTCGATGGCCGTGTGACGGCTCCAGAGGTTGGGCCCGCGCAGGGCCCGGATGCGTGAAACGTCCATCAGCGAATCTTTCTGGTGTCAGGTGCTCAGGCCTGCTGCGTGGTCACGAAGGTTTCCAGGCCGGCATGGATCAGCTCAGGCGTCATCCCCATGGCCCAGGAGGCCGCCACGGCGGCCATCAGACATTGCGTGGCCTGCCCGATGCTCAAGCCGTGCCGGCCTTGCCAGGTCAGCAGCAGGCGTTGGGCGGTGACGCTCTCCAGGTCCAGCGCCGGCAGGTGTTGTTGTGGGCTGAGCAGGATCACCTGATCACCCTGTCGCACCACGGCTGATCCACCTTGCTGCACATGATTGAGCACATCGGGCTGGTCGGCCTGGTTGCTGTAGAGCATGACCTGGCCATCGCACAGCCCGGTCATGTCCAGCAGGGCGGGGTCATCCGCACACAGCACGGCCACGCCGTCGGCGGTGACCACATCGACCTGGGTGCGCAGGACCTTGAAGAGCTGCTCGCTCTCGAACACGTCGTGCCGCTCCAGACCGTGGGCACCGATCAGGTCGGTCACGATGCCGACCTGGCAGCGGTCATAGGCCAGGCCATCGTCCAGGATGGCGGCGGCGCCGTTTTCCAGCACCACGGCGTTGACGTCGCGGTTCATGAGCAGGCGCTGGCCGGCTTCAAAGTGCGCGCTGGGGCGCCCATCGACCTTGCGGTTGCCCAGGAACAGACCGTCCTGGCAGGCCAGGCCGACATGGCGGCCGCTCAGGTGCAGCAGCCAGGCGGTCAGGCGGGCGATCTCGGCGCTGGCCAGCGAACCGGCCACGCCCACGATGGGCACCCGACCCGTGTCCTGAGGCCCGAAGAGATGGTCCACGATGGCCTTGCCCACGGGACGCGGCAGCCCTTCGGCGGGCTTGAGGTGCATCAGCAGGCCGGGGCCTGCGTTGACCTCGACCACGGCGCCGTCCTGTTCGTGCAGGGGGCGGCCAATGTCCTGGGCCACCACGTCCACCCCGGCAATGTCCAGGCCCACCACCCGGGCGGCCAGGGCCACCTGGTAGGCCACGTCGGGGTGGACCTCATCGGTGCAGTCGATGGCCACATTGCCATTGCGCTGGATCAGCACACGGCGGCTGGCCGCGGGCACGGACTCAGGGGTCAAGCCCTGGCGCTGCAGGTCCAGCAGGATCACAGCGTCTTCGTCCGGGTCGATGCGGTTGAGCGGACAGTCCTCGTTCAGGCCACGGCGGGGGTCGCTGTTGATCTGTTGCTCGATCAGGGTCCGCACGGTGCTGCTGCCGTCGCCGGTGACCCAGGCGCTCTCGCCCCGGGCGGCGGCGACCACCTGGCCACCGACCACCAGCAGGCGGTGCTCGTGGCCGGGCACAAAATGCTCGACCAGCACTTCCGAGCCATGCTTGGCTGCCAGCTCGAAGGCGGCCTGCACGTCGGCTTGGGTGCTCAGGTCCAGGCTGACTCCCCGGCCGTGGTTGCCATCGGTGGGTTTGATCACCACAGGCAGGCCCAGGTCTTCGGCCGCCTCCCAGGCCTGCTCGGCCGTGGTGACGATCTCGCCCTCGGGCACCGGCACGCCGCAGGCCTTGAGCAAGGTCTTGGTCAGGTCCTTGTCGCGCGAGATGTTCTCGGCAATCGCGCTGGTCAGCTCGGATTCGGCCGTCCAGATGCGGCGCTGGGCGGCACCGTGGCCCAGTTGCACCAGGTTGCCTTCATTGAGCCGGATGTGGGGAATCCCCCGCTCCGTGGCCGCTGCCACGATGTTGGCGGTACTGGGGCCCAGGTAGCAGTCGTCAATTTGCG
>JACCDH010510579.1_pt1 | contig 11620 bp, 19 predicted proteins | sample 7442481 | NCBI WGS metagenome assembly JACCDH01 (sample SAMN15323433, study PRJNA562643) | freshwater metagenome | isolation source: river surface water | place: USA:Blue River Watershed | collected 2017-08-15 | reverse complement strand
TTTTTGAAATATTTTTCGTATATTTGACAATAATTAATAGATGATATATGAAAAATCCAACAGGTAATTTATTTAAAAATATTCAAGTATCTTTTCATGATAGTGAAACAGATAAAAATAAATACAATGAATACATACAAGTATTTGTGTTTTTTATTTCCAATATTTTATATGATACTTTTAAAAATCATAAAAATTATAATAAAATTTATGATTTAGAAATAATTATTGATGTTGAGTACGAAAATGAGAGCACAGATTCTCGTGGATGTGCATTTGCTGTGGGAAATACTGGATATATCATAATCACAGAAAAAGAAATAGTTGATTTTATGATATATTTTAATAATATTAAAAAACCAAGTAAAAAGCAAATTACCGAACAAATATACATAACATTTTTACATGAGTTGAGACATGTAATGTTTATGATTGAAGATTATCTAAAAGATGTATCACATAATCTTGAATACTATCATGATATACGACATGATAAGATATACAACTTGTATAACAATGCCAGAAAAAACAACCCAACAATATCAAAAATGGAATTATCGCGTTTATCAGATGAAGAATTAGTATGTGATTATTTTGCATTTCAACATATAGATTCTGTTTTAAGAATGGTTAAATTCGCACATACTAATTGTATATTAATTTGATATATCAGAAATCCGTTTCTTGATATTATCGCAATATTCTGAACTAGTTTCAGTGGCAATCCATTGTCTATTATTACGAATACACACTTCTATATCCACACCAGAACCAGCAAATGGAATATACACTAAATCATTTTCATTAGTGTGTTTCAATATGATTTCTTCCATTAGATTATAAGGCTTTTCAGTGGGGTGTATGCGACTTTTACCAGCTATGCTATATTCGTATATACCTTTATCATAAGTGCTGTTAAAAGGTGCTTTAAACCACTCTTTTTTATAACTCGTGTTTTTAGCAGCATATACAAAATATTCTCTGCTATTTGGGAGATAAGAATTATTACTTCCCACTGGTGGTGGATTTTTTTTATCAAATATACATAATCTAATTTGTTTTAGTTTATACTTTTCTAAACATTCTTTCACATAACTCATTTTCCATATATCATACCATATAATCAGAGAACCTCCTCTTTTTAAAATTCTTTTAAATTCTTTTATACAATCATAAATTATCTCTTCTCCTTTATCCCATTCCTCATTTATTAAACGATAATCTGATACATTATCTTCCGAAATTAAATAGGGTGGGTCTGCCATGATAAATTGCACAGAATTATCAGGTAGAGTTTTCATAAAGTTTAAACAATCTAAATTATATAACATAAATTATATATTAGTTTGATATATCAATTATTTATTGTAATTTTACAAAAAATAATAGTTATGAATAATCTTATTAATAGAAATATACACCGTGATATTATTACGTGGGATGAAGAAGGTGGTACTTATACCGAAATAGAACCAAAAGAAAATAAAACCTGGTGGGAAAAATTATTACATTTTTTCGGATGGAAATCACACTAAAAGAATACGAAGAATATATTCCTTTTTATCTTCTTGGAAATAATATAGATGATGTTAATAATAATGTGTATGTAAAAATATACAATATTATCAATCAGATATCTATTAATGGTTTACAAGATAAAGTATTGGGGTATATAAACGACACACCCACTTATTATTTAGAAGGTGTTTTTAATATATTACATATATCATATCGTGTATATGATGATATCCATGATAATAGTATAACACAGCATGATATAGAAATTAAATTTCGTAGGGTATTTAGTTCAATTTTAAAAAAATATATTGCTGGTAATCCAGATATATTTATTACTGATGTACCTTATGCGAAATCTAAATTAAATACAAAATAAAACTTTTTTGAAATATTGGATATAATCTATATGAGAATAGATATATCCAATATTTCTGATTATACATCAACAACATTTCTTAATTGTACAAACAAAGCTATTACAGAAATTGATTTACGTAATACTAATATTACAACATTAGATTGTACAGGTAATTTTTATACTTTAAATACTATTTATTTGCCATCACATACTGTTGCTATACTTAATGATATTGATAGTCGTGTAGAAATTATTAAAAATAAATCCGAAAAAATCCTTTTCACTCGCAATGAAATTTTAGATATGTATAATAATTTCAATAAAATGAATGCTATGAAATTGATAAATAATGAAAACGGTATTTCTTTCAAAGAATATTTACAAACATATACCACATAATATTTTAGACAAAATTCTTTCTTCTATTTTATCTAAAATGTAATTGTTATATGTTGTGTTTGATATATCATTTTCGGTTAAAATTGTATAATCTCCAATACTTTCAATCATCTTAGTTTTCTCTACTATATAAGAATAATATTCGCTTAATGGTGGTAACGATATTACAGTATTGTTATACCATATATAACAAACCGTTTCTTTTGAAAGAGGTAATATAACACACGAAATGGTCTTTTTGCTTATACTATCGTAGAAAAAACATTCTAAACTATTTGATGGGGATTTGTAACGTACATTAAATACATTATGTATCATAAATCTTTTAACAATTTTGTTATACACAAATATAAATAAAAAAATGATATATCAAACATATTTTTTAATAATAATTTCAAAAATCTAATTCATCTTCATCATTATCTATGACATAGAATTTACGAAGATATGATATATCTTTTTCGGATTTAACAACATATATGTTTTCACCATTACCATCTACCATTTCAACCTTCAACATATTTTCACCAAGTAAATATTTGATATTACTTTTAGTCATTTGACCGAAGTAATCACCATTACTTAAATTAACAGTTGCAAATTTTGTAGTTTCCATAACAGATATATTTATATAACAATACAAAGTTAAGAATTAAATTTGATATATCAAAATTCTTTTGGAAAAAAAGCACTTTTTAAATTGAATATATAATATAAAATACCCAGAATAACTTATGAAATCTGTTCTTATTATTGAGAACTCAAATTCTAGTCTTAAACTTAATGAATCTGCATTAGCTAAAAACGATTATCGTTTAGTTGGTGAGTTCACCAGATTTGATATTGTAAATCGCAATAATAGAGTTTACACAGCACAAGAATATGTTCCTCACGTTAACGAAATGATGAAGAAAAAAGAATGGGGTGTAATCTACGGAGAGTTTGACCACCCTGATGTTTTTGATACATCAATGAAATATGTTTCACACACTGTTGAGAATGCATATTATCTTAAAGAGAAAAATATTATCGAAGGTGAAATTCGTCTATTAAACACTCATTATGGTAAAGATGCAAAAGCACTTGTTGCTGATGGATTACCTCTTTTTGTAAGTTCAAGAAGTGCCGGTATCACAGAGAGTAATGGTCATGTTAAAATGAAACAATTATTTACTTATGATATTGTTGCTGAACCAGGTTTCATGACAGCTAAAATGTCTGTTAAATCAATCAACGAATCATTAGGATATACAGATGCTGATAAATCTAATATGATGATTGTTGAATCTACTAGAACAAACCTTGCTAAGTTATCTGAGAAATACGATAGAAATTCAAATTTCAATATTTTTGATTTGACTAACGAAAGCGATACAAATAACCTTTTTAATATGAACAACAATGATATGAAAACAAAAAAACAACTTGATGAATGGAGTAAATATTTAATTTCAGAAGTTGAAAAAAACAACCATAAAATTTTAGAATCGGTTAATTCTAAAAATAAAAGTTTCGAAAAAGACAGCGAGAAATTAGCACGTCTTATTGAAGAAAACGAAACATTGAAAGAGCAATTATCAAAAGTAATTGAATATATGGATTACTTAGCTGAGACTGTTCAAGTAAGTGTGGATGGTACTAAATTAGTTACTGAGAAAACTGATAAATTAGTAAGATATACTAATTTCATTGCAGAACACTTGGACCAAACTATGTCATACACTGAATATCTTGCAGAGAATTTAGAAAAAACTGTTGACTTTGCTGATTATTTAGCTGAACACTTGGACCAAACTATGGACTATACAGATTATTTAGCTGAACAAGTATCACACACTGTTGATTTTGCTGATTATTTAGCTGAAAGTTTAAATGGTACTATTGGATTCTCAGAGTATCTTGCTGAAAATCTTGATGTTACTGTTGGATATACTCACTACATTGCTGAGAATTTATCTAAAACAATTGACTTCACTGATTATATTGCAGAATGTATTGATGAAACATTAGAATACTCTAACATGATTGCAGAAAAAATCAACAACAATAATATGATTTCTGAAAAAATTGTATTGGCTGATGATTTTAAAATCAATGAAAAAGCATCTTGTGCAACTACTACAAAAGAAAACGAGGAAGTAGCTAAACCAGCTAAGAAAACTATTGCATCATTGAAAAAAGGTAACGCAACTACTACTGTTGCTGTGAAAAAAGAAGAAACACCAAAAGCTGATACTAATACTACTAAAAAAGCAGAACCAAAAGCTGATGTAGCAAAAGAAGAAGAAGAAATTGAGGTGAAAATTGAAGAAAAATTATCAAGTAAAATCGATATTTTAATAGCAGAAGCGAAAAAAAGAGAAGCTTCTAAAATCGTAAGACCTCATTTTTATGAGTTCATTACAGAATCTGACATTAAATCATTCGAACAATTATTAGACGAGGAAAAAGAAACGGTTATTACGTTTATTGAAGAATCGGCTGGTTATAATTCAAGACATGATGTAATGAAATTGATGCGTAAAGCATTAGAAAAAGAAGTAACATTAGAAGAGAAATTGGTAGCTGGTATGCCATCTGATATTGTTCCTGTATGGGAATCATTAGATGTTAAAACCAAGCAGTCTATTATGAGCCAAGCAACCTTCCATGATTTGCATAATAATGTATTAATCGAAAATTTCTGGAATACTAGAAACTTTGATAAATACACATTAAACGAATCGAAAAAAACAGTTTTTTCAAACATAAACAACGATGATGTATTATCTGATACGCAACTTGCTTATTTTGAGAGACAATTCAAAAGATTAGGATAACTAATTTTTGAATAATTGCTGATATATTCAGTTAAAAAAGTGGAAAAAAAGCACTTTTTAAACTGAATATATAATAAAAAAGAAACTTAACAAATGTCAAATTTAAATGTTAATTTAGAAAAAGCTTCTAAAAAATGGGGCAAATTAATCGAATCTTTCGGTGTTAATGATAAATCGAAAATCGAATGGATGTCTGAGTATGCTACATACCATGCAACTAACGAAAGTGTAGCTTATGCTAATGGTACTAACGTATCAGGTATGGGTGCTGTTGTATCTCCTGTTGCTTCTAATATCCCTGGTCAAACTATCGGTGGTTATGCAACTGGTGACAGTTTCGGTACTGGTGGAATTATCGGTTCTGGTGATTTAGGACAATCTTTAATCCCAGCTGCTATGAAAATTGCTGCTCAAACTATCGGTCTTGAATTAGTAGCTGTTAAACCAACTCCTGGTCCAGTTATTGACCTTGTGTTTGTTGACTATCGTTATGATGACGGTGCTCTTTCAACTAATGCTAATTACATCCCTGTAATTTTCCAATTAGATGCTGCTGATGCTGACGCACAAGCTGTTTTAGATGCTACACAAGTTTCTATCAGAACTTTCTTAGCTGCTAACGCTATTACTGAAATTCAAGGTGGTTTATCACAAAGAGTATTCATGAACGTTGCTGGTGGTTCTGTTGTAACTGCTTCTACTGCAACTGTTGAACCTACTATCAAAACAAGTGTTGTTGAGTTCTTAGGTTTTTCAAGAGTAAACAAAAACCCAATGTTCAAAGCATATAGAACAACAAATGCTGTGAATACTATTGGTGCTGCATACGATGCAAATAACAATACTTTCGGTGTTTCTGCTACTGTAATTGGAACTTTCCAAGGTTCTGTTGGTGGTACTGCTGCTACATCAACAACTGTTGGTTCTGCATTCAATGGTACTGCAATGACTATCGGTTTCTCTAATACTTCATGGGATGCTACATTATCAACTCCTGCTCCAAAAGCAACTAACATCAAAGTTGATTTAGTATCTGCATTAGAAGACCATATTTTTGGTGCATCTTCTTCAAACGGCAACAACCCAATGACAAGAGAACAAGATGATAATTTCTACGCTGGTGTAATTGCTCCAAACGTACAAACTAAACGTGTACAAGTTGGTACAATTGAAGTATCATCTGCTTTAAGATTATCAGAAATTGAAGATATTAAATCTCAAACTGGTATTGATATCGTATCAAAAGTAGAAGGTGTTTTAGCTAACGAGTTATCACAAAATATTTCGAAAGAAATTGTAGGTAAAATTAAAGCATTCGGTGCATTAAATGCAAAAACTGCTCCTCTATTATCTGCTGGTGTTACTATGTTTGACTTCAACGTTGATGCATATTTAGCAACTAACGCACCAGGCGGTGAAACTAAACAATCACTTCAAAATGGTCTTGTTACAAAAGTAAGAAATGCTTCTAACTACATCTTCACTGAGGGTCGTATCGGTCAAGCTACTTTCGCTGTAACAAACTCTACATTAGCTGTTGCTTTAACACAAGGTGCTCAATACGAATTATCTAAATTCGATAACTCTACTTCAAACAGTGGTCAATTATACCCTGCTGGTAAAGTTGCTGGTATCACTGTATATGTTGACCCATATCAATCATATAACGATATGACTATTACATTAGGTAGAAAAAACAATCCTGACCAACCAGGTATTATTTTCGTACCATATTTAATGGCTCAAACAGTTAAAATTGTTTCAGAAGCTACATGGGCGCCACGTATGTTAATGCGTTCTCGATATGCAGTTACTGAGGTAGGTTACTATCCACAAAAACAATATTTAACTATCAAAGTTACAGATAGTTTAAATAGATTAGCTTAATCGTTAATTTGTAATAAAAATTAAAAGAGTGTCTTAATTAAGACACTCTTTTTTTATGCTTATAATTTTAATATATAACTATATGAAAAATAATTATATTATAACTAAATACAACCAATTCTTAAAAGAATCATATTTTAAAAATGATTTTACATCATGGTTTGATGGCTCTAAAATTGTAGATTTCCAAGATAATCCTTTGGTTTGTTATCATGGTACAAATAATATATTTGATAATTTCGACCTATCATATATAGGAAAAAATACTAACAATTACGGTCATTATGGATATGGTATTTATTTATCAACAGATATACGCGAAGCAAAAACATACGGTAAATATATTTATAAATGTTATGTTAAAATGTGCAATCCTTTCCGTGGTACTAATGAAGAAATTAAATTACTAAAAGATAATGGTGCATCTAATATAGATGATTTAGAAATAATAAATATTGATTATGATTCATTAATAAATGCATTTGACGAACCATATATCAAACATTTTTTAGAATTATATAGAGATAATAAAAAGGAAGATGCATGGAGATATATCACCGATAAGAATATCAATTTTGATATGAATGATATATCGGATATTATAGAATATACTAGTATAAATAATAATAGAGGTGTACCAGAATATATTATGGATATACTAAATGATTATCATATTGTAGATAAAGTGATATTCAATAAAGATTTTTTACATGAACAATCATTACATTGGATAACTGATTTAGGTAAAAACAGCAAAGAAGTAACCGATATCATCAAAAAATTAGGATATGATGGTGTATGGTATGGGTCTGAAATTGTAGTTTTTGATGCTGAACAAATAAAAATTATTTCAAAAAACTTTTGATATATCATTTTTTTGCTTAATTTTATGCAATGATATATTTATTGAGCATAGAATATAGTGTCAAAAAAATAATTATAGTAGAAATACCTAAAATATTGGAAAAGATAATATTTGAAAATATATGATATATCTATACACATCAAAAGTTGATATTTTTTCAGATACACATTTTTTCTATCACCAAGAAGAAAATGTTTATTTTTATGTTAATGTTAATAATCGTAATGGTAATGAAAAAATAGTAATATATGAACGAATAACATTCACTGATGGAATACCATATTTCAGTGAAATAAAAAATATACCGAAATATAAGATACCAGCAAAAAAGGATTTATGTATATTAAATTCAACAAGAGATATATCTTATATGCCAGAATATGTAGAAAAACTAATATTTGAAAAATTATGATATATCTATTTTCTATTGAAACACCATATGATATCCAGCACTTTTATTATGAAGATGATGATAATTATTGTAACATAGATGTTATAAAACAAGGTGGAAATGTTTTTTATTATACATTATTTTATATAAATAATATAGGTAGATTAATTGGATTTGATAACATCAATTATGAATTACCAGAAAATTTAATTATATTTGATAGCGAAAAATTAACAAAATTATTATTTGGTAATGATTATGATGTTCTTGATTTAGAATGCAAAGAGTTTCATGATTTTTTATTAGAGCAAAAAAACAAATATATATTTAGAAATTTATAATAAATGGAGGTTATAATTATAGTGAATGCTGCCCTTAATAATGCAATAGGGTATAAGAATGATTTGATATATAAAATATCAGAAGATTTAAGACGTTTCAAGCAATTAACCACTGGTAATTGTATTATTATGGGTAGTAATACTTTTAATTCTATTGGTAAAACACCTTTACCGAATAGATTGAATATTGTTATCACGCGTAATAAAGAACAATACGATATATCAGAATATAAAAATATATTGTTTGCTGATAATGTTGAAAATGCAATTGATATAGCACGAAACAACAATATATCAATAGCTTATTTAATCGGTGGTACTAATGTATTCCGTGAAGGTTTGGATAAAAATCTAGTTGATAAAATATACTTAACAAGAGTATATGATAATAATCCTATTGCAGATACATATTTCCCAGATATATCATCTGATTTTATCATAGAATCACAAACAGATATTGTTGATTTTCCTTTAATGAATACTAGTTATAATTTCATTAATTATAAAAGAAAGTGTTAATATATCTCTGTGATATAAAAAGTGATGATTCGCATATGCGATGCTATTATGATTCTGTAAAGAGATATTATTATGTTTCTTCAAGTATTGATTATAATAGATATTTCACATATGATATTTCAAATGATACTTGGTTGAGTATGGTTTCTCTTGATGTCCCTTATCTTCCAGATGATATAAACAATGTTAATTTGAATGCAAAAATCATTGAATTATGTGATAATGAATTATTAAACTATATATGTGATAATATATGATATATTTATATGCTACATATCCTAGTTATAATCACAAAGATTATCATGATTATTTCTATGATAATGAAAATAATTTATTTATATGTTTACATTATATAATAATATATTTTCATTTAGTATTAATGAGGAAAGGTGGCTATCACTTAGAACAGTTGATATAGAATATATATCATCAACATTTATTATACCTAAAAAAAGAAATGTGATTTATACATATAAATTAGATGATGTATCTGTATGCCATAAAATAGTGAACAAAATTATATTTGATAAATTATGACATTTGACGAAAAAACCGGATATTTATATATAAGCAGCAATAGTAAAGCAATATTAAAAGATATTCTATCTATACAACCAGATAAGATAAAAAATTTACGAATTACTAAAACCCTATACGGTCATATAGATTTCACTTTATATAAGAATTTATACGATGTTGATATATCACATGTTGGTGGATTTGATATAGTTGATTTATCAAATTCCAAATCACTGAAAAGTGTTAAACTAACATCATGCCCTATAAAAGAGTTGAAATTACCAGAAAGTGTTACAAATTTAAATGTGAGTAATTCAGATATATCGAGTTTTGATATATCCGAAAATATAATAGAGTTAAATTTACAAGACAATAATATCACAAATATTGATTTATCTAAATGTATAAATTTGCGTACTTTGAATTTGAGTAATAACAAATTAACAAGTATTGATATATCAAATAATCCGTTATTATATTCTTTAATATTATCTCGTAATAGAATACACGGTTTATTAAATCTATCAAATAATCCAAATATAGCAACATTGTATTTCAATGATAATTTCATTGATTATATATGGTTACATCAAAATATTAAGAATATAGTGAATTTATCATTTAGTAGTAACTTAATGAAATATAAAGAAAGAGGTTTTGTAAATGATGTTAAGAAACGATTTGATAACGAATTAGGTTTAAAAATGATTCTTGATAGCATTTAATAATATATACTGTATGGATAATATTTTCACTCGTTCATTAAAAGTATATAAAAAGAAATATGTAGATTATTTTAATCAAAGCATGAAATATATATCAGCTATGATTAGAGAGAATAAAAATGCTACTGTGCCTGGTAGTATGAAAAAAGGAGAGTTTTATTTTATTATATATGATAGTAAAAAAATAAACAAATCATCTAAAATGGAACAGAATGTTCCAATGTTATTGATTGATTATAAAGAAAATATTGATTCAAGAGTGTTGTATATTCTTAATATGAATTTCATACCACTGAATATCAAAGAAGCAATATTTGCTAATCTTTTCAATAATTATGACCCAAGTAGTGTAGATTATACATCTATATATACATTTCTTCTCCGTTATGGTGCAGAATATGCTATTAGAGAGATTCGTGTTGAATTATTAGAAAAGATATATCATATAGATTTAAACGAATCTATATACCTTATAACAGCAAATACAAAGGCTTTAACTGGTGTTGATGAAAAGAAATTGAGTGATATATGGGTAGCTAAACTAAAAAGTGATAGTTTAGATAGTCGTTTAGGTGAACTAAAAGATAAAGCCGACTACGAAAAAATAATAGAAGAATTGAAACAAACTTTCAAAGAATTGGATAAATATTTAAATTCATAAATGATATATCTAGCAACTTGTGTGAATATTGATAATGTTGATATGCATTTTTATTATGAAGATGGATATATTCATTTGTTTCGTTTAATTGATACTGACTGTTATCGTTATACAGGCACTATTAATGAAATGTTAGGATATACAGAAGAATTTTCACATATTCATATAGGATATATTTTACCAGAAACTAAGAGATATATCACATACAGGCGTGAATTATTGTTAATAATTGAACAAATAATATTTGAAAAATTATGATGATATATCTAGCATCAGCAAAACAAGATGAGAAGTTCAATCTACATTATTTTTACTATAATGGTAATATTTATATAAAAAGTAGGAGAGGTGTTTTTTATAATACTGTTGAAAATGTATTAGCATACTCTGAATTGATGGAATATAATACTGATAAAATAGAATTTATTGTTCCTTGTAAATATTTTGTGATTGAAAATCGCAAACAACTTACGAATATAATTGATAAAATAATATTTAGTAATATATGATATATCTAGCATCATGCAAACCAGTACCGTCACTGATATCAATGTTTTATTATTGTGGTATTGATGAAATAATAGAAGTGTGTATATCAAACATAGTTGAAGAAAAAGT
>JACCDH010059602.1_pt1 | contig 11627 bp, 5 predicted proteins | sample 7442481 | NCBI WGS metagenome assembly JACCDH01 (sample SAMN15323433, study PRJNA562643) | freshwater metagenome | isolation source: river surface water | place: USA:Blue River Watershed | collected 2017-08-15 | reverse complement strand
ATCGCTCACCTCATTTCGATACCTATTATTATAAAGATGGTAAAGAACTTGCCGCAATGGTTGGTAAAATTGCTGAACAAAATTTAAAAGATATTGAAGATCTGCTCGACTATAAATTAGAAGGTCGAATAAAAATTTTATCGTACAATAAATTATCTGATTTAAAGCAAACCAATCTCGGACTTGTTACCGATCAACAACAAAATACTGGTGGTGTCACTCAATTAATTGGTGATAAACTTTTTGTTTACTTTGATGGTAGTGCTATTGAACTTCAAAAACAAATTAGAACGGGTATTGCAAATATTTTAATTTCTGAAATGTTATACGGAGGGAATCTCCAAGAAAAATTATCAAACGCTACTTTACTCACATTGCCCGATTGGTTTTTACCCGGCTTAACATCATACATCGCTGAGGAGTGGAATAACAAACTCGATAATGATTTAAAGGATGGAATTTTAAGTGGAAGGTTCAAAAAATTTAATCGTATTGCAGAGAAAGATGCAGTAGTTGCAGGGCATTCGATCTGGAAATATGTAGTTGATAATTATGGAATGGCTTCTGTCTCTAACATAGTGTACATGACACGAGTGAATAGAAATGCAGAGAGTGGTTTTATGTACATCATCGGACTTGACTTTAAAGAATTAGGTCCGCTTTGGTTAGAATACTACAAAAACCTATACAAAAACGAAGACTTGAATAAAGAGATTTTCGACAAAAAAGAAATAGTAACACATAAGAATAAAAAACGAAAAGCAAATTTACCTTATACACAATTTAAAGTTTCGCCCGACGGAAAATCATATGCATACGTTCTGAATAGGAATGGAAAATATTTTGTCTATCTCTATGATATAAAAGAGAAAAAGACCAAAAAGATTTTCAAAACCGGGATGCGAGCATCATCATTTAACATAAGTGGTAATGAGCCAATTCTTTCTTGGCATCCGAATAGTTTTTTACTTGCAATTGCATATGAGTACAAAAGCAGAGCCTTAGTACAAATCGTAAACCTTCGGGATAAAAAAGAATCTGTCTCGGCAAACATGTACAAGTACGAGAAGATTTTAGATTTTGATTATTCTAGTGATGGTAGAAAATGGGTGATCTCTGCAGTGCGAAACGGACAGTCAGATATATTTGTGTACGACATTCCATCACGTAGAGATGAACAAATTACGAACGACTGGTACGATGACTTACATCCGAAGTTTATAAAAAAATCTGGAAAAATAATTTTCAGTTCAAATAGAGTGGCTGATAGTATTAAGGTAGAATCGTATTCAAAATTCCCGATGTTTAACACCTACGATTTATTTATTTACGACTACAACAAAAAAGATCCAGAATTAACACGCGCAACTAACACTCCATACATTAACGAAATAAAACCATTAGAAATAGATACATCAAAAGTTGCATTTTTAAGCGATGAATCAGGTATCATAAACCGTAACATACTTGTATTTGATAGTGTTATAGCCTTTCAATACGATACCACAATCTTTTGGTACGACACAACGATTTCAGTTTATAGAGATACCTTTAGCACATATGTAGCAAGTAATTATTCAAGAAATATTTTAGATCATGATCAATCAAAACGATCTAAACGTTTCACAGAAATAATTTCGAATAATAGTCAAACACAACTGTATATAAAGCCACTGAATAAAAGTATTTCAGATTCAAGCGGAATTATTTTTACACCATTCTCTTTAAAGATTAGAAAAAATCAAGAACAGAAAATGGCAAAATTTGCTGAGATACAAAGACAAGATTCAATTGCAAGGGCAGATTCAATTCGAATGCAAAACATTACCGATTCATTGTTACGATTAGAAAATGATACATCTTTTGCCGATCAAAAAGTTATTGGTTCTGGCTTTGATACTTACTATTTTCAATCTGACTTCCCTAGAGAAAAATCAGATAATACAGTAGCAGTCACACAGAAAACTGGTAAGGGGTATCAGATTGTTTACATCAAGCAGAGAGAAAATAAAACGAATAATTTAAAGACTATGAGTCTCGATGATTTCTTTAAGAAATCATCGCCTAGGCCATATACACCAGAGGTTTCAACGAATTATGTGGTGAGTCAAATTGATAATAGTTTGATCACAAATACGTATCAGCAGTTCACAGGTGTCGGACCAATTTTCGTGAATTCAAACATCAACGCATTGATAAAAATTGGAACTGCAGATTTGATGGAAGATCATAGAATTGTAGGAGGGTTCAGACTTGCTGGTAACTTAACTGTACCGGAATATTTCTTGAGTTATGAAAATTTGAAAAAGAGAATTGATAAACAATTTATATTCTACAAGCAAGGCGGTGATGATTATTTTGAATTTGCAGCAGTGCGAACTAATAGTTATGAGTTTAAAAGTATTTTAAAATATCCATTTAATGAACAGCAATCACTACGTGGTTCAGTATTTTATAGAAGAGATGAAACGATAGTTTTAGGTACAGATAGTTTTACATTAAACATCCCGAATTTTTATAGAAGCAATATTGGTTTCAGACTTGAATATGTATATGATAATGTGCGCAATAAGGGATTGAATTTATTTAATGGCACTCGTTTTAAAATTTATGTTGAGCAATTCAAAGAAGTCGGTAATGCTTCAGAAAACATGATCAACTTAGGTTTCGATTTCAGACATTATCAAAAAATACATCGTCAAATTATTTTTGCGAGTAGGGTAGCAGGTTCTAGTTCTATTGCGAAACAAAAAGTAATGTATTATTTAGGTGGCGTTGATGGTTGGTTAATACCACGTTTCAATAACGAAATACAAGTTGATAGAAATCGATCATATAAATATCAAGCATTGGCAACTAATATGAGAGGATTCACTCAGAACATTCGTAACGGAAATAATTTCTTAGTGATCAACACAGAAGTTCGTATACCTGTATTTGCCTATTTATTAAACAGACCCATTAAATCTGATTTCGTTAAGAACTTTCAATTGATGCCATTCGCAGACTTAGGTGCAGCTTGGGTAGGTAGCGACCCCTTCAGTTACGAAAATAGATTCAACAGAATTGAAGTTCAAGGCGACCCTGTAAATGTAATTGCTATTCAATCAAAATTCCCTATCGTTGGAGGCTTCGGCTGGGGTGCACGATCTAGACTTTTAGGTTACTTCGTTCGCTTCGACATGGCATGGGGAGTACAAAACAGTATGGTCGCAGAGAAACCAGTTTACTATGTTTCACTTAGTTTAGATTTCTAAAAAACTATACGCTTCTTTTGAACAAACCAAGTACGTAATTCTTATTGAATAAAATCACAGACACAAAAAGAATTGTATAAGCTATTACCTTTTGCAAATTAATCGCTTCGTCGAAGTATACAAAGGCTACGATAAATGCAACAATCGGATTTAAATAAATCAATACACCCATCGTCGACGATGGTAATCCCTTCAATGCATACAAACTCAAAAACAATGGTACTATCGTAAACACTAATGAGATTATTACTATCTGTGTCCAGAAATGAAAATCATTCGGTACCACCAAACTATCTGAAAAAGTAAATGGTACAATGAACACACATGAAATAATTAATTGTATCAATAACACGTTTAATTTATCAACTCCCTCAATTCTTTTTTGAATAATTAAATAGCCTGCATACAATGCTGCGATGATGACTGAATAAATTACTTCTGTGATGAATCCCATACCCAACATTACTATACTCACTAAACACAATGCAATCGATAACCATTTGATTTTACTCAATTCTTCTTTTAAGAAGATGAACGCGAATACGGCAGTGATGATCGGACATACCATATAAGCAAAGGCTCCAGCTTGTACACGCACATGGTTGATCACATAAATAAATGCAAACCAATTCAATGTGACTAACACACTTGAATAAAAAATTCTAAGTAATAATTGACGACGATTATTTTTATTTAATGACTGAATAAAATTCAAATCATTTTTGAAAGTAGATTTTCTAAAAATTAATATGATTGCGGATGTGAGCAATAAAGCAGTGAATACTCTAAAGATTAAAATATTCAATGAAGGGTAATCTTTTATAGATCGTAGTGATAATGAGAAGAAGCCCCATATGACTGACGATGAAGCTCCTGCTAAAAAATATTTTGCTCTAGAATTCAACTTATGATTTTACTGCAATCATTGAAATCTCAACGTTCACATTCTTTGGTAAACCTAATACAGCAACCGTTTCACGCGCAGGGTAGTCGCCAGAAAAATAAGTATGATACACCTCATTTACAATTGCAAAATGCGCCATGTCTGATAAGAAAATACTCGACTTTACAACATTTGAAAAATCCATTTCCGCCTCACGTAATATCGTCTTCAAATTTTCCATCACCTGATGTGTCTCTACTTCTATATCACCAACTAGTAAATGATCATTCTCCGGATTTATAGCAATTTGTCCGGAAATATATAATGTATTATTAGCAAACACCGCTTGACTGTAAGGGCCTATTGGCGCTGGTGCTCTTTTTGTGTTTATAATTTGCTTCATATGTAAAATTCAAAATGCAGCATTCAAAATTCAAAATTTTAGTTAATGTTAATTCGTAGCACCTCTCAGTACCCAATACTCTATACTCAGTACTACTATAAGAATCTCCTAATCAAATAAACAATCACCCCTACCAAAAACACTATAATAGAAATTTTATTAATCGTGTGCATGGCCTTTAAATTAAAGCTACTCGGGCGATTCGGATCTTTTTTTCTAAAGAAATAAGTTAAAACCTCTTTCATAATTTTATATTTAGTAGTTCATTAAATCTTTACCTATATCTCTTCTAAAATATTTCCCCTCGTACTGTATTTGCTCTGCATATTTATTCGAACGATTCAATGCTTCTTCTTTGCTCGCATCTAAACTCGTCACTGCAATTACTCTTCCACCATTCGTAACAACTTTCCCATCTTTCATACTCGTACCTGCATGAAACACATGGCTGTTATGAATGTTTTCTAATGCAGTAATTTCCTTGCCTTTTTCATAATCACCAGGGTATCCGCCTGATACTAACATCACCGTTGCTGCATGACGTGGGTCAATCTGAATTCTTTTATCAGACAATCTACCATCAGCAACTGCCATGAATAAATCTACTAAATCATTTTGAATGCGCACCAATACGCTCTCTGTTTCTGGGTCACCCATGCGAACATTATACTCAATCACATATGGCTCTCCATTTACATTCATCAATCCGATGAAAATAAATCCTCTATAATCTATTTCTTCGGATGCCAATCCTTCTACTGTCGGTATCACGATTCGCTCCTCAACCTTCTTCATGAACTCCTCATTTGCAAAAGGCACCGGTGATATCGAACCCATTCCCCCTGTATTCAATCCGCTGTCTCCCTCACCAATTCTCTTATAATCTTTAGCCTCTGGCAATATCAAGTAATGATAATTATCTGACAAGACAAACACCGATAATTCTATACCCGATAAAAATTCTTCCACCACGACTTTTTGACTCGCTTCACCAAACTTCGCTTCCGCTAACATCAATCGCAATTCTTCTTTCGCCTCATCTCTATCATTGCAAATCAACACTCCCTTTCCCGCTGCTAATCCGTCGGCCTTCAATACAATCGGTAATGTATGCTGATCTAAATACGCTAATCCTTTTTCTAATTCTTCTTTCGTAAATGTTTCATAGGCAGCAGTTGGTATGTTATGTCGCTGCATAAATCTCTTGCTGTAATCTTTACTGCCTTCTAATTGGGCTCCTTCTTTACCCGGACCAATAACCGGTATGTGCATGATTTCTTCATCATCTGCAAAGAAATCTACAATACCCTTCACCAATGGGTCTTCAGGTCCGACCACTACTAAACTTATATCATTCTCCACACAGAAATTCTTGATCGCTTCAAAATCTGTTGCACTCATGTTTACGTTAATACCGTATTCGGATGTTCCAGCATTTCCGGGTGCTATATACAATTGTGTACAATCTTTACTTTGTGAAATTTTCCAAGCAAATGCCGATTCTCTGCCCCCTGAGCCTAATAGTAAAATGTTCATTATTGAATTGAATTTGAGCAAAAGTAATAAATAAAAACGTATTGAGTACTGAGTATTGAGTACTGCGAAATCGTTCTTAACCCTTAATTCTTAACTCTTAATTAGCATTCTGAATCTTGAATTCTGAATCTAAACATTATATTTGTGCTTATGCCATTCTGTCAAATACGCCTATTGGCAAGACTTTTGGTAATTAATAAAGAATTATAAATAAAAATACATGTCAAATTTCATTACTTCTTTTGTATCCAAGTTATTCGGGAACAAATCAGATAGAGATATAAAAGAAATTACTCCGGTAGTTGAGAAGATTAAAGCTGAATATGAAAAATTGCAGTCAATTAGTCATGATGAGCTGAGATCTAAAACCCTCGATTTCAAAAAAAGAATCAAAGAGCACACATCCGAAGTAGCTGCTGAAATAAAAAGCATTAAAGATAGAGTTGAAAGCGACCTTAGCATCGACATGACTGAGAAGGTTGATTTATACACACAAATCGATAAGTTAGAGAAAAGAGAAAATGAATTAATTGAAGAAGCTCTTTTAGAAATTCTTCCGGAGGCTTTCGCTGTAGTAAAAGAAACTGCGAAAAGATTTTCTGAAAATGAATTCATCGAAGTTACTGCTACTGATGCCGACAAAGAATTAGCTGCATACAAACAAAATGTTGTGATCAAAGGCGATAAAGCTTTGCATCATCGCACTTGGATTGCTGCAGGTAATGAAATGACTTGGGGCATGGTACATTATGATGTACAGCTTATTGGTGGTTATGTTCTTCACTCTGGTAAAATTTCTGAGATGGGTACTGGTGAAGGTAAAACTTTAGTAGCTACTCTGCCTGCATACCTTAACGCCCTTGGTAAAGGGGTTCACATCGTTACGGTGAACGATTACCTTGCACGTCGTGATAGTGAGTGGATGGGTCCGTTGTATGAATTCCATGGCTTAACTGTTGACTGTATTGATAAACATCAACCGAATTCTCCTGCGAGAAGAAAAGCATATCAAGCTGATATTACTTTTGGTACAAACAACGAATTTGGTTTCGACTACCTAAGAGATAACATGGCGCATAGTCCAGAAGACTTAGTGCAACGTAAACTTCATTTCGCGATGGTCGATGAGGTTGACTCTGTATTGATTGATGATGCGAGAACTCCGTTGATTATATCAGGACCTATACCTCGTGGTGATCAACATGAATTTTATGATTTGAAACCACGCATCGAACGCTTGGTGAATGCTCAGAAAAATTATTTGAATACTGCATTGTTAGATGCAAAGAAATTAATTGGGGAGAATAAAGTTGATGATGGCGGACTTGCATTATTGCGTGCTTTCAGAGGCTTACCGAAAAATAAAGCCTTAATAAAATTCTTAAGTGAAACTGGTAATCGTCAAATTTTAACGAAGACTGAAAACTTCTACATGCAAGATCAACAAAGAGAAATGCATAAAGTAGATGCTGAACTTTATTTTGTTATTGACGAAAAAAATAATTCAATAGAGCTTACCGAAAAAGGTATTGAATTAATCACTTCATCAGGCGAAGACCCTAATTTCTTTATCCTCCCGGATGTGGGCTCTGAAATAGCTGAAATAGAAAAAGCTACAATGAGCGATGCAGAAAAGATTCAACGCAAAGATGAATTAATGCGCGACTTCTCCATTAAGTCTGAACGTATTCACTCGGTGAATCAATTATTGAAAGCATATACACTTTTCGAAAAAGATGTTGAGTACATCATCGATGGTGGTAAAATAAAAATTGTCGACGAACAAACTGGTCGTATCATGGAAGGTCGTCGTTACTCTGACGGCTTACACCAAGCAATTGAAGCAAAAGAAAATGTGAAGGTAGAAGATGCTACGCAAACGTATGCAACTGTTACTCTTCAAAATTATTTCAGAATGTATCACAAGCTTTGTGGTATGACAGGTACAGCTACTACTGAAGCTGGTGAGTTCTGGGAAATTTACAAATTAGATGTTGTTGAAATTCCGACAAACAGACCTGTTTCTCGTAAAGACAATGAAGATAAAGTTTACAAAACAAAGCGTGAAAAATACAATGCTGTAGTTGAAGAAATTGTAGAGTTAACATCCAAAGGAAGACCAGTGCTTGTTGGTACTACTTCAGTAGAGATTTCTGAATTGCTTAGTAGAATGTTGAAACTACGTGGTATTAAACACCAAGTATTGAACGCGAAACTTCATCAGAAAGAAGCCGACATCGTTGCCGAAGCTGGTAAGTCAGGTACAGTTACGATAGCTACAAACATGGCAGGTCGTGGTACCGACATTAAGTTGGGTGAGAATGTGAAAGAGGCGGGCGGACTTGCAATCATAGGTACTGAGAGACATGATTCACGTCGTGTTGATAGACAGTTAAGAGGTCGTGCAGGTCGTCAAGGTGACCCAGGTTCATCACAATTCTTCGTTTCATTAGAAGATGATTTAATGAGGATGTTTGGCTCTGGTAGAATTGCATCGTTGATGGATCGTATGGGATTAGAAGAAGGTGAAGTAATTCAACATTCAATGATTACTAAATCTATTGAACGTGCTCAGAAAAAAGTAGAAGAAAATAACTTTGGTATTCGTAAACGTTTACTAGAATATGATGATGTGATGAACTCGCAGCGTACTGTGATTTATAACAAACGTCACAATGCATTATTCGGTGAGCGCTTAGATGTTGATGTAGACAACATGTTAATTGATATCTGCGAAGAATTAGTTGCACAATATCAAGATGAGAAAAATTACGAAGGTTTCAGATTAGAAATGATTCGTTTGTTCTCTGTAGATGTTGAGTTCTCTGAAGAAGAGTTCTTGAATTCTAAAACAGATAAAATTGTTGATCAATTATATCATCAATTAAATGATTTCTACCAACGCAAGTCTGCTCGTATGGCAGAGACGACTTTCCCGGTTGTGAAAGATGTTTATGAGAATCGCGGACAAACGATTGAAAACATTGTAGTACCATTTACTGATGGTATCAAGCAAATACAAATCACCACGAATCTTAAAAAAGCATTCGATACTCAAGGTAAAGATTTAGTAAAATCATTTGAACGTTCTGTTGTACTTGCATTAATTGATGATGCTTGGAAAGAACATTTACGTGAGATGGATGAATTAAAACAATCTGTTCAAAATGCAGTCTACGAACAAAAAGATCCTTTGTTAATTTATAAATTCGAATCGTTTGAATTATTTAAACAAATGATTTCTACTGTAAACAAAGATACTTTGAGTTTCATATTTAAAGGTAGCATTCCGAGTCAAGCATCATCTGATGATGTGAAAGAAGCTCGTAATATGCCTCGTAACGATAGCAAAGTAAAAACTAGTAGACCAGAGAATTCAATCGCTGACCCTAATGCAGGTGGTATGCCTGACATGCCTCAGCCTAAAGCACAACCAGTGCGTGTTGAGCAGAAGACAGGTAGAAACGATCCTTGCCCTTGTGGTAGTGGTAAAAAATATAAGAATTGTCACGGCGCTGCCGAAACAGTATAAAATATGAAAACTAGGTTTCTGTTTATTTTAATTTTTCTTACAAAATTTGCTTGGTCACAAGATACTGCAAAAGTAAACTGGATCATCGACAATAAAGTAGATGTACTTCTACAAAAGAAATTAGAATTAGATCAACAGAAACCAAGTATTCAAGGATTCAGAGTGCAACTGTATTACGGAGGTAATAGAACCGAAGCCCTCGAACTAAAATCAAAATTTGCACAGCTACACCCTGATGTAGAATCATACCTCATCTATCAACAACCATACTTCCGCTTGCGTGTCGGCGATTTCAGATCTCGATTAGAAGCCTATAAACTCATGAAGAAAGTTGAAAAAGAATTTCCTTCAGTGTTTATAGTGAATGATGAAATTAATTTTCCGAAGTAATTACTTCCCAAACTTCGAAGCCAACATCGCTAACTTTTCTTTCATACTTTGTTCATCTGATTTCTGCGGTTGACCTTCTTTTTTCTGTTGTGATTTTGGTTTAGGTGCTGACTCAGATTTCATCGATAAGGAAATTCTCTTGCGTGCAACATCCACCTCTAAAACAGAAACTTTTACCTTCTGCTGTACCTTCAAAACTTTCGCTGGGTCATCAATAAATGTATTAGAAATATGCGATACGTGCACTAAACCATCTTGGTGAACCCCAATGTCTACAAAGGCTCCGAACTTAGTTAAGTTGGTAACGATGCCCGTTAATTGCATTCCTACTCTTAAATCTTCGATGCTATTTACACCATCAGTAAATTGAATGATTTCAAATTGCTCACGCGGATCACGACCTGGTTTTGATAATTCACTCATGATATCTTTTAGTGTCGGCAAGCCTACTTCATCAGATACATATTTATTTAAATCTAATTTTTTTCGCAATTCATCACTGCTCATTAAATCTATTACCGAACATTTTAAATCTATCGCCATCTGCTCTACCAATGAATATCTTTCAGGGTGTACAGCACTTGCATCTAAAGGATTTGCAGCACCACGTATACGTAAGAATCCTGCTGCTTGTTCAAATGCTTTATCACCTAATCGCGCAACTTTCTTTAATTCTGATCGCGACTTAAATGCTCCATTTGTATTTCTGAATTCAATAATGTTTTGTGCTAAAACCGGACCTAAACCTGATACGTATGATAATAATTGTTTCGATGCTGTATTCAATTCTACACCTACTGCATTCACCGAACTACTCACTACATCATCTAAAGATTTTTGTAATTTATTTTGATCTACATCGTGCTGATATTGCCCGACTCCAATTGACTTCGGATCGATCTTAACTAATTCAGCTAATGGATCCATCAACCTTCTACCAATCGATACAGCACCTCTAACAGTGATATCATAGTCAGGGAATTCTTCTCTATCAACATCCGAAGCAGAATAAATAGATGCACCACTTTCATTTACCATCACCACTAATACATTCGGTAAATTCATCGCACGTATTATCGCTTCTGTTTCTCTACCTGCCGTACCATTACCAATCGCAATCGATTCAATGTTATACTTATCAACTAATTGTTTGACGATTGCTTGAGCCTCTAATAATTTCTTCTGCGGTTCATGCGGATAAATAGTTGTGTTCTCTAATAATTTTCCTTGCTCATCTAAACACACCACCTTACAACCTGTTCTAAATCCTGGGTCAATCGCCAATGTACGTTTTTGTCCGAGCGGCGCTGAAAGCAACAACTGTCTTGCATTCTCAGCAAAAACCTTAATCGCTTCTTCATCAGCTTTCGCTTTCGTAAATACTCTTGTTTCTGTTTCGATGGATGGTGCAAGCAATCGTTTGTATCCGTCTTTTATAGCTAATGCAACTTCATCAGCGCATGCATTTTTAGATTTAACAAACATGCGATTTAATATTTCAATTGTCTCTTCTTCATCAGGTGAAATCTCTAATGATAAGAACAATTCTTTTTCACCTCTTCGTAAGGCTAATATTCTATGTGATGGTGCATCTTTAACAGACTCTGACCATTCATAATAATCTTT
>JACCDH010812583.1_pt1 | contig 11631 bp, 10 predicted proteins | sample 7442481 | NCBI WGS metagenome assembly JACCDH01 (sample SAMN15323433, study PRJNA562643) | freshwater metagenome | isolation source: river surface water | place: USA:Blue River Watershed | collected 2017-08-15 | reverse complement strand
TTCGACCACATCACGTTGCGCAACTGCGCCAACTATTCCACACATATTTACTCCGGAGTTTCCGTATGAAGTTGTACAGGGACGCAGATCACTCGCACGCCCTGCTGTTCTATTTGCCTTTTTGCCGCGTCGGGTAACTTATCGTCGGTTACCAAGATTTTTATCGACGTCCACGGCAGTTCTAAATTATGAATTTTGCGACCAATTTTATCGGATTCAACCATCACCACGACTTCACGCGCGACTTCTGCCATCACTCTGCTGAGGCTGGTGAGCTCGTTAAACGTGGTGGTGCCGCGTTGCAAATCAATGCCATCGGCACCAATAAACAGCTGATCAAAATCATAGGCGCGGAGCACCTGTTCTGCCAGTTGCCCTTGAAATGACTCTGACTGCGCGTCCCAACTGCCACCGGTCATCAGCAATTTGGGCTCGTTTTCTAATTCTCGTAAGCTATTGGCGATAAACAACGAGTTGGTCATCACCACCAAGCCTTGTTTCGCCGAGAGCTCTGGTAATAATGCCGCTGTCGTGCTGCCACTGTCGATAATAATGCGGTAGTGATCACGAATTAAGCCGGCAGCAGCTTTGGCCAGCGCTTGTTTGCGCTCGGAAATTTTATCAATTGCAGGCTCAGCCATAAATTCGTGCGGTAACTGCACAGCGCCACCGTAACGGCGCAACAATAAACCATTGTCTTCTAAGGCAGTTAAATCTTTGCGGATGGTCACTTCTGAGGTACTAAATTGTGCGGCGAGCTCATCAACACTGACTTCGCCTTGGATCTCAAGTAAATCCAAAATGGCGCGACGTCGTTGTTGGGTATTGCGTTTATTCATCCGTTCCACGCTCAGCAAGATTACAGTTGCGGTGATTAGTCTTCGCTTTACTGACTAAACTTTCGTTTCGAAAGATATTCTAACTAAGTGAAAGATAAATGCAATTAAAATTTGTCGGTAGGTTTGCAAAGACGGGAGGAATAGCAGGTCAAGAAAATTCAAAAAAATGGCAGCCCTCGAAGAACCTAAAAAAGTGGCTGTCCACAAACAAAACCAGACAAAACGAAAAAGTGGCTGTCCACAAACAAAAAGGAAATATGCACGAAATATTCGCTCAATGCTGTTGCTTCAAATCACTGCCCCACAGCGCCAACTCTATGAGTAACAACACAATCACTGGTAAGCCGATAAAAAATAGCAATTGCCAAACCATCGCACAGCACTCCTTGTGAACTGCTCAATTCAAAAACATGATTATCTAAATGAGAATTATTTGCAATTGGTTTTTAACTGAGTTATAGTTCTTTTCGTCAGGACGACGGCTGTACTTGCACGGCTTCAGAGGGATCTGCTCCACGGTAAATTGGTACTTTGCGTTTCTGCAGCTTGTCGGGGGAGCCTGTTACTCCCCCTTTTTTTATGCGGAATTTTGGATTTACCGAGAGTTGTTTGTTATCAAGCTATCGGAATAGAGACAAATTGCTCAACAATCATGCAGGCCTAGGTTTATTGCGGCTGTTTATCTTGTACTAAAATCCATGGCGAAATCACCACAGCCCATAATTCACGGTGTTGTTCGTGCCAATACAACGCTTCATCATCAGTCACCCGATGCACTAAACTGCTGGCCAACCAATCGGCAAATTGCACTTTATCGTCGGTGGCTAAAGCGTATGCCACTTCAATTAAATCGAGCTCATTCGCGACCGCTAACAACTGGCCTGCCGCGTAAAATTTGGCAAGTTCAGCCCACTGGATACGGGCTGTTTCAGCGGTGATTTTTGCTTTCAGTACTTGTGGTTCGACATCGAAATTTTCGTTCATTGATTTTCAAAAATCCTAGTTATTCTAATTCATCTGCTTGCTCAGACACTTGCGAGGCACTTAGCTCATGCTTTTTCAGCAGTTTATGAAAGTCAGTACGGTTGCGGCCAGCAAGCTCGGCAGCACGAGTGACATTGCCTTCCGCCATTTTCAGCACCCGAACCAAGTACTGACGTTCGAACTGATCACGCGCTTCGCTGAGGGTTGGCCAAAAACTGCGGTTTTGCGCCACCGCTTGTTCAACCAATGCCAAACTAATCACTGGGCTGTTGGTGAGCGCAACACACTGCTCCACCACATTAACCAGCTGACGCACGTTACCAGGCCACTGCGCCGTCACCAATGCCTGCATTGCGTCTTCCGAAAAGCGATTCACTTGCACATGGTGACGCTCGCCACTTTGCTGTAAGACATGGCGCGCTAATAACGGAATATCTTCAGCGCGCTCACGCAGGCTAGGTAGCTGCAGATTCACCACATTTAAGCGGTAGTACAAGTCTTCGCGAAAACTTTGCTCTTGCATCGCTTGTTTTAAATCGCGATGAGTTGCCGAAATCACGCGCACATCAATCGGGATAGATTTGGCACTGCCGACAGGCCGGATTTGTCGCTCTTGTAATGCCCGCAGTAACTTGACTTGCAACGGCATTGGCATGTCGCCAATCTCATCGAGGAATAAAGTGCCGCCATCAGCTTCTCGAAATAAACCATTATGCTCAGTAACCGCACCAGTGAAGGCACCTTTGGCGTGACCAAACAGTTCTGATTCTAATAAATGCTCCGGCAAAGCGCCGCAGTTAATCGCAACAAAGGCACGGCGTGAACGTGGGCTTGCTTGGTGAATGGCTTTGGCGAGTAACTCTTTGCCGGTACCACTGGCGCCGGTGATGAGTACACTGACATCCCGCTGCGCAACGCGATAAGCTTGATCAAGCACCGATTCCATCACTTTACTGCGGGTAACAATTTCTTTGCGCCACTCATCTTTACTCGGCACATGCGATTGATTGACCGCTTTTTGCAAGATATCGCGCAGTTCGACGTTATTCAGTGGCTTGGTTAAAAACCCAAAAACTCCGCGCTGTGTTGCCGCCACCGCTTCAGGAATGGAACCATGCGCAGTCATTAGCACCACAGGCAGACCAGGATTCCGTTTGGCTATCTCGTCAAATAATGCCATGCCATCTAAACCTGGCATCCGCAAATCACTCAGTACGACATCGAAGGGCTGTTTCGCCAAAAGCACCAAGGCTGTCTCGGCGCAATCGGCCGACACGACTTGATAGCCTTCACCTTCCAGCCGTAATGTCATCAAGCGCAATAAACTCGGGTCGTCATCGACTAATAACAAACGGGCATTGTGACCGCTCATATTAGCCTCCACCGGCTTGATTTAACTTGGCTTCAATCTGCGTCAGCGCGTCAATTTTTTTCAGCAAGTCCGCATTTTGTTTCTGCAATTTATCCAAATTATCTTGCTGCTGACCATTTAAGCGCCCTAGGGCTTTCACTGCAGATTCAGACTCAAGCAACTTCTGATTGTAGGCAAAATCCCAGCGCAATAACGCAGCCAAACCAGCGGGCAATTGCGTTAATTCTTCCCCTAGCTGCATTTGTGCTTTAAATCTCACTGCATAGCTGGTTTCAGGGTGTAACCGTAATAATAACTGTTGCAGATTGCCAACTGGCGTGTTCGGTAAGGATTTGCTGAGCGCATCGCGCTGGTTGCTATTCATTTGCAACAATTCGGTCCGAAAAGTTTGCCACGCGCTGAGCGTCATTGCATCATCGGCAATCGCCAGTTGTGGTACTACAGGCTCTGGTGCTCGCAACGGCACCTCCACCACCTTTTCCGGCTCAGGTTTTGGCTTCGTCAACACGGGTAGCGGTGCTGGCACGCCCTGACAACCCACAAGCGCTAAAGATCCACAAACAATCAACCACAATCTCATAATTCTTCCTCAACGATAGGCAAGCGGATGCGAATACAGACATCGGCATAACTCACATCGACAATTTCGGCTAAGCCACCTAATAGGCGCGCACAATCAGCAACAATAGATAATCCCAAACCTGATCCCTGCACCGAATCAAAACGGGGTGACTTGCCGCGTTGGAATGGTTCAAACAATTTGGCCCGCAATTCTGCTGGAATAGGCGTGCCATTGTTGGCAACATCCAACAGCATAAATTTCTCATGTTGGCGCAATATAACCCAAACTGGACTGCCTTGCCCGCCATAGGCCTGCGCATTATTGATTAAGTTGTCCAAAATGCGACGGAATAACATGGCATCGGTATAAATGTTGGGTAACTGGCAATCCAGTTGGATGAATTGCTGGCGCTGCTGCAGTGATAACGCATGATCGTTAAAGCAACTTTCGAATAATTGCGCGCTTTCATGCCAGGCAAATTCTGGCTTGGCTTGTTGTAATAAGCGGTTGTAATCGAGTAGCTGTTCAGTCAGTTGGCTCAGTCGGTCGGCACTGCCACTGAGTAAGGTCACGACTTCTTGTTGCTGCGCATTCAAAGGGCCAACTAACTGCTCTTCTAATAACGCACAACCTTCCCGAATACTCGACAGCGGAGTTTTCAACTCATGGGAGGCATGTCGTAATAAAATCAGCCTTAACGCTTCAAGCTGCTGTAAACGCGAGGCTAACCAACGCAATTGTTCGCCTAGTTCAGTGAGCTCACGCGGGCCAGCGACCTTGTCATGGGGGAAATGATGACTCGCTTGGCCAATCGAGCGGATCATCGTATCTAACTGTTTAATTGGCGAAGCAATGCGCGCCGAGGCCCAAATCACCAATAACATGGTGAGCACCACTAAGGCGACACTTTGCCAAGCCAGTTTACTTTGTGCTTCCACCACAAAGTTTTGTTGCGTTTGTAAGCGCTGTTCAAGCAACTGCCAAATTTGCTCAGTCAATTGCTGTTGTTGCTGGCGAATATCAACAAGCAGCGGCGTCAGCTCTTCATTGCTACTTTGCTGATAAATTTGTAGTAGCACTGCGGTTTGTTGCTGTTGCCGCTCACATAACAAGCGGGCGTCTAAGTCACTGCAAATTGCTTGCAGCATTTGTTGATAATTGCGTAAATGCGAACCCGCCAACTGACTGAGCGCCTCAGTGCGTAAAATGCTAAATTGCCGCACAGCCCGTTCAATATCAACCACGACATTTTGCATATTCTCAGCAATTTTCACGCTATTGACCGAGCTTTCAGCTTCTGCCACTGCAAATTCAGACACTTGCGATAAAGCGCGATGACTTTGCCAAAGCAACACCGCCAGCGGAATTAATGCCAAGAAAAAACTAAATAAGATAAATTGACGTAGCGATGCCGGCTGAATAGGACTTCGAAGAAACGGCTTTGTATCCATTGCTGACAGAGCTCCAAAGGGAAAAAGATGATGATAACGGATTTATCGCGGATGCCCAAATAGTGCTGATTGCAGAACTGCTCGATTACATTGGGTTTTCTTTCATAATAGAAACTGCAACCATAAAAAAAGCCGGTTTTTAACCGGCTTCTTCGAATTTGTTATGCATCATAATGATGGCAAATTAGGCACGAGCAGTAGCACCAGATGCACGAGCTTTACGAACTTTCGCTGCTTGGCGGTTGTAAGCATCAGTGAATTGTGCACGTTCTAATTTACGAACTGCGTCACCGTTTACATCAATTTTGCGCAGGTAAGTCACGAAAACAACTGCGTTTACTGCGAAAAATGTTGCTGCTGCGATTAAAAATGTATCCATGATTCACCTCTATCTACTGCGCCAGCGCTTTGCGTTGGTCTTTAACTTGTTACTACACTGGGTTTCCAGGTAAAAAACGGAAGTGGAACTTGCTTGTATCACTTTCGTTATTTACCTGCACAACCTAGTAATGCAGAAGCTGTGCCAACTTTTTAAAATAATTTTTAAACCAATAAAATCAATAGCTTGCACAATATGTTTACTAGGATTTTATAGCTAATTGCAGATTCCCTTCTGAAGAGTGTCGCTATTTAGCAACAGCAAAAATCACTCAAATAAAATAATCATATAAATCAACAGCTTATCATGTATCTTTTTTGCGACACATTTTATCAATACAGCATAAATTCAATAATTCTCTTTTATTTCAATGAATTAAAAACAACTACAGTTCAATTCAGTCGACAGATAAATTGCCCATACTGCCTGCCATGCTGCATGTTGAATTTTCTCCAGCAATGACTGTCACGATTTCGCCGCGATGAGCCTTAGAAATGTGAAGGAATAGCGCCGTCAGCAAGGTTGCTACAGCGCAAACAATGAGGTGTGGTTCAGTAATGTGGAGCAGTGAGAGGCTCAGTTAATAGATAAATCCATATTTGCGAGCCACTTTGTCAAAATACTCTAAACATTGTTTCGCATATTCGCGTTTTTCAACATAACTGCCTGGGAAAAAGCTCTTTTTAAAGCCATAAGCCACGATGTCTTTCAGCCGTTTCAGTGGAATATCAAAATTATCGACCGCCAACTGGTACTCGCGGCTCACTGTGGTATTCGACACTAAGCGGTTATCAGTGCAAATGACCGTTGCCATGCGATTTTCCAGCATGTCGCGAAATTTATGTTGCTTGATGTCAGTGATCGCAGGGTTGGTTTGCAGATTGGAAGTCAAGCACACTTCAATCGCGATCCGTTTATCTGCAATATACGAGGCTAATTCTTTGATATACCGTTCTTTATCAACAATTTGGCTATCACGGATCATCTCAGGAATAAACATCGAATAGCCATGACCAATGCGGTCGGCGTAACATTCCGTAATGGCTTCAAACACACTCTCAGCGCCATAAGCTTCGCCAGCATGCAAAGTTTTTAGCAAAAAGTGCTGATGAGCATATTCATAAACTTCTTTGAAATTATGCGCAGGATAACCGGATTCCTGCCCCGCTAAATCCAAAGCAACAATCGGCACCCCTTCTTCATCACGTAAACGCACACTAGCGCGGACTAATTCCATCGCAGCCAAACGAATGACTTGCATCGGTTCAAAATCACGCATCAATTGAAACAAATTGGTGTAATACGGCGAAAACCCTTTGCCATTAAACATCCGCATCGCACAGTTGATAATACCGTAGGCAAAAGGTGGGCGCTCGCCTTGCTGGACTAGCGCCGATTGATTGTATTCTTGCTGTGCACGCTTCAGGCCATTGTTCACTGTATGCATCACGCGGTCAAAATCAATACCGGCGGGTAAATCCATCAACAGCTGAGGTGCAAAACGCACCTCAATGTAATTCACGCCTTCCAGCTGATTATCAATCGCCAACTCGTATGCTGCTTGCTCTAAGTTTTCCATGTCTCGCAGCACTCCACAGGTGTATTGGAAGCAGTGCAAGTATTCCCCAAGATTCTGGTAATGATCTTTGAAGACTAATTCTTTAAGGCCGGCAACGCTATTTGATGGCAGAACCAACTTGCTACGGGCTGCCATATCAATCAGAGAATCAAGCCTCAGACTGCCATCTAAATGCAGATGCAAGTCAGACTTAGGCATTTCTTTAATAAAATCAGCTGAATAAAAAGGCATATCAAATTCTCACGGCAAATCACTGGTTTTAGTTATAGCAATAGAGGGCGCTGTCCGCGAACCAATAATTAGGTGAGTTAATGAAGAAATGAAATTCGATTTAACTTGGAAGTGGTGCCCGGGGCCGGACTCGAACCGGCACGACTTGTGGTCGAGGGATTTTAAATCCCTTGTGTCTACCGATTTCACCACCCGGGCAGAGTTGTGTGTGCAGAGGCACTAAGCAGAACGGCGGGCATTTTAAGCTGAACTCAGTGAATTTGTCATGTGTTTTGTCGAACTTTTTTTGCAAGTGGCGATATTTCAAACAAAAACACCCTGAAAGCTGAAAAAACAGGCAGTTTTGGTCGAGGGTTGCTCAGTGATTGCACAGCGCTGTTACCCCCTGAATTTGTCAGATGCCATGACATCGCCCAATTTTCAAACGGTGGAATTCACTACTATCGACTAAAGTTTTAGCCATCTATACTGTTGCATTTCCAAAAGCAAAGTGATATTACTAGAAGGGTCAAGGCCAGATGTTGAAAAAAACATCAGCAAATAGCCTGATTAAAGCCCAAATTTTGCATTTCGAATGGGCACAATTTTAATAAATAACAGAGTTTGTAAAACGAACCATGAATACTCAACGTCAGATGACACGCACAATTCTCAACCTCCTCGTGCTCCTACTCAGGCCACGGGGTGCTGTGCATTGGTAATGTGACGTTACCGGATCCAACAGAAACCCCGTGCCACAGGCCGGGGTTTTTTGTTACCTCAAGGTCTGAAGGTCAAATGAATTTGCAGCGAAGAGGAACAGAACAGCATGAGTAACCCAGATAAAATTTGGATTTTCGATACCACATTACGGGATGGTGAGCAGGCATTAAGGGCCAGCTTAAGCCATAAACAGAAAATCCAATTAGCCCATGCTATCGCGCGATTAAATGTCGACGTGATGGAAGTTGGTTTCCCAGTGTCATCTCCGGGTGACTTCGCGTCCGTGCAAGCCATCGCACAAAGTGTCAAAGGCCCAATTATTTGCGGCTTGGCGAGGGCAGTCACAGCAGACATCGAAGCCTGTGGCCAAGCGCTGCAGCAAGCCGAACGGCGCCGCATTCATACCTTCATCGCAACCTCACCACTGCATTTACAATACAAATTACGTCGGACCTTAGAGCAAGCCACCGAACAAGCGGTTGCAGCCATTCAATTAGCCAGACGCTACACGGATGATGTGGAGTTCTCTTGTGAAGATGCCGGCCGAACCCCCATTGACGATTTGTGCCGGATTGTCGAAGCCGCCATCAAAGCGGGGGCTCGCACCATCAATATCCCGGACACCGTGGGTTACACCATTCCAAATGAATTCGCACAAATCATTACCGGTTTAAAGCACAAAGTTCCCAATATTGATCAAGCAATTATAAGTGTGCATTGTCATAACGATCTAGGCTTGGCCGTGGCAAACAGCATTAGCGCAGTGCAAGCAGGTGCAAGGCAAATCGAATGTACCGTCAATGGCATTGGTGAACGGGCTGGCAACTGCTCGTTAGAAGAAGTCGCGATGATTATCAAAACGCGCGCAGATGTTTTACCGTTTTATACCGACATTAAGACCACGGAAATTTATCGTTCGAGCCATTTAGTCAGTCAAATTTGTCATATGCCGATCCAACCCAACAAAGCGATTGTCGGCGAAAATGCATTTGCTCATAGTTCAGGTATCCACCAAGATGGCGTACTGAAAGCGCAAAACACCTATGAAATCATGTCGCCGGAACAAGTAGGCATTCGGCAAAACGAATTGAATTTGACCTCGCGTTCAGGCCGCGCTGTGATTGCCCATCGCTTAAGCGAAATGGGTTATACCAAAGAAGATTATGATTTAGAACAAATTTACGCTGCGTTCTTGGCTTTAGCCGATCAAAAAGGCCGAGTGTTTGATTACGATTTAGAAGCCTTAGTGTTTTTCCAAACCCTGCAAGATGATGATGCCCACTATCAATTGGACTTTTTAAGTTCCAGCACCCATACCGGCCATGTCGCCAGCGCCACTGTGGGATTAAAAGTTGGTGATACCGTGAAAACTGAAGCCGCTACCGGCAATGGCCCGGTGGAAGCCGCATTCCAAGCCGTCCATCGCATCACCAACTTAGACGTGAATATGGTCGACTACAACCTTCAAGCGAAAGGCGAAGGTGAAAATGCGTTAGGCCAAGTTGACATTATTGTTGAGTATCAAGGTCGCCGCTTCCATGGGGCAGGCTTAGCCACCGATATCGTGCGAGCCTCAGTGCTGGCTTATGTCCATGTATTGAATTTAATTGAACGTAGCAAACGCATCGACGCGGTGAAACAAGCCCGTAAAGATGCTGAATTAACAGAGAAATAATATGAGCGCTTATAAAATTGCAGTACTTGCCGGTGACGGCATCGGGCCTGAAGTGATGACTGAGGCGCTAAAAGTATTAGCGGCAGTTTCACAAAAATTTGGCTTTGAGTTGACCACAGAGCACGCCCTCGTGGGTGGCGCCGCCATTGATGCTCATGGCGAAGCTTTACCGCCAGCGACCTTGGCTCTATGTCAACGCAGCGACGCTATTTTGTTTGGCTCAGTGGGCGGGCCGAAGTGGACTTCGTTGCCACCTGCGCAACAACCTGAGCGCGCGTCATTATTACCACTGCGGAAAACTTTCGATTTATTCTGTAATTTGCGCCCAGGCAAAATTTATCCCGCGTTTGCCGAATTATCGCCATTACATCCACGCACCAGCAGCCAAGGCATGGACATTTTGTGTGTGCGCGAATTGACCGGCGGCATCTATTTCGGTGAAAAAGGCCGCAGTGACAATGCCGCCTTTGACACACAAACCTACAGCGTGGCAGAGATTGAACGTATTGCCCGCGTTGCTTTTACCGCAGCCAAAGAACGTCGGCAAAAAGTAACGTCCATTGATAAAGCCAACGTGCTCGCAACCAGTGTGTTGTGGCGGGAAGTCGTCACCCGCATCGCGCAGGAATATCCATCAGTACAACTGGAACACATGTATATCGATAATGCTGCGATGCAGTTGATCCGAGCTCCGCAGCACTTTGATGTCTTGCTCTGCGATAACTTGTTTGGCGATATTTTGTCGGATGAACTGGCTGCGATTGCCGGCTCACTCGGTTTATTACCATCCGCCAGCTTAAATGGTTCAAACTTTGGTTTGTATGAACCTGCTGGTGGCACAGCGCCAGATATCGCGGGGCTTGGCATCGCCAACCCGGTCGCACAAATTCTATCGGCGGCACTGATGCTGCGCTTCAGCTTTGGTCAAGAGGCAGCAGCCAAAGCCATTGAAGTAGCGGTTGAGCATACCTTACAAACGGGTGTCGTCACGCGCGATATTAAAGCGGATTCAACCTATTCCACCGCCGCAGTTGGCGATGCGATCGTCGCGGCAATTTTAGCGGCATAATGGAGTTCATCATGGCAAAAACCTTATATCAAAAAATTTACCAGAGCCATGTCGTTGGCGCTTTAAACGGCAGTACTGATCTACTGTTTGTCGACCGACATTTAATTCATGAAGTGACGAGCCCGCAAGCCTTTGCAGGCTTGAAGCAAGCCGGCCGTAAAGTGCGTCGTGCTGATTTGACTTTTGCCACCATGGATCATAACACGTCGACCCAAGTGCGCAGTTATGAAGCGGCTGGCGAAACCTCGCGTAAACAATTAGAAGCTTTGGCCGCCAATTGTGCTGAACATGGTATTACGCTGCTCGATTTACATCATCCTGATCAAGGCATTGTGCATGTCATCGGCCCTGAGCTGGGCTTAACACAACCAGGGATGATCATCGTCTGCGGCGATTCTCACACATCGACCCACGGCGCTTTTGGCGCTTTGGCATTTGGCATCGGTACTTCCGAAGTCGAGCATGTGCTGGCAACCCAAACCTTGCCACAACAGCTTGCCAAAACCCTGAAAATCCAAGTCGATGGCCAACTGGGTTTGGGGGTCACTCCGAAAGATGTCATTCTGGCAGTGATTGGCCAGCTAGGCACTGCCGGCGGTAATGGTTTTGTTGCTGAGTTTTGTGGAGAAGCCATCCGCAATATGACGATGGAAGGTCGCATGACCTTATGTAACATGAGCATTGAAATGGGTGCCAAAGCAGGTTTGATTGCGCCTGATGCCACCACATCCGCCTACCTGCAAGGCAAAACTTATGCGCCGAGTGCGGCGCATTGGGATGCCGCGGTT
>JACCDH010744629.1_pt1 | contig 11632 bp, 9 predicted proteins | sample 7442481 | NCBI WGS metagenome assembly JACCDH01 (sample SAMN15323433, study PRJNA562643) | freshwater metagenome | isolation source: river surface water | place: USA:Blue River Watershed | collected 2017-08-15 | reverse complement strand
ATTGGTAGTTTTTGTTAATCTGTTGGGTGGCGATTCCTTCGCTAGGGTCCATGTCTATATATTCCATAAAACTAAAATTATTAGCAATATTAACTAAATTATTTAGTATTTTTATGAATATTTTCTACCGCCTATTTTGTACCTTGGGGGCTAATTGTGCGTTATGGACAAGCCGTTTTATATCGACCCCAATATTGCTAGGGCAAAGACGATTGATACTAGTTTTTACCTAGAAACCAAGTGGTTAGAAGCGTCAAAGGAGAAAATTTTTGCCCCTAGTTGGCAGTATATTGGTCATACCGGGATGGTAGCCAAAACAGGAGACGCGCACCCAATTAAATTGCTGGAAAATTACATAGACGAGCCCTTGGTATTAACCCGTGATGCCGAGGAGCATATACATTGCTTATCCAATGTGTGTACCCATCGAGGCAATTTAATGGTGTACGAACCTTGTAGTGCACAAAAACATTTACGTTGTAAGTACCATGGTCGTGCTTTTCATTTGGATGGTAAATTTATTTCCATGCCAGAATTTAAGGACGTTGAAAATTTTATTCCAGAAAACAATCACTTGCATCATTTACAATTGTATCAGTGGGGACCTTTGTTATTTACACAGTTGCAAAAAGGATTAGGTCCTGAATTATTTTTTAGAGAGATGGAATCGCGTATAGGATGGTTACCCATTAACGATTTGGTATTTGATGCATCCAGAAGCAATGATTATTATATTAAGGCCAATTGGGCATTGTATTGTGAAAACTATTTGGAAGGGTTTCATATTCCTTTTGTGCATCCGGGGCTTAGCGCATTTTTAGATTTTAAAGATTACTCCACTGAAGTGTTTAAATATGCTAATCTTCAGTTGGGTATTGCAAAGGATGAAGAGCATTGTTTTGATATACCAGCAGGACACCCCGATGCAGGCAAACGTATTGCAGCTTATTATTTTTGGGTATTCCCCAATATGATGTTTAACTTTTATCCATGGGGATTATCATTGAACGTAGTAACACCTATTGATGCAGGCAATACCAAAGTAAGTTTTTTAAGTTTCGTATTTGATGCAAGTAAATTAGGAAAAGGAGCTGGGGCTGGTTTAGATACCGTCGAACAAGAGGACGAGGAAGTAGTACAGTATGTACAACAAGGTATTCGTTCACGCTTTTATCATCATGGTCGTTATGCTACGCAGCGGGAGCAAGGCACTCATCACTTTCATAGCCTCTTGGCAAATTTTATCAATAGTTAGTAGTCGTAATACTGTCCCCTAATTGTTAAGGATAAGGGGAGGTAGCTAAATATATCAAAAAGGTCCAGCATTGCTGGACCTTTTTGATATATCAATTTAGAAACTGTTATGGATTAAAACCTAATAGACAGTTTGGTAAATAATCTTAAACCATTGTAGCCCATTTGTACGCCATCCCAAGGACCACCCGTTTCATTATCACCTGCCCACCATTTAGCTTGTGGATTAACAGCGAAGTCTGGATGAACATTGAAAATATTGTCTGCGCCAATTACCAAGGAAGCACCCTTGGACATTTGAACATTCATATATAAATCGGTAGTGAACTTGCCACTGTAGTGGAAAAGTTCAGGAAGCAAAATGTTCTCGTCTGCGTCAGAAGGAACCTGAGGATTAATACCATCTCCATTTATACCAAATCCAGTTAAGGTAACATCTCCAAAATAGGTAACTCTTGCACCAAGGCTAATTTTGTTTTTTGTATAATCAAAACTAGTAGAGAATTTAGATTTCGGAGCAGAAGCTTTTAAGAAATATTTTTCACGATCATTAAAGAAAGTGTTGGCGTTATATTCATTTGTATTTAATGCACTAGGAACGTGTACATCGTCAATAGTAATTCCTTGGAAGTTAGCTACAAATAAAAATTTGAATTTTTCTTTGTTAGAAATTTTCTTTTGATAATCAGCTACAATGTCAACTCCTGTATTGGTTGTATTCACTGCATTGGCAAAAAATTGAGCAGTAGCTACACCAAGTGTGTTGAGTTGATTGGTAAGTGCAGCAGGTAAACTTGCATCGGATGCACTAAATAAACCTGACAACACAACGCGGTCTTTCATTTTAATGCTATATCCATCTACTGTGAAAGTAAGTCCATTTGTTGGTTTCCAAGAAAACCCTAAACTGGTGTTTACGGAAGTTTCTTGTTTTAAGGAGGGGATACCTGCTAACTTAGTTAAGGCATCGTTATTGTTTGCAATTCTTGATTGAACTAGTTCACCGCCAGAGAAGGAAGTTAAAGTATTACTGAAATATTTTTGTTGAAGAGAAGGTGCGCGGTATCCAGTGCTTGCCGATCCTCTAAAGTTAAAATTATTAGTTACTTTATAACGGAAGGATGTTTTGTAGGTAGCTACTGAACCAAAGTCTGAATAGTTTTCAAAACGTACGGCAGCCGTTAATAATAATAAGTTATTTGGTGTGTATTCAACATCGCCATAAGCACCACTCACCCAACGCTGTGCTTTTACTTTGTCGGCAGGGCTAAAACCAGGAAAGCCTTGTGCCCCAGGAGCTTGCTGTAATCCAAAACTATTTGGATATGCATGATAGGATGCTAATTCGCCTTCGAGAATTTTGTATTCTTCGAATCTCAATTCACCCCCATACGCTAGCTTTATTCCTCCTTGGTTTACTTTGCCAAATTGTTTGGAAAAGTCAATATTGGAAGTGTTTTGTAAAAAATTAAAACCACCATCGTCAAAATTTGTCTGTGAAATATTACTAATGTTCGACGCATTGTAAGTACCAGCTCCAAAGTAATGGAAGTTATTGTATCCGGTGCTATTACTTAAGTCAAAATCCCAACCATTTTTTGTTTTCCCGCTCAAGCCACCTGTAAAAGCAAAGTCGCTAATTTTTGTTTGAATACGAGGGTTGTAAGTGGTATCACCTGATCCAGTTGCAAACATAATGCTTGGGTCAAATATTAACCCACCGCGCGCTGTCACTGGGAAACGGCTAGGTTTAGCTGACCAGTTTCTAGAGTAGGCATAAGCGTCAGAATTTTTAGAGTTCATGGAACCAAAAGCATACAATTTAACATTGTCGTTGATGGGTAATTCCATATTTAACATTGCCCCTATCGATTGCATGGAAGCGTCTCCAAATCCGCGTCTCCAAGTATTAGTAGGTAATCCGTCGGGTTTCGTAATATCGTTACTAGCCGCTTGACGGAATGTTTTTCCCTGATCTAATAAATCAAATGATAAATTTAAGAACCCGCCTTTGTTCCCTAAATCAAAACCACGATTCAATGAAACAGATTTTGTAATACCGTCAATGGGACCAGAAGTTAAATACTCCTTTTGGTCTTTAAATTGATAAGTATTAAATTTTTTGTCATAATAACCAGCCATACCAGTGGTAATATTCCACTCGCCTGTATTTTTCTTAAGAACAATATTCATTACACCCGCAATGGCATCTGATCCGTATTGTGCAGAAGCACCATCACGTAAAATTTCAATTCTATCTACGGAAGATTGTGGAAAACCATTTAAGTCAACGCCTGAGTTACCACGTCCTCTTGTACCAAATAAGCCTACAAAAGCGGTACTATGTCTTCTTTTTCCATTTATTAATACAAGGGTTTGATCAGGTCCAAGTCCTCTAAGTGTACCAATGTCAATATGGTCAGCTCCATCCGATCCCGATTGTTTATTGTAGTTAAAAGAAGGTGCCACAAAATTTAAAGTGGAGGTTAGGTCCATTCTAGCCGTATTCATGCCTACGTCTGAAAGTTTAATCACATCAACTGGGACAGAAGATTCAGTTTTAACACGCCCATTTCCACGACTACCCACTAAAATTACCTCTTGTAAATCGTTCGTAGCAGCATTAAGTACAATTTTTAAATTTGTTGTATTCGCAGTGGCTCTTTTGTTCTCAAAGCCCACCGAACTAAATTCCAATGCTTCTCCAATACTTGCATTAATCGAAAAATTACCTGATTTGTCGGTAGTGACTACTGATTTACTTTTTGTTGCTTTTACCGTTACACCTTCCAAGGCGGTTCCCTTATCATCCGACACGGTACCCGAAATTTTTTGGGATTGCGCATAGGAACTAATGGCTAAAATGGAAACAAAAAAAGTTAAACAAAGTCCTTTTAAAAATTGATACATAGCTGGTTTTTTTGCTTGAATTTACCACTTTTTCTCATTTTTGAAAACATAACAGTTTATTAATTACTTTTAAGCCCATTAACTCCCTTCAATACTAACAATGGATAGCATAATCGCAGATATAAAAAAGTTATACAAATCAATACATCCCATTGAATGGGATGAGCTACAAAAAATTCCTCAAAGTGGTGGGGATCGTATGTATTTTAGAATTGTACAAGGGAATCAATCATGGATTGCTACTTATAGTTTGAATATAAAAGAGAATGATACCTTCATGTACTTTGCTACTCATTTTGCAAGCAAAAATTTACCAGTACCTAAAGTATTGGCGGTGAATGAGGATATGTCCATTTACATTCAAGCCGATTTAGGAAATGTTTCTTTATTGGAAGTATTGGAAAAAGAAGGTAAAACAGAGAAAGTGTTTTCTTTGTTTCAAAAAAGTTTAAAAGCGTTGGCAAACCTACAAGTGAATGGTGGAAAGGGTTTGGATTATGGCCAATGTTTAACTTCAAAAGAATTTGGTAAGCATTCTATTTTAACCGACTTGCTTTATTATAAGTATTACTTTTTAGATACCCTTCAATATCCCTACGATAAACAAGCATTGATTGATGAATTTGAGTTGTTGAGTGAAAAATTAGCGAGCAAAGAATTAAATCATTTTTTATTCCGTGATTTTCAAAGTAGAAATATTATAGTCAACAACGAGGAAGTTTATTTTATAGATTTTCAAGGGGGCATGCAAGGCGGACTTTCCTATGATGTGGCTTCCTTATTATGGCAAGCGAAAGCAGAGTTACCCAATGAGTGGAAGGAAAAATTATTGGCATATTATGTGGAGGAAGTGCAAAAAATATTACCAACACCCATTTCAATAGAACAGTTTCACAAACAGTATAATGGATTTGTTTTAATTAGGTTGTTGCAAGTGTTAGGCGCATATGGATTTAGAGGATTATTTGAACGTAAAGCACATTTTTTAAGAAGTATTCCTTTGGGCCTAAATAATTTGAAAAACTTTTTATCCATTTCTCCTATTGACAAGGAGACGCCTGTGTTTGCGGGTATTTTAAATTGGATGGTTTCGGAGGAGGTGATGGCAAGATTTAATCCTCCTACAGCCACAGAAGCCACCCCATTAGTCATTACCATTAATAGTTTTAGTTACAAAAAAGGGCTGCCTACGGATAGTTCAGAAAATGGAGGTGGATTTATTTTTGACATGCGCGGAATTTTAAATCCAGGCAGGTTTGATGAGTATAAAAAATTATCCGGACAGGATAAGCCAGTACAAGATTTTTTAGAACAACGTACTAAAATGAATACTTTTTTAAATAGTGTTTGGGATTTAATTGACATTACAGTTGAAAATTATTTATCAAGAGATTTTGAATCTCTGCAAATAAATTTTGGTTGTACAGGTGGGCAGCATCGAAGTGTATTTGCTGCCGAACAAACTGCAAGGCATTTAAAAAATAAGTATAAAGTAAACGTAGTGTTAGCGCATACTAATAAAAATAATTGGGTAAAATAGTTTTTTATGAGAGCAATGATTTTGGCTGCTGGATTAGGAACTAGGTTAAAACCTTTTACGGATCATCATCCAAAGGCTTTGGCCATGGTGAATGGGAAAAGTTTACTACAACGCAATGTGGAGTATTTGCTCGCTTATGGAATTACGGATATCATTATCAATGTGCATCATTTCGCCGATCAAATTATTGATGCGGTGCAAGCCAATAATGGATGGGGTGCGCGGATTACAATATCGGACGAATCCAATGAAGTATTGGAAACCGGTGGTGGATTGTTGCGCGCGGCAAATTATTTTGAAGGGGAGGAGCGATGGTTGGTAATGAATGCAGATATATTAACCAATTTGGATTTGCATAAAATGATGGATGCCGATGCATTATTTGCACAAAAAGCAGAAGGTGATTTAGTCGCAACCTTGGCGGTGACCAATCGAAATTCAAGTAGAAACTTAATATTTAATCAAGCTGGGACCTTATGTGGTTGGAAAAATAATACTACTGGCGAGGAAAAGTGGACCCTGCCATTAAGAGACCCCAATACGGCGGTACCAAAGGCCTTTAGTGGAATACAAATAGTTCATGCTTCTTTTTTACAAGCCCTAACATTGCAGGGTAAATTTTCTTTAATCGATGCTTATTTGCAATTAGCACAACACTATGCAATTTATTATTATGACCATAGTGAAGGCATTTTACTGGATGTAGGTAAGCCGGAAAGTTTGGAAAAAGCAGCTACAATATTTACATAGTTGGCATGTGCCAGTAGCATGAATGGCTTACTATTCATGCCATTCACTTTACTTTACACTAAGTGATTTTAATACATTATACTTTGATGTAAATTTTTCGCTTGTCTAAAAAATAAGCAAATGATGCCATCAAAAAAATAAAGCACACAGCATATACCAATGAGCCTACTCTTAAATCTGTAGCAATATTTTTACAAACATGTTCATAAAACCAAGGAAGTGCAGAAGTATATACGGGTTGCCCTTTTTCATCGGTATGATCTACCCATCTCATTAAAGCCAAAACGCGGGGTAAAAATCCACTAAGTACAAATATGAACAATGGGTTTTTTCCAAATACGTCAAAAAACTGGCTCCATCTTCCTTTCGCTTCTTTAAATTCTAATAAATAAATAAAAATGCCTAAGGTAAGCATGGACAGACCTGTGGTATAAATTACATAACTACTTGACCATATTTTTTTATTTATTGGGAAACTAAAATCCCAAATGTATCCTGCAACTACAAAAACAATACCTGTTAATAATAGCTGAGAAAGCATTTCGAAATTTTTTCCTTTCAATTGTATGTATTCACCTACTAAATAGCCTAATATAATTTGAACAATGGCTGGGATGGAACTTACTAAACCCTCTGGGTCAAATGGGATGCCTTCACCTTTATAAATATGGGATACCCCTAATAAGGATTGATCAATGGCATTGCCAAAAAATCCTGATAAACTAAAGGGATGTCCTGGAGCACCTAGGGCTAAATTCAATGCCCAATACAAGATTAAAATAAGCATGCCAATATAAAGTGCCACGCGCGATTTTCCGTAATACACAATAATGGAAGCGAAAAAATAACAAATTGCAATTCTTTGTAACACGCCTAAAATCCGCACATTGTCCCATACTTTAAAAATTAACACATTATCCGACCATTTAACAAAGGGACTCCAGTTTAAGAATAGGCCAATGGCAAAAATGAGCAAGGTTCTTTTAATTACTTTTTTCCAAAACTGAGATGCGGTTCCTAGATGGAATTTAGGCATCACAAAGGACATAGCGTTTCCCACAGCAAATAAAAAGAAGGGAAAAACCAAGTCGGTGGGGGTACAACCATGCCAGCTAGCATGCTCCAATGGGCTAAAAATATGCCCCCAATTGCCGGGATTATTCACAAGAATCATCAGTGCCACGGTGGCGCCCCTGAAAACGTCTAGGGAATAGTATCTTTGCTGACTCATAGCTGTTATTATTATAAATTACTTCTTTATATATATGGCCAAAATAATATCTTTGTAAGATACAAATTCAGATGCAAAAAAATATATTAATTACCGGCGGAGCAGGATTTATTGGATCGCATGTGGTGCGATTAATGGTGACCAAGTATCCTGAGTATCAAATCTTTAATTTAGATGCCTTGACTTATGCGGGCAACTTGGAAAATTTAAAGGATATTGAATCATTGCCTAACTATCATTTTGTAAAAGCCAATATTTTAGAGGCGGATACATTGAAGGAAATTTTTCAAAAACACCAAATAACAGACGTGATTCATTTAGCGGCGGAGTCGCATGTGGATAGGTCGATTGTTTCCCCTTTGGACTTTGTATATACGAATGTAATTGGCACTGTTAATTTATTAAATACGGCCAAGGAATTTTGGAAAGGGGATTTAAGTTATGAAAATGCACATGATGGTACCTGGGATAAAAAAAGAGATCATTTGTTTTATCATATCTCAACCGATGAAGTGTATGGTAGCTTAGGCAAGGAAGGCTTGTTTATGGAAACTACTCCTTATGATCCTAACTCACCTTACTCGGCAAGTAAAGCAGCGAGTGATCATTTTGTGCGGGCTTATGGTGAAACTTATCACTTACCCATTGTAGTGTCTAACTGTTCAAATAACTACGGGCCTAACCATTTTCCTGAAAAATTAATTCCTTTATTCATTCATAATATTATCAATAAAAAAGCTTTACCAGTTTATGGGGATGGCTTGTACACCCGTGACTGGTTGTATGTGATTGACCATGCGCGTGCGATTGACTTAATATTCCATGAGGGTAAAAAAGGAGACACTTATAATATTGGTGGCTTCAATGAATGGACCAATATTGACTTGGTGAAATTATTGTGCGCACAAATGGATGAGAAATTGGGACGTGCGAAAGGAGAGAGCGAAGGCTTAATCACTTATGTGAAAGACCGTCCGGGGCATGACCGTAGATACGCTATTGATGCCACAAAATTAAATAAGGAATTAGGTTGGAGTCCTTCGGTTACTTTTGAACAAGGCCTAGCAGCTACTATTGATTGGTATTTGCAAAATACTGCTTGGTTGGAAAATGTAACCAGTGGTGCTTATCAAGCTTACTATAACGACATGTATACGAATAGATAATGAGAATAGAAAAGACGCCATTACAAGATTGTTTTATCGTTCACGAAAAAGTGAATGGAGATGCAAGAGGTTATTTTATTGAAACCTTTAACCAAAGAGATTTTAATGCCGAAACAGGATTAGATATTGTATTTGTGCAGGACAATCAATCTAAATCGACCAAAGGTGTTTTAAGAGGCCTGCATATGCAAAGAGGGGCAAGTGCACAAGCCAAATTAGTAAGGGTAATTGCAGGTTCGGTATTGGATGTGGCCGTGGATTTAAGAAAAGGTTCTCCTAGTTTTGGACAACATTTTGCAATTGAATTAACCGAGGATAATCATAAGCAGTTTTTTGTACCTGCGGGCTTTGCGCATGGCTTTGTGGTATTAAGTGAATCGGCTACTTTCTTTTATAAGGTGGATAAATTTTATGAGCCAGGGAATGAAGTAGGTATTATGTATAATGACAAGGACTTAAATATTGATTGGAAGCTTCCAGTTGATGAATTGATATTTTCGGAAAAAGATAAAACATTGGGAAGCTTCGCGGAATATGCTGCAACACTATAAAAATAAAAATTAGGTGCATGATTTGAGCACGAAGTGCGAAAACATATACACAAACAAAAAATAAATTATTAGGTATATGAGATGCAAATCCCATAACACAAACAAGAAATAAATGATTAGGATATGAAGGGAATTATATTAGCAGGGGGATCAGGTACAAGATTGTACCCAATTACCAAAGGGATTAGTAAGCAATTGATGCCTATTTATGATAAGCCCATGATTTATTATCCATTGTCCGTATTAATGTTGGCAGGGATTAAGGAAGTATTAATTATCACCACCCCTGAGGACAATGATCAGTTTAAACGATTATTGGGAGACGGGTCTGAAATTGGTTGCAAATTTAGTTATGCAGTGCAAGCAGTACCCAATGGTTTAGCCCAAGCATTTGTAATTGGGGCAGATTTTATTGGAAAAGATAAAGTGTCGTTGGTATTAGGGGATAATATTTTTTACGGAGCAGGGTTTAGTAAATTAGTTCAATCCTTTAATGATTTGGAAGGAGCTGCGGTATTTGCCTATGAGGTGAACGATCCTGAACGTTATGGAGTAGTGGAGTTTGATGCAAACAACAATGCCATCTCATTGGAAGAAAAACCAAAAGCGCCAAAATCCAATTACGCTGTCCCAGGTTTGTATTTTTATGATAATCAAGTGGTAGAAATTGCTAAAAATATCCCCGCCTCACCAAGAGGAGAATATGAAATTACCGACGTTAACAAAGTGTACCTAGAGCGTAAGCAATTACAAGTAGGTATCATGAACCGCGGAACCGCGTGGTTGGATACGGGTACCTTTGAATCCTTGGCAGATGCTTGCGAGTTTGTGCGTGTAATTGAGAAACGTCAAAGTCAAAAAATAGGCTGTATTGAGGAGGTTGCCTACCGCATGGGCTTCATTGACAAGGCCCAATTACTTGTTTTGGCTGATAAATATGCCAAAAGTGGGTATGGGGAATACCTAAGAGGATTAAAAAAATAAGAAATTTTAAACTTTTCTGCTACTTTGTTGTTTTAGGGTTATGTCATCATATACAATTAAGGATTTGGAGCAAATTTCTGGTATCAAAGCCCATACGATTCGTATTTGGGAGCAGCGTTATCATTTTTTGCAACCTCAGCGTACGGAGACCAATATTAGGTCCTATTCCGCCAATGAATTAAAGGTAATTTTGAACGTTTCCCTGCTTAATAAGTATGGGTACAAGATATCCCATATCGATAAAATGTCCCCTGCAGATATTGAGGACAAAATTTTAGGATTAAACCAGTTTGAAGCTGAAAAAGAAAGATTGGTGAATGGCATGATCAAGGATATGGTATCATTAGATATGTATTCATTCGAGAAAAATTTAGATATATATATTGCACAAAAAGGGATAGAGAAAACGATTACAGAAATCATTTTCCCTTTTTTAGAACGTGTAGGTATTCTTTGGATAACCAATCATATCAACCCTGCACAAGAGCACTTAAGCTCCAACATTATTCGTCAAAAAATTATTTTAGGCATTGAAAAATTACCTAAAATACCAACATCCGATAAGCATATTGTATTGTTTATGCCAGAAGGAGAGTACCACGAAATTGCTATTTTATTTGTTCAATTCTTATTAAAGCATAAGGGATATTCAATTGACTATTTAGGTGCCAATGTACCTTCAGTTGACATTAAATACCTAACGGAACACAAGAAAGTCGATCATTTATACGCCCATATTACCGCCCCAATCAAAGGCTTTAAAATGAATAAATTCATTGAATCATTGGGACAAATAAACCCATCCATCCCTATTGTCATTTCAGGACAAGTGGCCCAGGATTACAAAGGACCAGCCCCTGTGAATGTTCAATTCATGAGAACCTTACAGGATACGATGGCATATTTGTATGCTATCTAAACAAGCGTCAATTTCTATTCAGCTTCATTCCTATCAATGAAGCGCATTTTCTTTTTGTTTAATCTTTTTTATTTAAATATTTTTTGTTGAACCCAATTTGGTAGTGGATTTCACTATTTTGCCCTTGATTTAGTCAATTTTATAGCCATTTTCATTGACTAGTTTTATCTAACTTTCACATTATCAGTCACTTGTAAGACAAAAACATTTTGTTTAAATATTTTATGAATAAATTAAACAGAATTCAAAAATAACCCCTATTTTTGTTTAACAATTATATCAATTAGTTAAACACAAGTATATGTCAAACGCAGAATTTAGCCTCTT
>JACCDH010762111.1_pt1 | contig 11633 bp, 13 predicted proteins | sample 7442481 | NCBI WGS metagenome assembly JACCDH01 (sample SAMN15323433, study PRJNA562643) | freshwater metagenome | isolation source: river surface water | place: USA:Blue River Watershed | collected 2017-08-15 | reverse complement strand
GGTATTTGATTCCGATTTTGCCAGCCACTTTTGGTCTCGATGGCCCGATAAGCGCCAACCCCTACATAAACGTGTTTACCAAAGGCATTTTTTGCCCACCAGTCAACCAGTTTGTCGTAAGCTGCTGCCGGGTAATACATCGGGAAATAAATTTGTGGATTGATGTAATCTACCCAGCCCGATTTTACCCATTTTCGGGCATCTCCATACAATTTACTGTAACCCTCCAGGCCGGTAGTTGCCGATCCCTCAGGATCTTGCGACTGATTTTTCCAGATACCAAACGGACTGATGCCAAATTTTACATAGGGTTTTGCCCGATGAATACTGTCTGAAACTGTATGAATTAAGGTATCTACATTTTGCCTGCGCCAATCATCTACCGAAAGTAGTCCGGCACCATATTTCTGATATGCGTCATTGTCGGCAATTACTTGTCCGGGAGTGGGATATGGGTAGAAGTAATCATCGAAATGAACCCCATCGATATCGTAATTACGCACCACATCCATAATTACCGAAATAATGTATTCCCGCACTTCCGGAAGGCCCGGATTGAAGAGTTTTTTACCCCCATAGGTGAAAAACCACTCTGGTTTTTGTTTGGTAATGTGTTTGGCGCTGGTATTTCTGTCAATCAGGTCAAAGGTGGCACGATAAGGGTTGAACCAGGCGTGCAATTCCATTCCTCTTTTATGTGCTTCGCTGATGGCAAATTCCAAGTGGTCGTATAGTGGATCGGGTGCTTTACCCTGACTTCCGGTTAAGAATCTGCTCCAGGGCTCTCTACTCTTACTATAAAACGCATCTGCGGCTGGTCTAATTTGGAATAAAATAGCATTTAAACCGCTTTGTTGGTGATGATCAAGAATACGCAGAAGTTCGTTTTTTTGTTCTTCGGTGCTTAATCCGGGTTTAGAGGGCCAGTCGATATTGGATACCGTGGCAACCCATGCTCCACGAAATTCGCGTTTAGGATTATGTTGAGCTTGAACAACAAGAGAAGCACAGCAAACGAATACCAAAAGTAACTGTAAGAATTTTCGAACCATGAAAGACATTTCTGCCAAAGATAAGGGAAATGCTAAAGCTCCAAATCTGAATTTTTGAACAGTTTAACAGACAAAGGCTGTTCAAATCACGGGTTAAAACATTATTTTATATTTGCAGAAATAATCAGCAACAAACTACGTTAATAAGGGAGCAATACAACATGGACAAAAATGATCAGCTTTTTGGTTCTTTGATTTACTTATTTCACACTACAGGAATGCAGGGCTTAGGTAAATTGATGAACCCGGTAAGTCAGAAAATTGAGAAAAATTTGGATCAGGCAAAAGAAAGTATTGATATGCTCGAAATGCTGAAACAAAAAACTCAGGGAAATTTGAGTCCGGAATTAACTCGCTTATTAGAACAATTTTTAACAGATTTGCGCTTGAATTATGTAGATGAAAGCAAAAATCAGTAGACTATTTATTTTCAATTAAACTTATGGATATTCAAAACGCCTCAAAAAAAGACAACAACAAGATTTATTTCTTACTTATAGTCGTTCTAGCGCTTTTTGCTACAAACGGTATTCTCTTTTTCCGCAATAAAAATGCTCAAGAGCAAGTGCTTAAGTTGAGTGATGAGAAAACACTCATGCAAACCGAGATTGATAAAATTGAGGCGGCATTAGATAAATCGAATAACGATTATGCTCTGCTGAGTGAAGACATGCAGCAGCAACAAGAACAGGCACGAGTTAAGATTGCGGAGTTACGGGAAGCGTTGCGTAAAGGCGAACTGACTAAACAAGAACTGGGATCGGCGCAGAAAGAAGTTGAACAGCTGAAGGAACTGGTTAACCAATACTTTGCTCAAATCGAAGAACTTAAAAAACAAAATGCCGATTTAACCAATCAGCGTGATAGTTTGAAAACCACGGTTAGTTCGGTAACAGAGCGTGCTCAATCTTTAGAAAAACAAAATCAGGAGCTGGATAAGAAAGTAAGAGCAGCAGCAGCTTTGAAAGCCATTGCACTTAAGGCCATTGCTCTGAAAGTTAAAAGTAGCGGAAAAGAATCAAGCGTAAGTAAATCAAGTACCGCTAAAAAACTCAGCATTGTGTTCAAATTGGTTGAAAACGAGTTTGCCGAAAAGGGCATGCACAATGTATATATTCGGGTGGTTGATCCGGAAAACAATACCATCAACGGAACAAACGGAAACATTACGTTAGCTAATGGAGAAGAAGTCAATACCTCTTACAACACAGCCATTGAGTATGCCAACGATTCTAGGTTATACACCATTTCATGGACCAACCCAAATCCTTTTAAGAAGGGAATCTACTCTGTTTTGCTGTATGCAGATGGATTTTTAATGGGTAGCACCAAGGTAGAATTGAAATAGCACTGTTTAGTGTTCAGGTTGAGAAGCTTCAGTTAATAGCTGATTTAGTTTCTCAACCTGTTCAATAAGCGATGGGTATATTTTAGCGAACTTCTGACCGAATTCCGGCTCATCATTCTCCCACGATTTCTGTAAAATTTGCAATCCCAACCTAATCGGGGTTAAGTCGTTTTTGAGCTGATGTATTAGCGTAATCAAATTTTCTCTTTCCATTATCTTTAAAAACAGACAGCTAGGCTGAACTGTGTGCAGATAACGGTTATTTTTGGAGAAAAGATATTCTACCCACAAAAAATTACTAAATAACTGGTTTTTTAGATGCTGGCGCTTGCGGTATCTACTTCACGATCTACTTTTTTAACCAAACCTTGAAGCACGTTTCCTGGTCCAACCTCAGTGAAAGAGGTAGCACCGTCTGCCAGCATGTGCTGCAAAGTTTGTGTCCAGCGTACAGCACCGGTAAGTTGAGCAATTAAGTTTTGTTTAATAGCCGATGGATCTGTATACGGCTTAGCATCGATATTTTGATAAATAGGACAAACTGGGGATTTGATACCCGTATTCTCAATGGCAGTTTGTAATTCTGCACGTGCAGATTCCATTAAAGGAGAGTGAAAAGCACCACCAACATTGAGTTTTAAAGCTCTTCTTGCGCCTGCTTCGGTAAGTTTTTCACAAGCTTGGTCAATACCGGCAATACTTCCTGAAATAACGAGTTGTCCGGGACAATTGTAATTTGCGGGCACTACCACCTCGTCTACCTGAGCACAAATAGTCTCCACAACCCGATCTTCAAGTCCTAAAATTGCCGCCATGGTTGAGGGTTGTTCTTCACAGGCTTTTTGCATGGCATTTGCTCGAGCAGCCACCAATCGCAAACCATCTTCAAACGATAGCGCCCCCGCTGCAACTAGGGCAGAAAACTCACCCAAACTGTGCCCGGCAACCATTTCTGGTGTAAAATTTTCGCCCAAAACCTTGGCCAGAATTACCGAGTGCAGGAAAATTGCCGGCTGGGTAACCTTAGTTTCCTTCAAATCCTCATCAGTTCCGTTAAACATGACATCGGTAATACGAAAACCCAGAATTTCATTGGCTTTTTCAAAAAGTCCTTTTGCTATTTCCGATTGCTCGTAGAGTTCTTTACCCATGCCCACAAACTGTGCGCCCTGTCCTGGAAAAACGTATGCTTTCATGTTAACTAGTTCTTAGTCTAAGCTTGAAGTTATCAATTTTAAAAATTCTGTACGGGTTCTATCATTTACAAATTCGCCCGTAAAAGCAGATGTAGTTGTTACCGAGTTTTGTTTTTGTACCCCACGCATGGCCATACACAAGTGTTTACACTCAATCACTACGGCCACTCCTGCCGGGTTTAACGTATTTTGAATACAATCCCTAATTTCGTTTGTTAAACGTTCCTGTACTTGTAATCGGCGGGCGAAGGCATCAACCACTCTCGGAATTTTACTTAAGCCTACAATGTGTCCGTTGGGGATGTAGGCAATGTGTGCTTTTCCGAAAAAAGGCAGCATGTGGTGCTCACACATCGAGAAAACCTCAATATCTTTTACCACCACCATTTGGCTGTACTCTTCTTCAAACATGGCACTTTTCAAAATCTCACTCGGTTTCACATCGTAACCATGGGTTAAGAATTGCAGTGCTTTGGCCACACGCTCGGGTGTTTTTAATAAACCTTCGCGGGATGGATTTTCACCCAACTCAGCCAATATTTCCGAGTAGTGTCCGGAAATACGATCAATTTTTTCTTGATTGTAACGATCAACTTTCATATAGCCGATAGTTTCGTCTTCTTCATCTAAATGAAGGTGCTGAATGGGTTCCATCTGTTATGGGTTTAGGGTACTATTATCCGAAATATTCGACGTAATTATTTTCTGTTTCAAACAGCTTAATGGCATGCAATTCGGCACCATGTTTGGCAATTGGGGCTTTTAGTTGGTCCCAAATTGCGATAGCCAATATTTCAGTAGAGGCTAATTTTCCCTTCATGAAGTCCACATCCATATTGATGTTTTTATGGTCTAATTTGTTGACTACTTCTTCTAGAATAATTTTTTTTAATTCTTTCAGATCAATCACAAAGCCGGTTTCCGGATCAATTTCACCTTTAATAGTTACGTATAAATCGTAATTATGCCCATGCCAATTCGGATTGGCACACTTGCCGAAAGTTTCAGTATTTTTCTCTTGTGTCCAATCTTCACGATACAATTTGTGAGCAGCATTAAACCGTTCTTTTCGGGTGATATAAATCATTATAACATCAAATTAGCCTACAAATATAAGTTAAACTTGCTGAAGCCTTGCAAAAGAACACTTATGCTTAACTTTGGCTAATGGAAATTCTGCTGATTGCTGCCACTGCTCAGGAAATAGAACCCAGCCTAAACCACTTCGCGGTTAAGGAAGGGGATACTTCCTTTAATTTTGGTAATCACCGCATTCAATGCCTAATTACAGGCCTTGGCATGGTTGCTACGGCCTTTGAGTTGGGTAAGCACTTGGTCACAAATTCCTACGATTTGGTGATCAATCTCGGTATAGCAGGTAGTTTTGACCGCAATTTGGCTATTGGCCAAGTTTTACATATTACTGACGATAGCTTTGCCGATTTAGGCGCAGAAGATGGAGATCAGTTTCTAAGCATTGATGACCTGGGTTTTGGTCAATCGGTATACAAACCGCTTGATTTTGGGTTTAAACTACCCATACTAAACGAGCTGAATCAAGTAAGTTCCATTACCGTAAATCGGGTACACGGCTCAGACGGCAGCATTGCTAAAACTCTTACCAGACTTAGCCCGAAGTTGGAAAGTATGGAGGGAGCCGCTGTTTTTTATGCCTGCAACCAAGTTCAAATCCCTGCATTACAAATCCGTTCGGTATCTAATTATGTTGAACGTCGAAATCGCGAAAACTGGAATATCGGTTTAGCCATTAGCAACTTGAATAATTATTTTCTTCGACTCTTAAACGATTTGCCATGAAACTGAGTCTCGGATTTTCACCCTGCCCCAACGATACGTTCATCTTCGACGCCCTTATTCATCATAAAATTGATACCGAGGGTTTGGAGTTTGAAGTGTTTATGGATGATGTGGAAAGCCTTAACCAGAAAGCGTTTAAGTCTGAATTGGATATTACTAAACTGAGTTTTCACGCTTTTGCCCATGTCATTTCGAACTATGTTTTGCTCGATTCGGGTGCGGCATTGGGGTTTGGCGTTGGTCCATTGTTGATTTCGAAATCTGCTTATAGCATTGACCACATTCGGCAGCATACAGATCTCAAGGTGGGCATACCTGGCAGGTATACTACCGCCAATTTCTTACTCGGTATTGCATTCCCATCCTTGCAGCATAAACAAGAACTGGTATTCTCTGCCATTGAACAGGAGCTTTTGCAAGATCAAATTGATTTGGGCTTAATTATTCACGAAAACAGATTTACTTACCAGGATAAGGGTTTGCTGAAGATTGTTGATTTAGGCGAATATTGGGAAAAGTTGACCGGTATGCCCATCCCGCTCGGCGGCATTTTAATGAAAAGAAACCATTCACACGAATTGCAGCAAAAAGTGAATCGACTTATTCGGAAAAGTGTTGCTTATGCTTTTCAAAATCGCGAATCCGGACTCGATTTTATCCGGGCACATGCTCAGGAAATGAGTGAGGAGGTAATGTATCAGCACATCAATTTATACGTGAATGATTTCTCTTTAGATTTAGGTGAACAAGGGCGTAGTGCTGTGCAAGTTCTGTTTGATCATGCCGTAAAACAAGGCATTATTCCAGTTCCAGAAAACGCTATTTTTCTGAGCTGATTATAAGTCTTTTTTTAACTGATTTAGGCTTTTTACGCTGAGGCTTGAAGAAATTGACGATGCTATAGCCGAGATACTGATTACCGTAAGCACCACCCAAATGAAGTCGGTCCATTTTAAACTAACGGGATAAGCACTAATCAATAAGCTAGACCCTTCGTCCATTTTTATCCAACCGGTTTTTTGCTGAAACACACAAAATGCAGCTCCTAGAAGTAACCCTGCTAGGCAACCGATCAGGGCGATGAGCATGCCCTCGGTGAAAAATATTCGTCTGATGAGTCTTTTACTGGCCCCCATGCTGCTCAGAATGGCAATATCTTTCTTTTTATCGATTACCAGCATGCTCAAAGAGCCAATGATATTGAATATGGCAATAATGAGTACAAAGGTGAGAATGAGGAAAATGGCCCATTTTTCCGAATTCAGGATTTTGTAGAGCAACTCGTTCTGTTGAATCCGGTTTTTTACCAGAAAATCACGCCCCAGTTTTTGTTTAAGGTCTTCTTGAAAATCAGCTGCATTTGTTTCGGGTTTGAGCCGGATCTCAATTGCCGAAACCAATTCATGTTCACCCAGTAAGTTGCGGGCAAAAGTAATCGGGACCAAAATTTGATTATCAACCTCTTCCTGGGGCTGAAAAACACCTCCCGGAAAAATCGTGTTCATCGCAAACTCATCCGCAGGATTCAGACTATTGGTTTCACCCTTTGCGGGAGAATAAATTTCTATTGGTTGGAAATGATCACCAATATTGACGGCTAAATACGCTTGCACTGCCGAACCAATAATGGCTCTGGGTTCACCGTTTTGTACCAATTTAAATTCGCCCTCAATCAGTGTGCTGTCTATTGTGCTATTGGACAGAAATTCGTCTGAAACACCTTTTAAACTGGCGATGTATTGACTTTTTCCATAACGGAGCAGCACTTTTTCTTGAACCACTTCGGTATAATTGAGCACCCTTGGATCTTGTTTAATCTCAGTAAATGTCGCCTCGTTCGGATTGAAAAACTTTCCTTTTGCAGGTTCAACCCTAATATCGGGGTTGATTTTGTTGTACATAGACAAAATGGTGTCCTCAAAACCATTAAACACCGATAAAATGATGATGAGAGCCGCACTCCCAACCAAAATACCCACCATAGAAATCCCCGAAATAACGTGAATGGCATTCAGTGATTTTTTACTGAACAAGTACCTTTTGGCGATATAGAAAGCAGTATTCACAGAATTTGGCTACACTAAAAATGGGTTATGCTCTTGTTCAAAACTAATTCGTGTTTTGGGTCCGTGTCCGGGATAAACCATACAATCTCCTGGAAGGTTAAATAAATTAAAACGGATGCTATCCAGCAATTGCTGGTGGTTACCACCGGGCAAGTCGGTGCGGCCAATGCTTTGGTAAAACAGCACATCACCACCAATCAAAATATTAGCCAATTTGCTGTAAAAGCACAAGTGTCCGGGCGAATGCCCCGGAGCAAACAGCAAGTCTAGCTCCGTTTCTCCAAATTGAATTGTTCCACTTTCTTTAAGGTAATTTTCTGGCAGAGGCGAAACTTCGTAGCGAATACCCATTTGTGGGGCGTAGGCCGGAATTGCATGTAGCACTTCTAGCTCGGCTTGGTGGAATTCGGGCAATAAACCATAGAGGCTATGAACAAATTTATTACCTAGCACGTGGTCGATGTGGCAATGGGTATTCAGTAATTTAACTGGTTTCAGGTTATTTTCGGCAATGAAAGATGCCACGGCATTTTGCTCATCGCTGGTGTACATGCCCGGGTCGATGATTACACACTCCTTGCTATCGTCGAATAAGATATAGGTATTTTCCTGGTAAGGATTGCAAACGAAAGATTTTAATTGCATCATTAAACAAAGTTAATGATCCCATTCAGAAAACGCCTGCTTATCTTTGTATCGTAAAATGAAACAGATCCTGGTTTTTTACGATGGTTCATGCCGAATGTGCGTTGGCGTGAGCGGCTGGCTTAGCCGTATAGACAATAAGAAACAGTTTCGTTTGGAACCGTATCAAAATCTAGAAGTGCTGGCTCAGTATCCACAACTCAAACCCTCCGATTGTGAACGCGAAATACACATCATCACTACTGAAGGGAAAGTGCTCAAAGGTGCCGATGCTGTAATTGAAATTTGGCGAAAAAGTGAGCACTGGTCTTCCTTCTTAGCTCAAATTTTCCGCTTAGCACCTTTTATCTGGTTGGCCAGACCAATCTATCGTTTGGTTGCGATTATCCGAAATCGAATTTAGAGATACCGCTCTTTTAACACTTCTTGGTGGTGTTTCAAGTGACCTACAATAATATATACCAAGGCTCTTACCGAAACCTCATTGTTATTGGCAAGGCCTCTTCGTACCAATTCCTCCTCGTTAAAAGATTCGAAAAGGAACAGATTAGCCTTTCTGACAAGGGCAAATTCTTCTGCTAAACTTTCCAAACTACGTTCAGAATAATGGGAGTATTTCACGTATTCATTCTCGTCAAATCCAGGCAGATTTTGACTGTCGTTTCGTGCGAATCGGAGTGCACGATAAGCCATTATGCGTTCGGTATCTATAATATGCCCCAATAATTCTTTGATGGTCCATTTACCTGAGGCATAGGCGTAATTTTCTTTCGCTTTCGGAATACTCCGGATGAATGCCGGAAATTGCTCACCCTGCTGTTCCAATTCGTTCAAAACATCATCTTCTACCTTGGAAATATAGGGTCCGAAATACGAATTGAATTCTTCAGCTGTTGGTTGGTACATAGCTTAAATTGCTTTTTAAAATGATTCGAAAGGTTGCGCCCTTACCCACTTCGGATTCTTTGACAAAAACCTGTCCTTTATGGTAATTTTGAATAATTCTACGGGTTAGCGAAAGCCCCAAACCCCAACCTCGTTTTCGAGTGGTATATCCGGGTTGAAAAACCCGTTCGAATCGACTTCGTGGTATTCCCTTTCCCGAATCGGTAACATCGATGAATACCTGTTCTTTTACGAGGTTTTCAGTGATTTTAACCTCAATTTCGCCGCTTTCTTCAATAGAGTTCACCGCATTTTTCAATAAATTTTCGAGCACCCAATCAAACAAAGGTACATTGAGCAGCGCTTCAACGCGTTTATCTCCGCTTACCTTAAATCTGATTTTATCGCTGCTTCTGAACTCGAAATAATCTACAAAATCACGAACGACTTTGTAAACCACATGACTTTCCAGTACAGGTTTTGATCCAATTTTAGAAAAACGTTCTGCAACAATTTCCAGACGTTTCATGTCGTTCTCCATCTCAAGGAATAACTGATCATCTTTGCCCTTGAACCGAGATTTTAGCAGTTCAACCCAAGCCATCATGGATGAGATAGGGGTACCTAATTGATGGGCTGTTTCTTTAGCTAATCCAACCCAAACCTGGTTTTGCTCTGATTTTCTTGCGGTGTTAAATACAAAATAGGCAAAGAGCAGAAAAATTGCAATCAGCGAAAGCTGTATGTAGGGGAACATTCGGAGCCTGCTCAACAGTACCGAATCTTTATAATATACCAATTGCTCGTTCTGTTGATCAAAGGAAGAAACCTGAATGCGTATCGGATCATGTTGATCTTTCATTTCTTGAAGCTGCAATTCGAAATAGGCAGGATCATACATTTTTTTATTTTTCACGCTATTTTCTGCTTCCAGTTTAATATTGGTTTTGGTACTGTCTAGCCCTTTCCAAAAAATAATTTTCCCTTTGGCATCCGTAACAATAGCCGGCACTTCCAAACTATCACGAACGGAATAAATAAACGTGACAAATTCATCGTTTACATCGGCAATTTCCAGAATCTTTTTATTACTCATGGCCCAAACCTCGGCCCGTGTACGTTCGGCAATGGAAATGTTTTTAACGAGGTAATTGGTATACCATAATGATGCCCCTGCAATCAGAATGGCGAAAGCCAGCAGTAAAAATTTAGATAGACGTTTTTGGGCGTAAACTTTCATTATTCAACTTAATTCAACAGGTTTCCCTCCAGGTCTATGCGCACACTAAATGGCTTCAGATAGGTATCCATCAGTACGGCTAGTTCGTAGCGGCTAATCGGGCGCTTGGCATCGTAGTCGTTCTTAAAACCGAATTCTGTTTTCCAGTCTTTTTCGATGACTTTTCTTAGTTCTTCGCCACGTGTGGCGGTATACATCAGCAAATTAATCGTCTCCTCAATACTTAATTTGGCTGAGCTATGATCGGCAAACCAAATCTGACTCCGGCTATAAAAAGCTTTCATCAGGCTTTTCAACTCTTCTGTTGATACGTTATTTTCGGACATCCAGAAGGCCGAATTGTTTTTTTCGGCTATTCCTCGATTCAACAGACCGCTTGCTGCAAGATGTTGGATTTTAATAAAATTGGTATCGCTGGGGAGTACATCGTTTAGCGGTATTAAAGACGATTTGTAATTCAACAGCTCACCTTGAATCATTCTTACGTTCAGATTTTTGGTATCTGTTTTAAAAAAGGCACAGTAGGCAGCGCTTGCACCGGCAGCCTGTCCGGCATGCAGTAATGAACGGATAGACTTTACATCGGGCACAAGAATCACATTATCCACCTTTTCAGCAATTAAGGAGCGGATGGGAAGCACCTGGCCAGAATCCAAAGCAGCAACACTGGTCCGGGTTATGGCTTCATTCCAGCCGGCTTTAACTATACCGGATGCAGGTGCAGTTCCTCCGGATAGGTTTAACAAACTGCGATTTGCACTGGCATCTACCAATACCCGTACGCTTAGTTTTTCACCATTACTCAAGCGAACTTGCCACCCATTTCCTGACTTTTTCAGCTCCCGAATAGCGGTATTGGGTAAGATTTCTAAGTTTTTTACTGTATCGCAGATGGCTTTTAATACGGTAGATAATGTGTCGGCAGCTAAACGAATATTGTCTTTAGTCGCAAAATCTACACCCTGTTTTTCACCGTATTTTTTTACTAATTCGGCCCAAATACCGGTTCTTGTTACCGCAGGGTTGGTGTAATTTGTGTTATGGGATGGAAGGCTTACTCCCCAATTGCTTGCGTCGCTAATAAGCAACGTTTTTACCCCCGATCTGGCCGACTGTAAACCAGTAGCAATGGCGCCGGGGCCATTACCCCAAACCAGCACTTCGGGTTTTTGCTTTTGCCCCAAGGCGCTATGCCCCAATAAGAGGAGCAGTACCATACAATTGCAGAGTATTCGCATCAATTCAAATGTTGTTCGTGAATTTAAGCTTTCTTTCGCTAAATTTATACTTCACCTAAACACACCCCATGAAACTGAAACTTAAAAAACAAGTCGGAATTGGGTTAATTGCGCTATTTAGCTTTTTGCTTGGAAGCCTTTGGGC
>JACCDH011577219.1_pt1 | contig 11635 bp, 10 predicted proteins | sample 7442481 | NCBI WGS metagenome assembly JACCDH01 (sample SAMN15323433, study PRJNA562643) | freshwater metagenome | isolation source: river surface water | place: USA:Blue River Watershed | collected 2017-08-15 | reverse complement strand
CCGATGCGCTGCGCCACCTCGGCAAGCTGCGAAAGCTTGGCAAGGTTGTGATCGAAGTAGACCGCTTCCCAAACATTTAGCGTGAGTGGTCTCGGGCGAATGTTGGTCGGGTGGTTTGGTCTTGAGCGCAGCCAAGAGTAAATCCGATTTGTGGTGCCATCGATGCCGCTTGCGGAATACACCGCCGCAACCTCCGGAGCTTCAAAACTCTCACCCGGCTGAAGAATGACCTCACCAGGCAGCAGCAGCTCTCCCGCAGCAATAAAAGTTCTTCCGGATTGCTGACGCTCAATCATGTGCCTGGAGTTACCGGAGAACATGAGGCCCAGTCCCCAGACCTCACCAGTTTGGTAGCCGGCACCCTGCGTCATGGCGTACTGCATAATTGTGTAGTCGTGCGAGCTTCTACCTTCGCGCACCTCCCGTACAAATAGCCCTGGTTGAATCTGTCTGCGCTGAAGCTGGCGTTCGTTTACCCAGCGGCCAGTAAAGTCCATCGATTCGGCTGCCTGATCCGGCAGTGGCATAAAAACATTCAGCTCATTCAATGTGAACGGCGCTGTCCCCAAGTTTCGGATGCTCTGGGTTATCCCTAGTACACCAGAACCTAAAAAGCGGTAGCAGTTTGTGATCTCCAAGCCTGCGTGATTATCGCGACCAGTAATGACTGCACTGGTAGGGGTTTGCTCAACTGAGACGATCTCGAACTTCTGTGAAAAGCTCTTACCGGCTGCGTGCCCGAGCAGTGCTGGGTGACCGGTGTTACCCCGCGAGTTCTCTCGCCAGATGGACTGATACATCGGATCATCCAATTCGGCGTGAGCCACTGGCTCCATGGCTGCCTTCGAGTAGCTTGCGATGCTCTTTACTTCACCCAAGGCATTGCCCCAGTGCACAATTTCTGCGGTGTCACTTGAAAGGTCAACCAGCAGGGAAACACCGGCTTGGGTGAGGTGAACAAAATCTGGTTTAGCCAAAGCTTCATCCCTAAATCGAATGGGTTCCCAAAGACAATCTTGCGGTATTCGCTGCTTGATTTCACTCAACACTATTGGCGATTCGAACTAATTCGAAGCGAAAACGACAAAAGTAATCAGAGCGTTAGTAAAAAATCGTTCAAAAACGCAAATCTTGAGTAATCTTTATCGCTATCAGAAAGGTCTACCTTGTTAGCTGCTCAGCGTAAAGCTCGCATCCTCGAAGAGGTTGCGCTGGCTGGTGCTATCCGCATTGCTGACCTAGCTGAAAAGCTCAAGGTCTCCGAGGTGACAATCCGCCGCGATGTCGAATCGTTGGCCGCTCAGGGCATGGTCGACAAGGTTCACGGTGGCGTGACTTCAAACTCGCTGAGCTCAACCCTGGAGCCAACCTTCGATTCAAACAGCCAAAAAGAGCTCGCGGCAAAAGACGGCATCGCAAGGTTGGCTTTTGAATTGGTTCGCCCTGGTATGGCAATTGCCTTGATGGGTGGCAGCAGCGTCTACGCGCTAGCCAAGCTACTGAAGGATTCCCCGAGCATCACAATCGTCACCAACTCGGTCCCGGTTTCAGATCTTTTTGCCCAAAACCCAAGAGCAGATCAGACCGTGGTGCTAACCGGCGGCGTGAGGACTCCGACCGACTCGCTGGTTGGCAATATCACCGCCGAAGTATTCTCTCGTTTCAACCTCGACTTGGTCTTTATGGGCACTCGCGGCATGGACAGCGAGTTTGGTTTCTCATCTCCCAACTTGGTTGAGTCCGAGACCAACCGAGAAGTCTTGCGACGCAGCCAAAAGGCAGTTGTGCTCGCCGACCACACCAAGTGGGGCGTGCGTGGTTTCTCCTCGTTCGCCAGCTTTGAGCAGGCAGACATTGTGATTACCGACTCCAAACTGCCAAAGGCTGCCCTTGCTCAACTCAACGAGCAGGTCAAGGACGTTCGAGTAGCACAGATTCGCTAGCGGTGTAGGTTCAGCGAGAGCAGATAGCTGCCAATTGGCTTACCAAATCGAGTTCCAACTTTTGCCAAGTGTCCCTGCTCCTGAAACCCCAGTTTGGTGTGAAGTCTGATGGAGGCATCCGCTCCGCGGTCAGCTATCACCGCGATTACCTCTTTGATTCCGATTGCTCGGCAGCGTGTAATCAGCTCGGTTAGCAGCAGGGTTCCAAGCTTCTTGCCGGTTGCTGGCGCAGAAAGATAAATCGAATTCTCAACAATTTTGAGGTAACCACTTCGCTGTCGCCAGGGAGCGACAAAGGCGAATCCAATCACCTCGACATCTCCGCGTACCAGAACCAGAAATGGTAATTCGAACTTGCTTAGCAGTTGATGCTTTTCTTGCCAGTACGCCAGATCCAGGGGCTTGTCGTCGAAGGTGACGACGGTATTGCGAATGAAGTAGTTGTAGAGATCCTTAACTGCGGGTAGATCTTCAAACTTGGCATCCCGAATGCTGATGGGGCGCTCCGGCTCTGCACCGCGCTGCTTTAGCTTGCGGACTAGCCGCCAGCGGGTTTCGGAGTCCACCACCTAAGCGCTCCAATCGATTGGGCTAAGGCCCAACTCTAGAAGCGCTTGGTTTGAGCGAGAAAACGGCCGAGAGCCAAAAAAGCCTCGGTAGCTCGAGAGCGGTGAGGGGTGAGGGGAAGAAATTATTGTTGCCTGGTTCAGCACGGTCGAAAGTTCGAGTGCGCGCTGTCCCCACAAAATCGCTACCAACTTTGGACCAAGGACCTGCTGCAGACTCGCAACCGCCGCGGTGGTGAATTCCGCCCAGCCCAGATCTAAGTGACCCGCGGTGTTGTTGGCTTGCGTGGTGAGGTGACGATTGAGCAGCATCACACCGCGCTTTGACCAGGGTGCGATATCACCGGTTCTGACGACCTGCTCCCCGAGGTCGCTGCGAAGCTCTTTGAAGATATTGCTCAGCGTTGGTGGGAGCGGTTTGGTTCCCTCTGGAACCGCAAAGCTGAGTCCAATGGCATGCTCTGGATTCGGGTATGGGTCCTGGCCGACAATCAAGACTCGATAGTCCTGAGGGGGTAGGTGAAAGGCCCGCAAAATGTTTTCGTGCTTGGGAATCGAGTTTGGGTCGGCCAAAACTCGCTGTTCGATTTCTTTGAGCAGTTCAAGCCGATCTGCGAGAAGTTCTCGCCAGATTGGATGAAGTTGCTTTGCGAACATTCCTACATAGTAAAAGTGCCATGATGGTATTGCGAATAAAAAGGAGCAATGATGCCAAGTCCTGCCGAGCTACTTCAGGAAGCCAGTAAGTACAAAGACACCCTTACTGGAATCAGGCGAGAACTGCATCAAATCCCAGAGTTTGCCCTAAAGCTTCCGAAGACTCAGGAGCGTATCCTGGCTTCAATTCACGGTCTCGGTGAAATTCACCTCGGCAAAGACCTCAACTCAATCGGCCTGGTGATTCGCGGAGCGAATCCAGGACCGACTGTTTTGTTGCGTGCCGACATGGACGCTTTGTCCGTGAAAGAAGAAACCGGTCTAGATTTTGCATCGACTAACGGTTTTATGCACGCCTGTGGTCACGACCTTCACATGGCGGCCGGCATTGGCGCGGCACACCTGCTAGCGACCCACAAAGACAAGCTCAACGGAAACGTTCTGATTTGGTTCCAGCCTGGCGAGGAGGGTCACCACGGCGCCGACATCATGATCGAAGAGGGTTTCCTAGAGCTAACCGGCTATCGTCCGATTGCCGCATACGGTCTGCACGTCTTCACTTCAATGCCACTGGGTGCCATCGCATCCAAGCCGGGGCCGATGATGGCGAGCGCCGGCGACCTGCACGTCACCTTCCACGGTTCTGGTGGTCACGGTTCGATGCCTTGGCTCTCCAAGGATCCGGTAACCCCAATGATCGAAGCCATTGCTGCGCTGCAAAACATGCTGAATAAGCGCTTTGATCAGTTCGATCCAGTGATTCTCAATGTCGGCTGGATCCGGGCTGGCGATGATGCCACCACCAATGTGATTGCAGACAAGGCGAGTTTTGGTGCAACAGTTCGCACCTTCTCCGAGAAGAACACCAAGCTGCTCCACGAGTTAGCTCCAAAGCTAATCCACTCGATTGCCGAGGGCTTTGGGCTAACCGCAACCGTTGAGTTCGGTCGAGCCACCAAGGTGCTGGTAAACGATCCGGCCGCGGTGGCGAGAGTGGAGAAGGTTGCTAAAGCGCTGGTAGGTGAAAAGGGCTACGTCCCGATGCAGGTGCCAATCGCCGGCGGTGAAGACTTCGCTTCGATAGTTCACGAAGTGCCGGGAGCCTTCGTATTCGTTGGCGCTTGTCCACCGGAAATCAACCACGAAACTGCATCGACCAACCACAGTGCTAAGGCGATGTTTGATGATTCGGTGCTGCCACTTTGCGCAAGCATTCTGGCGGGCTTGGCTTTTGATCACCTAGGGTAAAGTTACCTCCGGTTACACCTTTGGTTGCCCATCGACGTGCAATCCTCCATAGTTTGTTCACCAGCAAAAAACTTCTAAGGATTACACGATGTCAGAATCATCAACATGGGGATTTGAGACCATTCAGATCCACGCCGGTGCTACGCCAGACCCGGCTACCAACGCTCGCGCAGTGCCGATCTACAAAACCACCGCCTACACATTCAACTCTGCCGAGCACGCTCGCAACCTATTCGGGCTAGCGGAATTCGGGAATATATACACCCGCATCATGAACCCGACCCAGGATGTTGCCGAGAAGCGCATTGCAGCCCTGGAGGGCGGCACTGCGGCACTGCTACTGTCCTCGGGACAGGCGGCTGAGACTTTTGCGGTCTTGAACATAGCCCAGGCCGGCGACCACATCGTCTCCTCATCAACCCTCTACGGTGGCACCTACAACCTATTCAAGTACACCCTGGCAAAGCTCGGTATCGAGGTCACCTTCGTCGAAGACCAGGATGACGCAGCAGAGTGGCAGGCGGCGGTTCGCCCAAACACCAAGCTGTTCTTTGCTGAGACCATCGGAAACCCAAAGGTTTCAATTTTGGATATCCAGAAGGTGGCAGATGTCGCTCATGCCAATGGTGTGCCGCTGATCGTAGACAACACTGTCGCGACACCTTTCCTGATCAAGCCGCTGGAGCACGGTGCTGACATCGTGGTTCACTCCGCAACTAAGTTCCTAGGTGGCCACGGCACCGTGGTTGCCGGCGCGATTGTAGACGGCGGTAAGTTCGCGTGGTCCAAGTCGGATAAGTTCCCAGGACTTACCGAGCCAGACCCGAGCTACCACGGCGTGGTTTACACCCAAGCGCTGGGTGATGGAATTGCCTACATCATCAAGGCCCGCGTTCAACTGCTGCGCGACATCGGTGCCGCGGTATCACCGGACACCGCCTTCTCGCTGATTCAAGGAATTGAGACGCTAAGCCTTCGCATGGAGCGCCACGTTTCAAACGCTGCCAAGGTTGCGCAGTGGCTGGAGCAGCACGCACAGGTAAAGAGTGTGAACTACGCCGGACTTGCTTCTTCGCCTTACCACGAAGCCCAGAGGAAGTATGCTCCGAAGGGTGCAGGCGCAATAGTGTCTTTCGAGATTGTGGGCGGTGTAGAAGCCGGAATCAAGTTCGTTGATGCTTTGGAGCTGTTCAGCCACGTTGCAAACATCGGAGATGTTCGCTCCTTGGTTATCCACCCAGCTTCCACCACACACTCTCAGCTGAGCGAGCAGGACCTTGCCACCACCGGCGTGACCCCGGGGCTGGTTCGACTATCTATTGGTCTTGAGACCTATGAGGATCTAATCGCTGACTTGCAGAAGGGATTTGCTCAGGCAAGGTAATGGACTTCCAGATATCTGAAGACTCGGCACCCTCGGAATTTATCTCCGAGGAGCAGCGTCGTCAGCTGGTCGGAAGACCTCCTGCCACCGGTGCTTGGCTAGCAGGTGACCCATTGGGTGATCGAAAGTTCACCGAGGTTTTTGATGTCCAACTGGAATCCGGTTCGGTGCTATCGAACGCGCGATTGGCCTACGAAACCTGGGGCGAACTAAACGCCGACCGCTCCAATGCGGTTTTGGTGCTGCACGCACTCACTGGCGACAGCCACACCATTGGCAACTCTTCCAAGGCTCACCCAACAGCCGGTTGGTGGAACGGAATCATTGGACCTGGACTGCCACTTGATACCGAAAAGTACTTTGTTGTCACCCCGAATGTTCTAGGGGGCTGTCAGGGATCCACCGGGCCTTCGTCACTAGATAGCCGCGGCAATGAGTACGGCTCAAAATTTCCTCAGCTAACCATTCGCGATCAGGCGAAAGCCTTCGTGGCACTCGCTGAGCAGCTGCAGGTAGAAAAGTGGTTTGCAATCGTTGGTGGATCAATGGCCGGCATGCACGCTCTGGAGATGGTTATCGATAATCCCGAGGTCACCGAGCGCTTAGCGATTTTGGCCGCACCGCCATATTCGACCGCCGATCAGATTGCGCTGAATACCGTGCAGCTGGAAGCAATCCGCTCGGATCACCACTTCGCCGAAGGCAACTACTACGGTGCAAAGCCCGGATTTGGTCCGCACAAAGGGCTGGCTCTTGCTCGCCGCATGGCACTTTTGAACTACCGCTCCCCCGAAGAACTAAATGATCGCTTTGGTAGAAGCTGGCAGTCCAAGGTCAGCCCGCTAACCGAAAACGGTAAGTATGCGGTAGAGAGCTATCTTGATTTCCACGGCAATAAGTTCGTCCGTCGCTTCGATGCCAACAGCTACATCACTCTGGTATCCGCCATGAACTCTCACGATGTTGGTCGAGGACGAGAATCGGTTGAGAAAGCGCTGAGCAAAATCAAATGCCCAACCCTAGTCTTGGGTATCGACTCGGACCGGCTGTTCCCATTGGCCGGCCAGGAGCTGATCGCCAAGCACATTAAAGGCGAGCTTTACGGTGGCGAACTTCAGGTGATATCTAGTGAATTTGGCCATGATGGTTTTCTAATCGAAATTGAAGAGGTTGGCCAAAGGCTTGCCGGCCTGCTAGCCCTCTAGGCTAAGAGCGTGAATCTACTGCGCTCAAAGATTGCCGTTTGTTTCTTCTTCCTATCTGGAGGCTCAGCGCTTGCGCTCTGGGCAGTGCACATACCGCTGATTCAAGAGACCGTTGGTATCGAATACTCGACGCTTGGTCTTTTACTTATGCTCTCCGGCATCGGTGGCTATGCCGCGATGCAGTTCTCCGGTTGGATGATCGATCACGTCGGCGCTAAAACATCGACTCGGATCGGTGGTGTGATTGTAGGTCTTTCTCTATTGGGACCGGCATTCTCAACCAACCCCTGGATGCTGGGGCTATCGATCATGGGAATTGGGTTTGGTCTAGCCGGTATTGACGTGCCAATGAATGCCGCTGCCTTACAGGTTGAAAAGGCCAACAAAAAAGCAATCTTTACTTTCTTCCACCTGTTCTGGTCGGTCGGTGGATTGCTTGGCGCAGGAGTTGGTTTTGCCACCATCGCTGCCGGCTTCACCCAGGCTCAAACTCTTCCGGTCTACGGCGCAATCTTGTCCGTGATCGGCTTCTTTATCGCAAGCTGGCTACTGCCAAATGAACCAGTTGCCACCACCGATGACAAGGTGGCCAACAAGGCCGCCAGCAAATCAAACCGTAGGGTGCTTGGCTTTGTGATTCTGGCGGGACTGATGGCAGCTTCGGGAGCGATCATCGAGGGTGTTGCTCAGGACTGGTCGGCGCTCTACCTGAAGGACATTCAGGGTGCGACAGTGGCACTTGCGGCCTGGGGTCTTGCGGCGTTCAACATCGGCATGATCATCGGACGTATTTTCATCGACCGGATAGTCGAGGTTCGCGGCCGCGGTTTTGTAATTCGCTGGGGATCGCTTTTTAGTGCCATTGCGATTGGACTGCAGGCGATTGCACCAAACTTTGAGGTTTCGTTGTTCTTCTGGTTCCTTCTGGGTCTTGGTATTTCGGGTGTGGTTCCGCAGCTATTTGCCGAGGCCGGAGAGATTGGCGAGGCAACCCACTCGGGCAGAAATATGGCGAAGGTGGTTGGCATCACCTACATCGGTGGCTTGGCTGGGCCATCGATTATTGGTCTGCTAACTCATTCGCTGCCACTGGATGTCGCAATCGGTTGGGGTAGCGTGCTGGGTATTTTTATTGTTCTCAGCTACTCACAACTCCAGAAACTACCTAAATGAGCAAACTTTTTACCCCAATTAAAATCCGCAACCTAACCGTCAAGAATCGGTTGTGGGTGTCGCCAATGTGCATGTACTCCTGCGAGAACCAAGACGGCGTAGTTGGCGATTTCCACCTGGTTCACCTCGGAGCTAGAGCGCTCGGTGGAGCTGGTTTGGTGATGGCAGAGGCATCGGGAGTAAACCCTGAAGGACGCATCACGCCATGGTGCCCAGGGATTTGGTCTGATGAGCAGACCAAGGCCTGGCTTAGAGTCAATGATTTTATTCACGAGCAGGGTGCAGCAACCGCGATTCAGCTTGCTCACGCTGGCAGAAAAGCCAGCACCTATCGCATGCAATCTGGCTCGGGCTCGATTCCACTGGATCAGGGTGGTTGGCAAACCTACTCGGCTACCGACGAAGCCTTCACCGGCTATGCCGCTCCGCGAATGCTTGAGACCGAAGAGCTTCCGGGATTGGTGAAGGACTTTGTCTTAGCAGCGCAAAAGGCGATTGATGCTGGCTTTGATGCGCTAGAGATTCACGCAGCTCACGGCTACCTCCTGCACCAGTTCCTCAGTCCTCTGAGCAATAAGCGCCAGGACCAATACGGCGGGAGCCTGGAAAACCGAGCCCGATTCCTGCTAGATATTGTTGAGCAGGTCCGCAAGGCAATCGGTGAGAGCATTCCGTTGATGGTTCGCTTTAGCGCGACCGATTACGTCGAAGGTGGTTGGGATCAGCAGCAAACCAACCAGGTTGCCGGCTGGGCTAGCGAACTAGGTGCCGATCTCTTTGACATCTCCTCCGGCGGCATCATCATGGGTGTAAAAATTCCAATTGGCCCGGGGTACCAGGTAGACCTAGCCGAGTCGGTGAGTATTGCAACCGGCAGCGAGGTGGCGGCCGTTGGGCAAATCACCAATGCCAAGCAAGCTGAGGAAATCTTGGAGCGCGGTGATGTTGATGTCATCATGGTTGGCCGCGAATTCCTGCGTGATCCATTTATGGGGTTGCGAGCAGCCCACGAGCTAAGCGAAGAAGTGAGTTGGCCAGTTCAATACGAACGAGGTAAGTGGCCTAACGCCTAGTGGCGTCGTCAATTTCTCCAACCAGTTCCTCGATGATGTCCTCTAAGAACAAGCAACCCACGACGGTGCCATCGGCCGAGAAGCTTCTAGCGATATGAGCCCCCGAGCGTCGCATCTGAGCTAGGGCATCCTCTAGCTCTGCGGTCTGAGGAACTGAAATCATTGGACGCAAGCGCTTCGAGGGAAGCTTTTGAGACATGTCCTCCTCGGTGGCAGCCAAAGCATCTTTGATGTGCCAGTAGCCCACGATATCCCCGGAAGCACTCAACACTGGGTAACGGGAGAAGCCGTGCTCACCAACCGCCAACTGCAGATCCTTCGCGGTCGAGTCGGTGCTGAGAGCAATTAGCTGGTCAACTGGCACTGCCACATCTGCGACGTTCTTTTCGGTGAACTCAAATGCCTTCAAAATTGTGCCGGAGTCATCTTCCAAGGTGCCGTGACGAGCGGACTCATTGACGATGTTTTCAACCTCTTCGAGGGTGTAGGCGTTATCCGCCTCGTTGCGAGGAGTAAATCTAAACATTCGCAGAATCACATTGGAGATGGCGTTCATGGTGATCACGATTGGGCTCACCAACTTGGCCACGAAATAAAGCATCGGCGCCAGCACCAAGGCTGCGCGATCTGGAATGGAAATCGCGATGTTCTTCGGCAACATCTCGCCCAGCACAACGTGCAGGTAGGTGACCAAAAGCAATGCAATCACAAAAGAAATCACATAGGTGAGGTCGTAGGGAACTCCGATTGCCTTGAGCGGAATCTCGAGCAGGTGGTGAATCGATGGCTCGGCGATCAACAAAATCAACAGCGATGAAACCGTGATTCCCAGCTGCGCGGTCGCGAGCATCAGGGAAACATTTTCCATGGCCTTCAGGGTGATCTTCGCTGCAGGGTTCCCAGCTTCCGCCTTTGGTTCAATCTGTGCGCGGCGAGCAGAAATAGCCGCAAATTCGCTACCGACAAAGAAGGCATTTGAGGCTAAAAGCACAACTAGCCAAATCAAGCCGAGAAGATCGTTATTCATCTTCCACCTCGATCGGCTCGAACCTCACACGGTCGACTCTTCTGCCATCCATTCGGGTGACCGTCAGGAATCCGGCTGGAATCTTCACCTGGTCGCCGGCTTGCGGGATCTTCTCCAGCTCGGTCATGATGAAACCGGAAACTGTGTCGTAGTCCTCATCCTCGGCAATTACCAGGCCGTGTTCTCTCAGTTCCGCTGGCCTCAGTAGACCTGAGAATGCCAGCGATCCATCTGAGAACTTGGTTACAGAACTACGAGCCTTATCGTGCTCGTCATCCAGATCACCAACCAGCTCCTCAATCGCGTCCTCCAGTGTCACGATGCCAGCGGTACCGCCATACTCATCGATTACCACACCAAACTGCAGGCCTTTGCCGCGCAATTGCAGAATCAATGCATCAAGCGGCATGGTCTCTGGGACTCGCAGTGGCTCGACCATCAGTGCACTCACCGGAACCTGTGCTCTGCGCTCCAGTGGAATTGTGATCGCCTTTTTCAGGTGCACGACACCAACGATGTCGTCTTCGTCCTCACCCGATACCGGAAATCGGGAGTGACCGGTGGAGCGAGCCAGCTCAATCAGGTCGGCTGCGTTTTCATCCCTGGAGAGCGAATACATTTTTGGTCGCGGAGTCATAACGTCGTTGGCGTTAAGCGAAGAGAGCGAGATGGTCTTCTCTAACAATTGGGCGGTGTCTTGCTCCAAAGAACCCAGGTGAGCACTTCTGCGCACCAACGAGGAGAGTTCCTCGGGGCTTCGGGCAGAGGAAAGCTCTTCCTTTGGCTCAATGCCAAAGCGACGCACAAACCAGTTTCCGTTCGAGTTCAGGAAGTGAATCAGTGGCCCAAATACCCAGGTGAAAGCAACCTGAAAGCCAACCACCAGCTTCAAAATCTTCACCGGCTCACTAAGTGCCATGTTCTTAGGAACCAGCTCGCCGATTAGGAAGCTAAAGATGGTCGCAATCACCATCGCGATAGCGATACCAACCGGCTGCAACAAGTTCTGTGGGACTCCGAGGTCTATCAGTCCAGGTCCGAGTAATCGAGTCAGCGCGGGTTCTGCAACATAACCAGTGAGCAATGTGGTTAGCGTGATGCCAAGCTGAGCGGCCGACAGGTGAGTTGAGGTCTTGATGACCGCTTTGATTGGAAGATCTAGGCCTTTTTTACCAGATTCGCGCATCGCTTCAAGCTCAATGCGCTCGACATTTATGAGGGAAAACTCGCTGGCCACAAACAGTCCGGTACCGATGGTGAGCAGGATGCCAATGGCGAGTAGCAGGTAATCGGACATCTACCGATCCTGCTTGGGGCTATGTTTACTGGGCTCCATATTCATAAAACACTATAGCTGGT